>Ga0209538_1001744_pt1 | contig 11352 bp, 15 predicted proteins | sample BarGraNGADG00211_2_FD_184492 | JGI IMG/M metagenome (GOLD analysis project Ga0209538, IMG submission 184492) | Arctic peat soil microbial communities from Barrow, Alaska - Barrow Graham LP Ref core NGADG0004-211 (SPAdes) (version 2) | ecosystem: Environmental > Terrestrial > Soil > Wetlands >... | reverse complement strand
TGGGCCCGCATCTTGGCGACAGCCTGGGCGCCAGGTGGTCGCATAACCAAGCGCATGAGGGGCTCAGATCGGCCGCCGAACCTCGACACTATGACCTGATCGTGGCGATCCGGACCCCTCGACTGGTCGGATCAGGTCGCCCAACGGACAGCATGAGTGACTCCGCGGCCCTCCACGGGTCCAAGGGCCGCTCAGCTCGACGCCGTCCTGCTCGACTCGTCGGTCGTGGCTGCGTCGACGGTCGTTGGCGGCGCCTGCGACGACGCCCCGACCATCGCGGTTCCCAGCGGGGTCTATCCGAATGTCACGGGCTCGGGAAGCCGGCTGGAGACGTATGAGCCGACGGGCTGCCGGAAGCCGACAGCCAAACGGTTCCAGCCATTGATCGCAACGATCGCGAGCGTCAGCGCGACCTGCTCGGCCGGGTCGAACTCCCCCGCCATCGCTTCGTAGACGTCGTCAGGTGCGCCGACGTCAGGCAGCAGCGTGAGCGCCTCGGTCCAGGCCAGGGCGGCCCGCTCTCGGGGGCGTGTAGAACGGCGCTTCGCGCCAAACGGCGACCAGATGAAGCCGCTGCTCGTCCTCGCCGATCGCCCGTGCGTCCTTCGTGTGCATGTCCAGGCAGTACGCGCAGCCGTTGATCTGGGAGGCGCGCTGCTTCACGAGCTCAAGCAGCTTCGGTTCGAGGGTGGCCGACTCGACGACCTTCTCGAGTTCGCCCATCGCGCGACTCGCCTCTGGAAGCACTCTCCGGTATTCCAGTCGCATCGATCTCCCTTCTGCCTGCCGACGTCTCAATCCGTCGGCCAGACGCGGCTTCTGCGCACTCCCAGAGTCCGGGGTCAGGGGTAGAACCCACGGAGCCGGGTCGCTTCGGCCACCCGCTCGACAGCGATCGCGTGGGCGGCGAGCCGCGTGTCGATCCGGTCGGCCGCAGCGCGATCCCAGACCGCATCCGCAGCGCGGAGGATGACCTTCCGCAATCGGGCGTTGATCTCGTCGACGGTCCAGAAGAGCGCCTCTCGGTTCTGGACCCATTCGAAGTAGCTGACGATCACGCCACCGGCATTGCAGAGGATGTCGGGGATCGTCGTGACGCCGTTCGCCCGCAGGATCGGGTCTGCTTCCGGCGCGACGGGGCCGTTCGCGGCCTCGGCGAGGATCGGCGCCCGCACGGAGGCGGCATTCGCCGCCGTGATCTGGCCCTCGAGTGCCGCGAGGACCAGGATGTCGACGTCGAGCGCGAAGAGCTCCTCGTTCGTGATCGGCTCGGTCCCGGGCGCACCGGCGAGCGTTCCGGTCTCGGCAAGGCGCCGTCGCAGGGCGGCGGGATCCAGGCCTTCGGCTTGGCGGACTCCACCGCCGATGTCCGTCACCGCGACGATCCGCGCGCCGGCGGCGTGAAGGAGCCGCGTGGTCGCCTCGCCGACGTTCCCGAAGCCCTGGACCGCAACCCGAGCGCCGCGGACGGAGCGGCCGGCGCGCCGGCACGCATCTTCGACGCAATAGACAACGCCCTGGCCGGTGGCATCGGCGCGACCCTGTGAGCCCCCGAGAGCCACCGGCTTTCCCGTCACGACGCCCGGTACGGAGAAGCCACGGTGCATCGAGATCGTGTCGACGATCCAGGCCATCGTGGCCGCGTTCGTCCCCATATCGGGAGCCGGGATGTCGGAGTCGGGCCCGATGATCGTCTGCAGCTCGGTCGCGAAGCGGCGGGTGATCGCTTCGAGCTCGCGTCGGCTGAGCTGCCGTGGGTCGCACGTCACGCCACCCTTCGCGCCGCCGAACGGCACGTCCACGAGCGCGCACTTCCAGGTCATCCACATGGCCAGCGCCCGGACCTCATCGATATCTGTCGCCGGGTGATACCGCAGGCCGCCCTTGACGGGACCGCGGGCCATGTTGTGCTGGACGCGATACCCGGTGAAGAGCTCGAGGTGTCCGTCATCCATCCTGACCGGGAACCGAACCACGAACTCACGTTGCGAGACCCGCAGCACGGCGCGAAGCCCGGAGTCGAGTCCGATGTGGTCGGCCGCTCGGTCGAACTGTTCACGCGCTGCGGCGAGAGCGAGGGCACCGGCGAGTGCCACGGCGGGCGGAGCGGGTGCCACGGCGGGCGGAGCGGGTGCAAATGACAGCATCGGGCGATCCTCTGGGCGGACGTGGGTCGACCCGGGCCCGGGTCGACCCGAACAGGATCGCCAGCCCCGAGAAGAAGCCGGGGGAACGCACCTGAACGCCGCGTGAATCCGCGTTCATGTGACATTCACGCGGCTACCCCGATGCGTACATGCGTGGGCCATACGCTCGTCGGCGTAGCAGTTCGCTGCAACCCGAGGGGCGTCCGACGAATCGAGCGGGCGCCCCGCCAAGCCGAGGTCCCCAATGCGCCCACGTTCCCGCAGCCCGTCGTTCACCTGCACGACCTGCGAGATCACCATTTCCGACGCACCCGTCTTCCACGTTGGCCTCGCCTTCTGCTGCGCCGGCTGCGTGGCGAATGGGCCGTGCACGTGCTCGTACGATTTCGAGCGCGATGACGACTTCGAGGCCCACCATGAGCTTAGCTCCAGCGGGCGCTCGCCCGATGCTCTCCCCGAACCCGCGCCGGTGGCTGATCACCCGGCTCGCGTCCCGGCTGCTGTCCGCTGAGGCCGCGCGGCTCGCCGCCGACTCCACCAACTCGGCACGCGGGCCCGGCCAGCCGAGCAACGCGGACGCCCGCGCGCAGCTCGACCGGATCCGGCTGGTGCTTGCCAACGCGGAGCTCGTCGAGGACACGCGCCGGGCGGCGATCGGGCATCGAGTCACGATCTGCGAGGCCGACGGGACCCTCGCGACCTTCGCGCTCGTTCTGCCCGGCGGCGGCGACCCGGCGCTCGGCTACCTCGGCGCGGACGCGCCCGTGGCCGCGGCGATCATCGGGCGATCCCGCGGCGACGTGGTCGAGGTGACGGCGCCGGCCGGCGCGCGAGCCGTCAGGATCGTGGACGTGGCGGCCCCGCCGTATTCTGGGTGATCATGACCTTTGAGACGCCCGACGCGTCCGATGCAACTGCCGAGCCGCGGATCGGGTTCGCCACCGCGACGCTCGCGCTGCTCGGCGAAGGAGCGACCCCGGGCGAGCTGGCTGCCAGACTGCGTGACGCCGGGCTTGAGCCCGCCCCGCATGTCGCGGACGCGCTCCTCCGGGACCTCGTCGACCTGGGGCTCGCTCGCGTCGCCCGAACCGAGTCCGACGGGCCGCGCTTCGTCCGCTCGACCCTGGGTGAAGAGGTGGCGGCGGCGTCGCTCGCGTCCGGTGCCATCCGTGGTGGCCTGGATGCGCTCGAGCGGCTCCGATCGGACCTGCTCGCGACCGTCGCCCATGAGCTCCGGACGCCGCTGACCGCGATACGGACCTCGAGCGGGCTCCTCCTGGACCCGGCAAGCGAGCCGACCGATGAGCAGCGGCGCCAGCTGCTGCTCGCGATCGAGCGGAACGCGGATCGAATGCAGCGCCTCGTGGCCGACCTGCTCGACCTCGCCCGCTTCCGGGAAGGCCGGATCGCGCTCCAGCGGCGCCGCTTCGATGCGGCAGAGCTCGCCCGCGAGGCGGCCGCGACCATCGCACCCCTTTTCGCCGAGGCCGGCCAGGCGCTGGTCGTTCACCCGCCCCGCCACCCGCGCGCCGTCTTCGGGGATCGGCGCCGGCTGGAGCAGGCGCTGCTGAATCTCCTTTCGAACGCGCAGAAGTTCTCGCCCCCCGGTACGACCGTGGACCTGGAGATCGTGGCGACCGATGGGCAGGTCGCGTGGGTCGTGCGCGACGCAGGGGTGGGAATCGATGCCGCGGACCGGGCGCAGCTTTTCGAACGCTTCTTCGTCGGGCGGACCGATCGGACTGGGGCAGGCCGCGGGACCGGCCTGGGTCTCCCGATTGCCCGCGCGATCGCGCAGGCCCACGGCGGCGAGATCGAGGTCGAGAGCCAGCCGGGCGTCGGCAGCACGTTCCGGCTGGTGGTCCCGCTCCTTGGGCCGGATGACGACGAGCCATGAAGATACTGGTCGTAGACGACGCGCCGGACGTCGTCGAGTCCGTGCGCATCGGTTTCGCTCTCCAATGGCGCGACACGGAGGTCATCGGGGCCGCCACGGGTGAGCGCGCGCTCGACGCCGTCGAACACGAGCTGCCGGATGTCGTCCTGCTCGACGTGGGCCTCCCGGACCTCGACGGCTTCGAGGTCCTGCGCCAGATCCGCGCCTTCTCGGACGTGCCGGTGATCATGCTGACCGCCCGCGACGACGCGCTTGACAAGGTGAAGGGCCTGGAACTGGGCGCGGACGACTATGTCACGAAGCCGTTCAACCACCTCGAGCTGCTGGCCCGCGTGCGCGCGGTCCTGCGACGGCACGAGATGCCCGGGCCGACTAGCCGGGCGCCGTCGTTCCGCTCCGGCGACCTCGAGGTGGACTTTGCCCGCCAGCAGGCGCGCCTGGGCGGAACGCATCTCGACCTCACGCCCACCGAGTACAAGCTCCTCTACCACCTGGTCCGGAACGCCGGGCACATCCTTCCGCACGCCACGTTGCTGGCCAAGGTCTGGGGCCGCGAGTACGTCGACGAGGTCGACTACCTGCGCGTCTATGTGCGGCGCCTCCGCGACAAGCTTGGCGACGAGCCTGGTGCGCCACGCTACATCCGGACGGAGCGCGGCCTGGGCTACCGGTTCATCGAGCGGGACTGAAGTGCGCACCTCGGATGGCTCGGCGCCGAGGGCCTGCCGGGTCTCGGCTGCCACCACGCCGCCAGCGCGTACAAGACCCAGTGGCGCGAATCCGGCTAGATCGCGCCAGAGCTCGTCAGCAATACTATGGCTGCGAGCGCCAGAAGGAAGAGACCAATGGCCGAGGCCGCCCGCGGTCCATGTCGCCCCGCAGCTTCATAGACCATGACGACTGTCAGGGCAGCCATCCACTCCAAGTTGGCGAAGCCCTCGGCGAACATGAGGATCATGAGCGCCCACGAGCTCCCGAGACACGCCCGGGCTTGGTCTGCTGAACGCCACCGTATCGCGCACCGCCTCGACCACGTCACGGTGGGCGAATAGGGACCAGCCGAGGAAGTCGCTGTGGGCCACGGGACCACGTGCACGCATCTCGTCGTAGGCCCGTCGCTGGTCGCTCAGTCGCCCGGGGATCCGCCGTCGGTGACTGGTTCGCAGGTCAGGTTCGGCGGAAGCGTCGCGGCGCTCGGCAGTTGCGTCGCTCGTATCGGAGACGCGGTGACCGTCGGCAAGCTCGATCCGGTTGATCCTCCGGCGCACGCCGTGAGCGTCAGGCCGAGAGAGATCGCCCGAACCAACGGGCCGGTCGCCCACGGGCACGAGCAGGACGAAGGCCCCACCCCCGACCTTCGGCCCATTGCGCGCGGCTGCCGGCCGAACCATGCTCGCGCCATCGTGAGAAGGAACGCCGGGTGAGCAGCAAGGTCGGCCGGAACGGGCGGGGCACGCCCGCGTGCGCGGATTCCCTCGGCCCGAACGCGATCGTAATTGAAGCCCTGCTGGCACAGGCGCCTTGTGAGACAATTTTTGCACGAGATCATCAACTGCGAGCGACGGGATCTAGGTTCCGGGCGCCCGACCGAGCGGGACCAAAGCGCATGATCGCATCTCCGACAAGGCCCCAGCGCCACCGTTCGTACCCGCGTATAGCCGCGCTCGCGATGATGGGGACGCTCCTCGCGGCCTGCGTGGGGACGACGGGCCCCAGCCCATCGCCGTCAAGGATCGCCAATCCAACCCTCGCGAGTGACGCCGTCCCGTCCGCTACGAGCACCGCGGCCCCGTCCACGGCACCGACCCCCGCGGCTCCGACGTCGGCCGCCAGTCCAGCCATCGGACAGTGCACAAAGTCGGACATCCTGGCGACGGCTGGCCCGCTGGGCGGAGCGGCCGGCAGTCGCGGGGCGGATGTCGTCGTCAGGACCTCGGGCAGCGCGTCGTGTCGGCTTCCGGCCTCCCCGGTGGTTGCGGTCGTCGACCCAGCGGGCAAAGTCCTGCTCCGCAATCGACCGTCGATCACCGCCGACGGACCGCTGATCTCACCGACCGGATCGTTTTCGTTCTCGTTCGAAGTGAGCAACTGGTGCGATCGGTCGGTGACGATGCCGCTCCACTTCCTGCTGGCGCTCGCGGGCGGTTCGCTCGACATCAGCGGACTGACGATGGCGGTCGACGATCTGCCGCCATGCAACGGCCCCGGTCAGCCGGCCTCGCTCTCGACGACCGACTGGGCGCACCAGTAGGACGTCAGCGTCCGCCACGGGCGGGCGAGTGGCGCGAGATGGTCCCGACGGGCTGGCCCGATGGGACCGGTCAAGGCTAGCCCCATCGGGTGATGGTCCTGCTTGACCGTGCGTGAGAGCCTTGATGTCCCCAGCGCGAGGTCCATGTTGCTCGAGATCCGTCGTCGCCCCGCTCGCCCGAAGCTGACCTCCCTCCTCGTATCCGCCCTCTTCCTGGCGATCCTCTCGTCAGCCGTCATGTCGGTGGCAGCTCCGACCGAGGTCTTCGGAGCCACCACCACGAAGGCCGCCGCCTGCAGCGGCGTGAACGTGCGCACGAGCGCCAGCACGAGCGGCGCCATCCGGACGAGCATCAGGAGCGGGACCCAGGTCACCGTGACCGCGACGGTCACCGGCGGCGCGTGGAAGGTGACCTGCGCCGGCAAGACCGTGTCCGGCAGCAACTGGTACCGGATTAGCGCCATCAACGGCAAGACCGTCAAGTCAGCCTACGGACTGACCTACCTCTATGCGGCGACGGGCCTGTTCAAGGCTGCGACCACGGCCGCGCCCGTCCCGACGCCCGTCCCGACGCCCGTCCCAACACCCGTCCCGACACCCGTCCCGACGACCACGAAGGCCGCCGCCTGCAGCGGCGTGAACGTGCGCACGAGCGCCAGCACGAGCGGCGCCATCCGGACGAGCATCAGGAGCGGGACCCAGGTCACCGTGACCGCGACGGTCACCGGCGGCGCGTGGAAGGTGACCTGCGCCGGCAAGACCGTGTCCGGCAGCAACTGGTACCGGATTAGCGCCATCAACGGCAAGACCGTCAAGTCAGCCTACGGACTGACCTACCTCTATGCGGCGACGGGCCTGTTCAAGGCTGCGACCACGGCCGCGCCCGTCCCGACGCCCGTCCCGACACCGGCGCCGGCAGGGCCGACCGAGGGGATCGACGTCAGCCACTGGCAGGGCGCCATCGATTGGCCCACGGTTCGAGCGGCCGGCAAGCGATTTGCGTTCATCAAGGCGTCCGAAGCCACGGACTTCGTGGACGTGAAGTACACGACCTATCGGGCCCAGGCCAAGGCCGCCGGCCTGTACGTCGGTGCCTACCATTTCGCGCGGCCGGACAGCACTCCGGGTGACGCCGTGGCTGAGGCCGATCACTTCCTGACCACCGCGCAGGTCGTCAGTGGAGAGCTCCTGCCCGTCCTCGACCTCGAGGTTGCGGGTGGCCTGTCGCAAACACAGCTCCAGGACTGGGTCAGGGGCTACCTGGGTCGGATCTACGAGCGGACAGGTCTGCGCGGGGTGATCTACATGTCACCCGCTTTCTGGAAGACGTACGCGGGTGACACGATCTGGTTCGCCGTGAACGGCTACAAGGTGATCTGGATCGCTCACTGGACGACTGGGAGCGAACCGACCGTCGCGGCCGCCGATTGGGGTGGGCAAGGTTGGACATTCTGGCAGTACACATCGAACGGCACGGTGCCTGGCATCAGCGGCCGAGTCAATCTCGATCACTACGAAGGCACTGATTTCACGAACGTTCTCATCCCGTAAGGGTTGGATCGACCGCGCGTCATTGGAGGACGAGCGCCACGTCTGTCGTGGCAGATGCCGAGGCCAGAGCCGGCCTCCAAGATGCGAAGCGACGGGATCATCCTCGTCGTCCGTGACAGCTCCCTGGCGCAGGGAGGTCGCCACTCGAAACGAGGCGCTCTGATCCGGCGCCGGTGGGGACCAGTCTACCGGCCGCTAGTGGCGCTATCGCGTCTTGCGCGGCAACGTGGTCTTCAGCTTCACTCCTCGTCGCAGAGGTGTTTCGGGCTCGGGCTCGGGCGACCGCGCCGCGCCAACGGTTGGCCACAGTCGCTTCCGGCTCGGTCCAGTTCGCCCTTTCGGAGCCATGCACCGAAGGCTAGCCTTCTCATTTCGGGGTACATGGCGCACACGGCGTTCGCTCGCGCCTGGAACCTTGCGGAGGCGCGGCATCGCCGCGAGCGACCCGCCGGCCTTGCGCGCCCGTGCGGCCGTGAGCTATGAGCCATGTCGCGGCCGTGCCGGACTGGGTGCTGCGCGATGTAGGCTAGCGACCGCGACCGCCAGGAGTGGAGCTATATGGAACATCTGTTCAATCCCGACCCCGAGTGGTACCGTGCAAGCATGAGCACCGGCACGCTGCCGCCCGCGCCGGAGCGGCCTGCTTACACCGCCGCGGAGGCCGCACGCTACGCGCGCACATCTCCCGTAACCGCGCGTCGGTGGCTCGAGGGCTACGAGTACACGACCGTCCGCGGTCGCCGCCGCTCGACGCCGGTTACGAGCCACCAGGCCGGCGAACGGTATTTGACGTTCTACGACCTCGTGGAGGTGGCAGCGATCGCCGCTGCAAAGAACGCGGGCGTCAAGCTTCCTCGGATCAGGTCGGCGATCGAGTATGCACAGGAGCGCTTCCGCGCCGACAGACCCCTCCTGCTGGAGCGCTTTCTCACCGACGGTCGCGACCTGTACCTTCGCGAGATCGAGGCCTCGGGTGCACTCCACGTGAATGCCAGCCAAGCGGGCCAGATCGCCTTCCCGTACATCGCGGAGGTGCTCCGGCACCTGGACTACGAGGGTGAGCGGCCGGTTCGCTGGTGGCCGGTGGGCCAGGAGCGCGCGATCCTAGTGGACCCCCGCGTCGGCTTCGGCCAGCCGCTCATCTACCCGAGTGGCATCCGCACCGAGACGGTGGTGGATCGGTTCTTGGCCGACGAGCCAATGGAAGCCATCGCGGAGGAGTTCGGGCTCACCCGTCTGCTGATCGAGGAAGCGCTCCGCTTCGAGAACCGGCTCGGCCTGATCCCTGCCTGAGGGCGTAACCGTGCGGCTGTTCACGGATCGCGACGTGGGCCCCGACATTGGCCTCGCGCTTCGGCAGGTAGGGGTTGAGGTCGAGCTGTATCGCGAGCGCTACAAATCGGGCATGATCCCTGACGAGCGCTGGATCGCGGAGGTCACGAGCGAGGGGCTGGTGATCCTGACAAAGGACACCCACATCCGCAGTCGCCCATCTGAGCGAACGGTGTTCGAGGCCGCCGGCGCGCGGGCGTTCGTCCTGGCGACGCGAGGAGCCACCCGGCTCGTGAACCTCCGAGCTGTGCTGATTGCCTGGCCTCGCATCGAGTCAGAGGTTGCAACGCGCGAGGCACCGTTCATGTTCGGGATAGACCGGGCCGGCGTTCTAACGCAGTACGTCCCACCGCCCGTCCGCACCACGCGCACTCGTTCCGATCCCTAGCCGAGCGCCAGCCCTGGGTCGCCCCACAAACGCTCCCGCTCCCGACGGCTCCCGTCGCCGCACCGGCGCGCACCGGGGACGTGAGTGTACGATCATCCGTCAGTGGGGACCTTCCGGGCAATGAAATGGCCGCAGTTACGCCGCATCCTGGAGAGCGAGCCGCTGAGCTATCGGATCATTCGACAGACGGGGTCCCACCGTACGATGGAAGCCGTGGGCCGACCCATCTTGCATCTGAGCTTCCATGACCATCAGGAGATCCCTGGAGGACTTGTGCGTAAGATCCTTGTTCGCGACGTTGGACTCTCAGATGCTGAGGCCCGCGCGCTGCTCTAGCTGGAGAGAACACACCATGACCGCGACGTTCACGATCCACTTCGAGATGGCCGAGACCGATGTCGCTTGGTGGGCAGAAACGGCCGATGTGGAGCGCCTCAGTGTTGCGGCGCCTACGCTGATGGGGCTCCGTCGTCTGATTGACGAGGCGGTCACGTCGCACCTCGGGCGCGACACTGAGGTCGTGCTGATCTTGTCGTCCGATGGCGAGGATACCGGCACCGCCGCGGAGCGCACCCCCGATGCGGTTCCGCCGCCGCGGGGCGCCGATCTCACCAATGCCTTTCTGACGACACTCGCCGCCGCCTGAGCCATGCGTATCGCGACGGCGATCCTTTGCGATTTCGCCGAGGTCCGAGACGGGCTGCTTTTCGTTCTCGCGGGTGGAGTGAACCGAGTCTTTCGCCAGACACTTCCTGCCCCGTTGAGCTGTTGCCTCGCGGTCCTGGTCGAAGTCGACGCTGCCCAGCTCGCCGTGCCTCATGAGCTGCGAGCGGATCTCGTGGGACCACAGGGCCAGAACCTCGCTCAAGTGCGCGGAGGCTTTCAGGTCGGGCCCAGCCCCATAACAGATCCGGGCGAGGGAATGCTGATCCCGGTGGCGCTTGATCTCCGCAATGTCGGCATCCAGGACTTCGGGTGGCACAGGTTTGTGTTGTCGCTCGATGACGAAGCCGAACCTGATATCCGCTTCAAGGTCGCGCTTCCTCCGCAGGCTGGCCAACCCCAAGGAACTGGATCTGGCCGCCGACCGAACTAGGGCGCCTCATCGTTCGCCTTCCCGGCGCGCACTGGGGCGCTCGGGGGCCGTTTTGTAGCCCCGAGGGCCATCCTTCAGCGTTCTGTCAGGCGGCACGCTCAGCCTTCACCACGGCCCCCGGTTCCACTCTGGGGCGCCCGCCCTGCCCGCCCTCTCCCCGGCGGGATGGGAGGGCAGCGACCGGGTGCCGCACTATGCCGGCGACCGAATACTGAATGCCAGCCCTACGCTCCCAGCGAGTCCCGCCAAGCACGAAGAGCCCTGGCCGGTGCCCTATGCCCTCTGGGAATGCGGCCCAGAGTCGGCCCCTCGTGCCCGCCGGTCGACCCACGCAGAGCACGAACCGGGGTCGAGTCGAGCGCCCCGAATACCACAATAATCGAGGGTGTTTCGCTGCGGTTGAGCACGCTCAGAAGGCGATGCCTAAACCGCTCAGGCGCCGGACGCATGTCAAGTTCATGGTGCCCGCGTAGGCGGTGTCGCCGATTTTCGAAAATCCCCAGACTCGATCAGCGAAACTCCCCAGGCTGACGAGCCCCGGAAGGGCCGCACAAGCTTAGCCACCTGACCGGACGACCACCCCCTTCCGGACCTGCTCGGCCCTCGCGCGGTGGGCCCGCATGCGGTAGCTGTCGCCGTCGATGTTGAAGACGACGGAGCGATGGAGGAGCCGGTCGAGCATCGCCGCGG
>Ga0209538_1001743_pt1 | contig 11352 bp, 9 predicted proteins | sample BarGraNGADG00211_2_FD_184492 | JGI IMG/M metagenome (GOLD analysis project Ga0209538, IMG submission 184492) | Arctic peat soil microbial communities from Barrow, Alaska - Barrow Graham LP Ref core NGADG0004-211 (SPAdes) (version 2) | ecosystem: Environmental > Terrestrial > Soil > Wetlands >... | reverse complement strand
CCTCACCGCCAGCACCACGCCCGCACCTCAACCCACCCGGCGTGTCACACCACAAACATGCAGGTCACAGCCCCACCGCCACGACTTTGCCGAGGCCCTGAGGTGGCAGGGAACCGCTATCTGGTTGCCCCGTATGGCGAGTCAGACTGGGTCCGCAATCTCCGAACTGCCGGCAAGGGCGAGTTGAGCCGCAAGGGGCAAACCGAGATCTTCCAGGCTACCGAGATCCCAGTCGACGAACGAGAGACCGTCATCGCCCGGTACCGCGAGGTCGCCGGCAACTTTGTGGGCCCGTGCTTCACCAAACTGCCCGACCCCAAGGATCACCCGGTATTCCAAGTCGGTCAGGTGCACTGACACGCAGTCGGCCGTCGCTCGGACCCACTTCTCAGCTCTCGGAACGCGGCGAACTGCAGACCGGCCCCAGTAGCCATACTGAGGGAGTCACTCCAGCAAAGCCGCGAGGGCATGGACGAAGGTGGTTTGGCTCTCGCTAGCGACTAGCAGCGCGGTGATGTTTGCCGGCTCGGCGAGCACGCGGATGAATCCGTCCAGCACATCCCGGAACAGTCGTCCGCTGTCGGGGCTGACAGCGAAGAGGACGACGAGGCGAACGCTGGACCCGCCCCAGGGGATGCCCTTTTCGGTGATGAGGACGGAGATGCCGGGTCGACGGGCATCCATCTTCATCGAGTGCGGAATTGCGAACTGACCCCCGAACGCGGTAGCCGAGCGGTTCTCCCGGTCAAGGACGTCGGCATAGAACGACTCCTCGGTGATCCCCTCCGTGTGCATGGTCCGGCACATGACCGCCAGCGCCTCCTCTTTCGATGCGACGCTGGGCAGCCGGTGAAAGAGCCTGGGCTCGACCATGGTGAGGATCGATGAGCGGACCTGCTGCCGGGCGGCTCGCTGGCGTTCTGCCCGAACGGCGTCCATCACCCGCTCGATGTCTTCGCGCCGCAGCAGTGGGCTGATGGCGACAACCGGGATGGTCGTCAGCCCGGTCAGGTCGACGGCGGAGACGATGAGGTCGGTGGCGAGGCGAGCCCACGGGTAGTCGAGGGTGGAGACCACCTCGGTGATGACGGCCTGGTCGCCCAGGGCGGCGGACAGGGCGTTGACCACGTGGGTGTGCGCGTTGCCATAGCGAGGAACGACGATGGTCACGGTGACCGGTGGGCCCTGCTCGAGCTGGCGCTGGAGGTGGGTGCCGAGATGGAAGGAGAGGAAGTCCACTTCGCCCGGGCGCACGGTGATTCCGGCCCGGTTCTCCAGCTGGCCCGCGAAGAACAGGGTCAGCTCATGGATGAGGGGATGCATGTTCTTGAAGGAGTCGCCGAGGGGGTTCTCGAGGCCCACGCCCTGGCGAGCGCGCTCTATCAGGTTCTGCACGTGGAAGGCCAGATCCACCAGGGTGCCCTCGTCGTAGAACTCCAGGAGGTAGGCCGCGGAGAGCTGGCGCATCGCGTCACGGACAAGCTGCAGCGACTCCTCGTGAACCGCCGCGTCGGCGGGAAGCGGGCGTCGGCGCTTGGCGCGAGCACCAAGCATGACTGCCACCAAGGCGGCCTCGCTGGCCGGCAGCGTCACGCCGTATGCCGCGGCCACCTCCGCGACGATCCGCTGCGTGATGTCGTCGGCATCGGCAGCGGCAACGTGGGTCGGCAGGTCGGGAGCGGCGAGCGGGTGCCCTTGGCGCACTCGGTCAGCCGCAATGGTCAGATGGATGACGATGTCATTGAGTGCGTACTCGTCGATCTCCAGCTCGGTGCCCATGAGGTGACGCTGGATGCCCTGGCCCAGGGCCCGCACGTTGTAGTCCTTGAACTCCTGGGTGAAGCCCTGCATCACCGTGGGGGTCATGCCTTGCCCGGCCTCCTGCAGCACCACCTGGCGCACCAGGCGACGTTTGTCGCGCTCGCTGCCGTCCAGATAGAGCAGATCGCGCTCGCGTCTGACCGTCAGGTTGTGCTCGTGGAACAGTCCTCTGGCCTTGCCGAGATCGGCCTCGATGGTGGATGAGCTGACGCTCAACAGATCACCGAGCTCGAACACGTCCGCACCTGTCGAAGAGTGCGTGATGAGGTGCCGAACGACGAAGTAGAGGCGCTGTTGGGGGGTGTCATAGCGGGGCGCGCGCCCGAGCCGGAGCGCTTGCCACGCCGCGTAGGCGGCAAGGTCGAGCTGGTAACCCCGATGCGTCGCGTGGACGAGCTCACGGCCCGCCCTGCGGTTGAGGTCGCGCACGTACTGCCGGATGCTGCGGGAGCTGACCTCAAGGCGCTCGCCCAACTCTGCGCCGGACAGCGATGACCCTGGAGCAGTGGCAAGGGCTCTGAGCAACTGGGTATGCCTGTCCTCCATGCGCGCGTGTCCACCTTCTCCGCCATCAGTGTGCCTCAGCGTTGTCGGGGGTCACCAGCCCTTCCGCTTCCGCCACCGCGGAAGGAGGGCTGTTCCGCCTCCGCGGAAGCAGCCCTGTTGGCCCTCGCGTCGAACCGTCACGAAGATCGAGTCAACTCCCGAGAACCACCGCCGATGCCGGCTTTGGAGCTCGAAGGGTTGCGACCGACGACCACTTGCCGGTTTAGAGCGCCGGGCCCGACCGGTCGGAGCCGCGGCATGACACCGGCACCATGAGGAGGGGAGGGGTGGTGATCACCACCCTGCTCAATGACCAGACCTTCCTGGCTGATGTGTCCTGCGACTCGTGGGAGGACCTCGTCGACATTGCTGGGGCGCCGCTGGTCCGGGAAGGGTCCGTGGAGCCGGGCTACCTTCAGTCGGTCAAGGACACCGTCGTCAAGTACGGCTCTTACATGGTGGTCGTCGACGACGTGGCGCTCTTCCATGGCCGGCCCGAGGCAGGAGCCCACGAGATCGCCCTGAGCCTGGCCCTGCTCAGTCGCCCGGTCTACGTCCAGGACAAGCGGGTCAAGGCAGCATTCGTCTTCGCTGCGGTCGACCAGGACAGCCACCTCGAGCTCCTGCGGGAGCTGGCTCGCGCCCTGGCCGACGACGAGCTTCTCCGGCTGCTCCGCAACGGGGGCAGCCGCGAGGACGTGCTGCGTCGGTTCGCGATGGCCGAGGAAAGCATGAAGTGCGTCGAATGTGACGGCGTTGGGGGACCGCAGACCGCAATGAGAAAACAACAACGGAGCGAGATATGAAGATTCTATGTGTGTGCGGTCTGGGAATGGGGTCGAGCCTCATTCTGAAGATGACCGTCGAGAAGGCGATGCAACAGATCGGCATTCCCTGCGACGTCGAGCACCAGGCCGCAGGGACCATGGGCGGAATCAACGCGGACCTCATCGTTGCGGCGCAGGACTTCGCGGATGAGCTCGCCGGCCGCGACAACGTCGTCCTCGTCACGAACATCGTCAAGACGGACGAGGTCAAGGCGAAGATCGAGGCCTTTCTAGAGAAGAGGGGTCTGACCTGACCCTCTGTCCCTTGCCCGGGCGTCCGCCACGGTCACGCCCGGAGCAACCCCTTCACCACTGCTAGACAACCAATTCAACACCGCAGGGTGCGAAGCTTGAGCCTCGGTTTCAGCTAGCCGTCCGAACTTCTAGAGTCCTCGATAGACGGAAGAGAGCCTCTAGCCCTGACTAGTACAGAAAGGACTTGCCATGGACGTTCTCAACTTCATCCTCGACGTGGTTAAGACGCCAGCCCTCATCCTGGGCCTGGTAGCCCTGATCGGCCTGGCGATCCAGGGCAAAAGCGGCCCACAGATCTTCGCCGGCACCGTCAAGACCGCACTCGGCATGCTGGTGCTCGCCGCCGGCTCAGGCCTGGTCGTGACGGCCATCCTGCCGTTCGTGACCCTGTTCCAGAGCGTGTTCGGTCTCGATGGGTTCGCCACCGGCAGCGAGCTCATCTCGGCGGCCATGCAGAAGTCGGTGCCGATCATCGCCAGTAGCTCGGCGATCATCATGGGGATCGGCTTCGTGGTCAATGTCGTGCTGGCCCGCTTGACGCCGCTGAAGTACATCTTCCTGACCGGCCACATGATGTGGATCTCCTCGGTCCTCGTCGCCTACTGCCTCTACTCGGCCGGGTGGAGCGAGGGAACGATCATCGTTGTCGGCAGCGTCGTCCAGGGCGCACTGCTCACCCTCCTGCCCGCCATCTCACAGCCGATCGTCCGCAAGATCACGGGCAGCAACGACTTCGCCATCGGCCACCTGACGACCCTCGGGACGGTCCCCTCCGCCTACCTCGGCGGGCTGGTCGGCGACAAGTCCAAGAGCACCGAGGACCTGAAGCTCCCCAAGGGCCTGTCGTTCTTCAAGGACACCGCCGTCGCCGTCTCCATCGTCATGCTCGTCTTCTACGTCGGCATTGTCCTCGCGGCTGGTCCGGACAAGGTGGGCGCCCTTTCCAACGGCAGCAACTACATCCTGTTCGGCATCATGCAGGCCCTCGGCTTCGCAGCCGGCGTTCTCGTCCTGCTCCAGGGCGTGCGGATGTTCCTCGGAGAGCTCGTCCCCGCCTTCAAAGGCATCTCGGACAAGTTGGTTCCCAACGCCATCCCAGCCCTGGACGTGCCGGTCATCTTCGGGTTCGCCCCGAACGCGCTGATGATCGGGTTCGTCTCGGCCACGGTCGGCATGTTGGTCGCGATGGTCGCGTCGTCGGCTGCCTTCGGGGTCGTCCCGCTCGTGTCCATCATCGGCGCCTTCTTCACCGGAGGGGTGGCCGGGATCTTCGGCAACGCCACCGGTGGTCGGCGCGGCGCCACCGTGGCGGGCTTCACCTACGGCTTCATCCTCATCTTCCTGTCCGGCTTCACCTACAAGGTGTTCGACCACTTCTCCGCGGTGGGAGCCACGGGCGTGGGTCACGACTGCGTCGACGCGATGCTCACGATGCTCGCCTTCTTCAAGAGCCCCTACATCGGCATCGGGATCATCGTCGCCGCCTTCGCAGGGCTGTCGTACGCCGGGCTGCGGTACCAGAAGCGGAACCGGGTGCAGGAGGAGGTTGAGACCGCCACTCCCAAGCCGGCAGTGCAGGAGGAGGTTGAGACCGCCACTCCCAAGCCGGCAGCGCACGCGTAGTCCTCGCTCAGCCCTGGACACCTCCGGCGGGAGAGACGTGACTTACGAGTCGCGGATCTCCTGCCGGACCGTCTGTCCGGTCGGGTCAGCAGAAGCAGCAGGCGAGCCCGCGTGCGACGCTTAGTGGCGGATCGACGCCCGGAAGCGGTACCGGTCGCCGCGATAGACGGCGGAACTGAACTCCAGGGGGCGCAGGTCTTCGGTGTAGGCCACCTGCGTCGCGGCGAGGACGGGAATGTTGCCGACGATCTCGAGCAGCTCGGCCTCCTCGGCGGTCGGCGGGCGGGCGGACACCGAGTACTCAGCGAGGTGCGGCCCGCGCACTCCGGCCGCACGCAACGTCGCGTAGAGAGAAGCGCTCGAGAAGTCGGTTGTTGGGAGCGATGGGCAGGTCGCCAGCGCCAGCTGGTTCTCCTGCAGGAGGATCACCTGGTCGTCGAGATAGCGCAGCCGGCGCAGGTCGAACATGCTCGCCCCGGGAGCAATGCCCAGCCGCGCCGCCTCCTCGACGGTGGCCGGGCGGACCGTGGCGTGCAGGACCTTCGATCGGGACTGGAGCCCCTTGGCGGCGGCCTCGTCGGCGAAGCCGGGCACGCCGGCGGGTGCGGGGTCGGAGGCCGCAGCCTCTGCCTCCTCGGGGTCGGCGATGAACCAGCCCCGCGAGGCGGCCGAGCGGAGGAACCCGCGCGTCTCGAGGAGGCCGAGGGCCGCGCGCAGGGTGACGCGAGAGACGCCGTAGCGCTGGGCGAGCTCGCGCTCGGCCGACAGTCGACCCCCGGGTGGCAGCTCGCGGGCCGCGATGTCGTCCTGGAGTTGAGCGGCCACCTGCTCATAGAGCGGGAGTGTGGTCCGAGCCAGGGCGTCGCCTGCGGCCGGGTGCGGGGGTGCGCTCACGACAGCACTGTACCGGTTCTCGACAGATGAGACCACAAAGGAGACCACTAGGCCTTGACAAAGACCAAGATAAGACCAGTATCATACCAACATGACCACACGTGAGACACCTGCCAGCGCCTCGGCCTGGCTCCTGAGGCAGACCATCCAGGCGCACCGCGACGGCGCGTCAGTGGGCGTCTACTCCGTCTGCTCAGCTAACCAGTGGGTCCTCGAGGCGGCGATGACCCAGGCCGTCGTGGACGAGGGCTTCGTGCTCGTCGAGGCAACCTCGAACCAGGTCGACCAGTTCGGCGGGTACTCCGGGATGACACCGGCCGCCTTCCGGGACTTCGTGTTCGAGGTGGCTGGCACGGTCGGGCTGCCGCGCGAGCGGGTCGTGCTCGGCGGCGACCACCTCGGGCCCAACCGTTGGCAGGGCCGCCCTGCCGACGAGGCGATGGCGTTGGCCGAGGACCTCGTTCGGTCCTATGTCGGAGCGGGCTTCGTCAAGATCCACCTCGACTGCAGCATGTCCTGTGCCGGCGACCCGGTCCCGCTGACCGACGGGATCGTCGCAGAGCGCTCCGCCCGGCTGGTGAAGGTGGCGGAGGAGTCGCGCCCCGCCGAGGAGGACTCCTGGCCCCTCTACGTCATCGGGACGGAGGTGCCGGTCCCGGGTGGCGCGCATGAGACCATCGTCAGCCTCACGCCGACCGACCCCGACGCGGCCCGGGCGACGCTGGCGGCCCACCGCGCGGCATTCGAGGTCGCCGGGGTCCCCGAGGCATGGAGCCGAGTGGCCGGCCTCGTGGTCCAGCCCGGGGTGGAGTTCGACCACATGCAGGTCATCGACTACGACCGCTCACGCACCGAGCGGCTGCGCGCCGTCGTCGGCGACTACCCCGGCCTGGTGTTCGAGGCCCACTCCACCGACTACCAGACCCCCGAGAACCTCCGCGCGCTCGTCGAGGACCACTGGGCGATCCTCAAGGTCGGCCCGGGACTCACCTTCGCCCTTCGCGAGGCGCTGTTCGCCCTCGCCCGCATCGAGGACGAACTCGTTGAGGAGTCGCAGCGCTCGCGCCTGACCCAGGTGATCGACGAGCGCATGGTGGCGCACCCCGAATCGTGGCAAACGTACTACGAGGGCGGTGAGCGCGAGGTCCACCTGGCTCGCTGCTACAGCTACAGCGACCGGATGCGGTACTACTGGTCGGACGCCGTCATCGAGGCCGCCGTCGACCGGCTCATCGCCAACCTTCGCGCGACCGGCATACCCCTGCCGCTGCTGAGCCAGAACCTGCCCGAGCAGTACCACCACGCGCGCCGGGGCGAGTTGCCGGTCGGCCCGCGCTCGATCGTGGTCGACCACATCCGAGACGCCCTGCGGCCCTACAGCCAGGCATGCCGCCCCCTCGTCCTGGCGGGAGCCTCCCGATGAGCGCCATCGACCTGCTCTCCCTGCTCTCGCCCCTGCAGCACGAGGGCTCGGAGTGGACCCCGCGCGAGATCGCCCAGCAGCCGGCCATCTGGCAGGCCGCGGCCGAGGGGATCGCGGCCCGCCGGTCCGACGTCGACGCGTTCCTCGCCCCCCTTCTGCAGCGCGAGAACCTCAGGATCGTCCTCACCGGGGCAGGGACGTCGGCCTTCGTCGGCGAGGTGCTGGCGCCCGCCCTGTCCCGAGTCCTGGGCCGTGACGTGCTTGCCATCGCCACCACCGACATCGTCTCGAACCCGCGGGAGGCATTCCCCGCCGGCGACCAGCCGACGCTCCTGGTCTCCTTCGCGCGGTCCGGGTCCAGCCCCGAGAGCACCGCCGCGCTCGTGCTCGCCGACCAGGTGCTCGACGAGTGCCACCATCTCGTGCTCACATGCAACCCCGACGGGACGCTCTACCGAGAGCGGGCCACGGCAGACCGGTCCCTGGCGCTCCTCATGCCGGAGGGGTCCAACGACCGCGGCTTCGCCATGACGTCGAGCTTCACCTCCATGCTGCTCTCCGGGTGGCTCGCGTTCGCGCCCTGCCCCGCTGACCTCGTCACGAGGCTGGCGACGGCGGGCAAGCAGCTGGCGGTCAACGCCTTGCCCGTGCTCGAGGAGCGCGCGGCGGCCGGCTATCAGCGGGTCGTCTACCTCGGCAGCGGTCCGCTCACCGGCCTCGCCCGGGAGTCGGCACTGAAGATGCTCGAGCTGACGGCCGGCGGTGTCGTGGCCGTGCACGACTCGTCGCTGGGGTTCCGGCACGGGCCGAAGTCGATCCTCGACGACCGCACCCTCGTCGTCGTCTTCGTCTCGAGCTACCCCTATACCCGCCAGTACGACCTGGACATCGTGCGCGAGGTCCGGCGGTCGGTCCCGGAGCGGGACGTCCTCACCGTCAGCGCCGGCGATGAGCCGAACCTGGCCACCGAGAACGACTGGCACGTGACGGGCGTCGACGACGCCGACGATGCGCTCCTCGCGCTGCCGTTCATCCTTCTCGCTCAGCTGCTCGCCCTGCACACCTCCGTCCGACTGGGACGCACCCCCGACAACCCCTTCCCGACGGGAGAGGTCAACCGGGTGGTCCAAGGCGTGACGATCCATCCCCTGCCAGGAGAACCGTCAAGGCCGACGCCTGCCTGAGCGGCAGCAACGCCACCGAACAGCTGATCGGCCCACTGGCCGGCAGCAACCGCGAAAGGAACCACCATGACCGCCCTGACCAAGCAATACCTCAACGCCACCATCGCGCTGCTGGAGCGCATCGACGAGGAGGAGACGACTAACATCGAGCGCGCCGCAGAGCGGATCGTGGACTGCATCGCGGGCGGTGGGCGCCTCTTCGCCTTCGGCTGCTCCCACTCCTCCTTGCCGGTGCAGGACATCGTCTACCGGGCGGGCGGGCTGATGCTCGTCAACCCGATCTTCGCCCCCGGGATCGCCGCGCTCGACACCCGGCCGACCACGCTCGGCTCCGCCATGGAGCAGATCCCCGGCTACGCCAAGGCCATCCTGGACAACTCGCCGATCCGGACCGGCGACGTCCTCATTGTCGTGTCGGTCTCGGGCCGCAACGCGGTCCCCATCGAGATGGCGGAGCTGGCGCAGCAGCGCGGCATCACGGTCATCGGCGTGACGTCCCACGCCTACTCGGACGCCGTCACCTCGCGGCATTCGTCGGGGAAGAAGATGAAGGACTTCGCCGACATCGTCCTCGACAACAAGGTCGCGGTCGGCGACGCCGTCCTGGAGCTCGACGGAGTGCCGCAGCGGTTCACCCCGGCATCCGGGGTGACCACCACCGCCCTGCTTCACGCCGTCATCGCGGCCGTGATCGAGGGGCTCGTGGCACGGGGCATCACTCCGCCGGTGTTCCTGGCCGCCAACGTCGACGGTGGCGCCGAGTGGAACAAGCGGCTGCTCGCGGAGAACGCCGACCGCATCTTCTACCTGTGACCCGGACATGACGGCATCGACCCAGGCTCCACCCGACACCAGCCCCCGTCTCGTCCTGGCGGCCGACCGGGTCGTCACCGCCACCGGCACCGAGCTCGCTCCCGGCTGGCTCGAGATCACCTGCGGGAAGGTTGCGGCCGTCGGCGCCGGCCGTCCGGCCAGCGGAGTCGCCGAGCCCGTCAGCGGCACCATCGTCCCGGGCTTCGTCGACATGCACGCCCACGGGGCGCTCGGCCACGACTTCGTCTCCGCCGACGACGACGGCATCCATGCGATCAGGCAGCATCACGCCCGGCGCGGGACGACGACGCTCATGGCGACGGTGGCGACCGCCCCCATCGAGACGATGCTGGAGCGCGTCCGCTTCCTACGGCCCTACGTCGCGGCCGGGCTCCTGGCCGGCATCCACCTCGAAGGCCCGTACCTCGCACCCGAGCGGCGGGGCGCCCATGACCCGGGCCTGCTCCGCCACCCCGACGCCGCGGAGATCCGCGAGCTGCTGGCGGAGGCGGCGGGCACGCTACGGATGGTGACGCTGGCTCCGGAGCTGCCGGGCTCGCCCGAGGCGGTCGAAATGCTCGTCGCAGCGGGCGTCACCGTCGCGGTCGGGCACACCGCATGCACCGCGGAGCAGGCTCGGGCGGCGTTCGACGCGGGTGCCAGCGTACTGACGCACGCCTTCAACGGTATGCCGCCGCTGCACCACCGCGAGGCCGGCCCCCTGGGCGTGGCCCTCGTCGACCAGCGGGTTACGGTCGAGCTAATCCTCGACGGTCATCACGTCGGGTACGAGGCCGCCGAACTGGTTCGCCGCGTGGCGCACGGCCGGCTCGCCCTGGTGTCCGACGCCATGTCAGCCGCTGGGCTCGGCGATGGGAACTACCGCGTCGCCGGCTCCGCGGTCGTCGTACGAAACGGGGTCGCGATGCTAGCCGACGGGTCCTCGCTCGCCGGTAGCACGATCACGGTGGCCGACGGCTTCGCCCGGCTGCGGGACGCGCACGGCGCCTCATGGGCCGACGGCGCGGATGCGACCTCATTGACGCCGACCCGCGCTGTCGGCATCGCCGCGTCAGGCCTGAGAGAAGGCGAACCCGCCGACCTCGTGCTAGTAAACGGCGGCGCAGTCGCCGGCGTGATGCGCGCCGGGCAATGGGTGGTCGAACCCGCTCGAGAGAGCGCATGCCGGCAAGCCAGACTCCATGGGTGACTCCTGACTGCCGAGCGCTGCGATCTCGCGCAGCCCGGCGATCTCGCATCGTCGCAGGGAGTGGTCGGATCAACTTCCCAAAGTTGATCAGGCTATCTGGCATCCAATTCACCTAATCAACTTGGGGGACCCGAGCGACAGCTGCTCGGGGCAGACGCTGCAGCGTCCCGTGTCCCCGCGAGGACGCTCGTTAGCCACGTGACCGGGATGCCTTCGGTGGTGGCGCACCGAGAGTTCGGGGGCGTCTGTTCGAAGCACAGTGTGGCCGCGGGCCTCGAGTCGACGAACACCACCAGCGGACTTGACCGAGGTCGCTCGTCGATTTCAAACCCACAAGTGCCCGGTTGCCTAGATGGGGACCGTCATCGGGGTGCGAAACGAGGCCCAGGAGGCGGCTCCCGTGGGGATACATGTCAGCCATGGCGATGGTGTTGTAAACGCCTGACCTGCGAAAACAGTGGGCCCCGTGGGATTCGAACCCACGACTGGTGGGATGGCGGATTCCACCGTGGCGAGTTCGGGTGTGGGACACCGCCGCAGCGACGTGGCGCGACGAGAGAGTCAAACCCACAGGACTTGATCAGTTACTTGCTTGTTGTCTGAGTTGAGTCCACGGACGTGGTGTACGGCGTGGCCCCGTTGTTGAGCGTGGCGTCGTGATGTGAGGCGGCCACCGCGTGATCCTTCAGAAGACCTACCAAAGTCCTTCGAAGGAGCACCACGCGATGACCGCGAACCACAGTATTGACGGCTCAT
>Ga0209538_1001741_pt1 | contig 11359 bp, 13 predicted proteins | sample BarGraNGADG00211_2_FD_184492 | JGI IMG/M metagenome (GOLD analysis project Ga0209538, IMG submission 184492) | Arctic peat soil microbial communities from Barrow, Alaska - Barrow Graham LP Ref core NGADG0004-211 (SPAdes) (version 2) | ecosystem: Environmental > Terrestrial > Soil > Wetlands >... | reverse complement strand
GCATTTAATCCATCAATTAATTGCTTGATGGCGGTAGGCTGATCACCGGTTGGCTGATAATCGCTTTTAAGTTTAAATTTGCTCACCTAATCATTATAGCAATAATATACGAAGTGATTATGTCGTCAAAGGCTTTAGCCCCAATCGGCATAACTATGGCTAATATTAAGATTACTGTCAGTTCCGTTATGCTTAAAATCAGCGTATTTTACGTCAAGCGCTTTAATAACTTTGTCTACCAGGCGAACTGGATCGGTGTCATAAATAACATTCTTGGCGTCTGGTGCTTCAATATTCTCAAGAAGTGTCGGAATGTAGTCGGCCAAACCGCCACTGCCCAGTAATACACCGATTACTTTTCGGCTTTCAATCGCTGTTGCAAATTCGTGCAAGCTCCCCATACGTCCACCGACGGTAATAACTGCGTCACTGCTACGAACTAGGTGGATATTGCGGCCAACATAGGCCATACCGGTAAAATTAATGTAATCAAACTCAACAGTTGGTAATTTATATACTGTCACATGTTCACGAAAAGAGCTGGCGGGTGAAAAACCAACCGAGACGCCCATACTATCTTTGACGCTAAATGCGCCCTGAGCTGCAAACCACGGCAAACCGACAGTCGCGCCAGTCGTTAACGTTTTGCCAGCTTTGGCTATAGCTTGACCTAAATCATAGGCCAGTTGGTGTGAAGCCTGTACGGTGGTGCCAGACGCTGCACCTGATACACAAATCTGGTATTTCACTCTGCGGTCTCCTTTGGATGCTTTCCTGTTTGTTTTTGCTGATATTTACCATCAGTATACCACTTATCGCTTTCAGGAAGTAGCCCGATCAAAGAGGCAATGTCGAGTGTTGTGGATTCGTCGGTGCGCGTATGGTTGATATAACGCCCCACTAATTCGCCGCTTAGACTCCGCTGGCCATGGCTAATAATTTGCCGTTTATATGGCAAATTATGATGCATATTTTCGACAACATCAATCAAGTTAAAGGAAATTACCGTGTCATCTATCGACATTAATACATAATCGACATCAATTAACAGCAGCTCACCGTCACCGCGTTTGACGGCCTCATTTAGCGCAAGATAAAGTTCGTGTCCTGTTGTGTCGCGCGTATCTAAGCCCAATTGCCTCATAATATTATGTGATTTTTCGGTAATGTCGGCGATTAAACGGGTATCAACTCCACTATGACCAGTAGTCTTTTCAAGTCTGGCAAGGCCTGCACTAAACAAAGGTTCCTGAACGCCAAGTAATGATTGTAAAAATCGTGACATATTTTGTTTTTCCCGCCTAAAATGGCTTCTCGCTTAGAGGCATGGCGTGTAAAACCGCGCCTTTGTGTAAAATGCCTGCTTTTGCACCAATCTTGGTTACGACCGACGTCGAGTTGGCACTAGCAAAGACAATTGAATCTTTAAGTGATTTGTCTGCTGCCCACTGGCTTAAAAAGCCTGATCCAAAAGCATCACCCGCGCCAGTCCGATCGACAACTTTAACGTCTTCGTACATACCAGCTCGCACAATAGTTTTGCCGTCGCTCGCCATTACGCCGTTCGGACCGTCGCTAACGATTGCGGCCGGCACATAATGTAATAGTTTTCGGACTATCTCTTCCAAGTCATGGCCGTTAACGATTAGCTGCGCCTCTTCACGATTGACTGATAATACATCAACGTCCTCTAGAAGTGATTTTAGTTTAGCTATCTGTTTTAATTCATCTTTACCCGGATTAAAAAACACTTTCATATTTAGTTTTTTAGCTTGAGTGAATATCTTGTCTAACACTTCCATATTACCAGCCATACTCGAAACATATAACCAGTCAGCATTTGAATCGCCAAGATCAAAATTTTTAATATCATAGTGAGTTGACGCACCCCTGTAGGTCAGAAAGGAACGCTCTCCGGTTGAAGCGAGTAATACGACCGAGTAGCCTGTGTGATGTTTGTCAGAATAGCTGATTTTGGAAGTATCTACACCTTCTTTGTCCAAATCTTCAAGCACCGCATTACCAGCCGGATCATGGGCAATCGTGCCCATAAATTCAGCTTCAAGCCCCTGCCTGGCAAAAGTAACTGCCGCATTCGTCGCTCCGCCACCGGTACTGAAATTGATATTGTTCACATCATTTTTTGAACCAAGTTCAATTTTTAAAAATAGCTCATCCGCAGTTTTATCGGCCACAGGTTTAAATTCGGGACTATGACTTAAGAAAACATCTTGAACCGCCGCCCCAATTGTCAACATCTTTACCACTAAATTACAGCCTTACCTGCGCTATTGAACGCGCCAATCTTTTCTTCAACAACCGCTTGCACGGCATCAATAACTGCTGGCATAAGTTTTACGACAGCATATTCATTTGGATTTTCGGCCAAAACCTTATCAAGTGTCGTGCGAAATGCATAACGTAAATCGGTATTGACATTGATTTTACTGACTCCAATTTGGGCCGCACCTTCAAAATAATGAAGTGGGGTATCGCTGCCGCCGTGTAGACTAATAAATGTTTGCTGGTCAATTCCGTCACGAATACGCTGCAATAATCCAAGGTCTAATTCTTTTGGGACTGGGTATTTGCCGTGCAGATTGCCGATTGCAGCTGCGAATATATCAATCCCAGTCGTATCAACAAACGCTTTCGCACCTTCTGGCGTACTGAACGTTTTTTTGATTTCTTCGTAGTTAATATTTTCAGTAAACACATCGGATGAACCACCAAAGTAATGGGGTTCACCTTCGACGATTGCGCCGGTAGATTTAGCATATTCGACCACTTCTTTGGTTCGAAGAATAATTTCTTCGTCACTGGCATCGTGATTTGCCTGGCTGACATCAATGTGAATAAATTCATAGCCGGCGTCAATCGCTTGTTTGCAATCCTCGACCGTTGGACTATGGTCTAGATTGATATACATTTCTATGCCGTATTCTTTTTTGTAATTATCAACTAAATCCCGCACGTTTTGTAGGCCTATTGATTTAACTTCATTTTTGCTAAGCTCGACTAAAACGGGCGAATTTAGTTTTTGGGCTGCTTTGACAATTGCAATCAGAGTTTCTTGGTTGTCAATATTAAATGCACCGACAGCAAAATGTTGCATTCGACTACGCTGCATCAAGTTTCTAGCACGATTAGTGTTATCGCGAATTTGATCGATTGTTAAACCCATAATAATCTCCTATTTTTCTTTAATATTCACGATGATACTGAGATGTAGCGTGCACAAAATCTTCAACTTTTTTTGCAATATGTTCGCCGGTAAATCCAAAATAATCAAATAATTCCATAGGTTCACCGCTTTCGCCAAATCTATCCTGCATACCAATGCGCATTAATGGAGTGGGTAATTTTTCGCTCAAAAGTTCAGCCACCGCACCACCAAAACCACCGGCAATTTGGGCCTCTTCGGCAGTAATAACACGACCAGTTTTACGTACACTGGCTAAAATTGTATCATCATCAAGCGGTTTAATTGTCGGCACATGCACAACTTCTGCATCTATACCTCGGTCCGCCAATATCTTTGCAGCCATCAGCAATTGATAAGTCATCATCCCAGTTCCAAGCAAACTGATATCACTGCCTTCGCGTAGCACATACGCAACACCGATTTCAAACGGTGACTGTTCAGTGCTAATTATCGGCGTTTTTGGACGAGCTAGACGGATATAACATGGCTTGCCATTCTCGGCAATCGCTCGCGTTGCCTTTTCGGCCTCAATGCTGTCTGCAGGAACAACCACCACCATATTCGGCAACACTCGCATCAAGGCGATGTCCTCTAGCATCTGATGAGTAGCGCCGTCAGGACCAACGCCAATGCCGGCATGTCCGCCGACGATTTTAACAGGCTGATCGTTGATTGCAATCGTAGTTTTAATCTGTTCCCAGTTACGCCCAGGATTAAAGGCCGCATAACTACTGGCGAATGGAATTTTGCCGGCACGGGCCAAACCGCTGGCAATAGCCACCAAATTTTGCTCGGCAATACCAGTTTGGATAAATCGATCAGGGAAAGCTTCACTAAATATACTCACTTGGGTACTTTCGGTTAAATCAGCACACAAGGCTACGATTTTATCATTTGCTTCGGCTGCTGCTTTTAGCCCGCGGCCAAAACCAGCCCGAATCGTATCTTGCTGCACATCGTCATCAAAAACTTTTGGATTAAGAAAATACTGATTCATCACTCAAAGTCCCCTGTCGTAATCTTGGCATCTAATATACGCAATTCTTGCAAAGCAACTTTAGCCTGTTCGCTATTTGGCGCAACACCGTGCCATTTGTAATCATATTCCATAAAATCGACGCCCTTGCCCGGAATCGTATGGGCAATAATGACCGTTGGTTTATTGGTTATTGCTTTGGCTGTATTAACGGCGTCAATGATGCTCTCGATATTATGTCCGTCAATCTCGAGCACATGCCAGCCAAACGAATCCCATTTAGCATATAAATCCTCGAGTGGCATCACGTCCTCAGTGCTGCCATCAATTTGAATATTGTTGCGATCAATAAATGCAATTAGTTGCGATAACTTATATTTGCCGGCAAACATAGCCGCTTCCCAGATATTGCCCTCGTCTAATTCGCCATCACCCATAATTGCATAAACGAAACGGTGTTTGCTGTCATCAAGATATTGCAAAGCATAAGCATACCCGGCCGCCTGCGATAAACCACTGCCAAGGGGGCCACTGGTGTTCTCGAGCCCTGGCAACCTATTACGCTCTGGATGACCTTGTAGACGGCTACCGAGCTTGCGTAGTGTCAAAAGCTCCTCTTTTTCAAAATACCCAGCCTCGGCCATAGCCGCATACTGGACCGGCACCGTATGTCCGTTGCTTAGAAAAAACACATCACGATCAGGCCACTGAGGATTTTGCGGGTCAATATTCATAATATCAAAATAAAGTGCCGCCAAAATATCAGCCAAATCCAAAGAACCAGCTGTATGACCGCTGCCGGCGGCCTCTAACATACGAATAACATCTTGGCGCAAGTCATTTGCTTTGTGCTGCAATTGGGTTATTGTTAGTTGTCCGCTCACTTGACTAAATCACCCCTTGCTTGTTAATTTCTTCTATAAGTGTAGCATAAACGCTAGCAGGATCATCGACACTGTTGATGGCTCCACCGACGTTAAGTACGTCTACGCCGCCTTGTGTTAATGTAAAGGCGTTGTCAATACTCACACCGCCATCCCATCCAATTTCGACATTAGGATTGATGTTTTTTATCAATCTAATTTTTTCAATTTGCATAAAGCTGGCTGTGCCGCCATAGTGGCCCAAATCACCTGAAAATATCAAAACGTGATCAGCTGCTCTAATTGCATCGGCAACCGTTTCGGGCACTGTTGGTTTTAGCAGTGCTATGCCAGCCTTAATACCGGCCTTTTTGATATTTTCAAAGATTGACACTAAATTAACACCTGTCTCGGCGTGAAATATGATAAGGTGTGGTTTGAGCGCAATTAGCTTATCAACATAATCCATTGGATGCATAACCATAGCATGAATATCAACAATCCATTCTTTGGGCCACTGTAATTGATCTGGTCCAACTAAAAGTACCGGGGCAAATTCACCATCACTAATATCAATCTGCACGCGCTGGGCAAACGGCTGAATCTTTTCAACGGCCGCCCGGTACTGATCGACCGTTTCGACAGTAATACAGGGTGCAATTATACTCATTTATAACTCATCGATCTGCGCATTTCGGCGCTTATAACGAACGGCAGCGGCAAATGGAGTGTTGAGCCAAGTTTCAATTATTCCCTGCCAGGCCTTTTCGTCATCTTCTAATATGCGAGTTGGCAAACATAAAACATTACTGTCATTATCGTTCCGCGTCTCTTTGGCTTCAAATGCATCCCAAATGACGCTGGCTCGAATACCATGAAATCGATTAGCCGCCATAGCCATACCCTGACCACCCGTGCATAGCAAAATACTTCGTGGATCATCATCAGTACTACTGATAACCTTGAAAGCTGCAGCCTGTGCGAATTCAGGAAAATCGTCATTTGGATCGAGTGTTTGGTCACCGACATCCTCGACGTCATAATTATGTTTTGCTAAATATGCAAAAACTTTTTCTTTTAAACGAAAGCCACCGTGATCGCTACCAATAAATATCTTCATACTATGAAGTATAAGCGTTATGAGGTTAGTTATGCAAGCTTCGACCGACGTCAGCGGCTAACTCGACCAAACGATTGCAATATCCCCACTCGTTATCATACCAAACCATTATTTTAGCCAAGTTACCACCTACAACCTTCGTAAGTGATAAATCTACGACACCAGAATAACTATTGCCAATATAATCACGACTAACCAGAGGTTCGTTACTGACACCTAAGATTCCTTGATAAAATGGCTCATTCGCGGCCCGAGTTAGTACTTCGTTAATTTCGGCTATTGTCGTATTGCGGCCAAGTAATAACGTTACGTCACTTATTGACACAACCGGGGTTGGAACGCGAAGGTTTAAACCATCAACTTTACCTTCAAATTGCGGCAATTCTTTCGCTAACGTAACCGCCACGCCAGTTGCAGACGGTATTATGTTTTCGGCAGCACTGCGACCATCACGCATGTCATCAGATGGTGAATCGACTAGATTTTGGGCGCTAGTGTAACTATGGATTGCTGTGATTATTGATTTTTGAACACCAAATTCCGCATCCAAAATAGCCATAAGTGCGCCGATAGAATTTATCGTAGGTCCAGTACTACTGATAATCGCGCCTGAATTATCAATTTTATCTTCATTGACACCCATTGTAATAGTGTCAGTTTCGTTATTACTTATTGGATAACCAAGTACTACTTTTTTGGCGCCAGCTTTAATATGTATCTCAGCATCTTCTTTGGTTAAAAACCGACCACTCGATTCAATGACTAAATCGATATCCAAATCTTTCCACGGCAGTAGTTCAACATTTTTTTCAGCTAACATTTTAATATGTTTGCTATTTACAATAATTTCACCGTCGCCAACTTTTACTTCGTGATGGTATGCGCCGTAATTACTGTCATGTTTTAATAAATATGCCAGTGTTTTCGCATCTGCTATGTCATTAACCGCTACAATCTCGATATCACTACGCTCAAACGCAATTTTGAAAGCGCTTCGACCGATTCGACCAAATCCATTTATTCCGATTCTTAGTTGGCCCATAAAACTACCACTCCTTTTATAAGCATTAGCCTATCTATACCACCAGTATATACCTTAAGGGTTTTTGTGCAAAATGCCGTATAATTATATATGTTATAAGTAAAAGTAAATTACTAGAGTATGCCAAACCATATTACAATGATAGCCAGCTTCTTGAGTTTGAGCATGCGATTGATTTTGCAACCAAAGCCCATGCTGGTCAAAAACGAGACACTGGCGAGCCTTATATCGCCCACCCATTCGCCGTAGCTGAAATGTTAATTTCGTGGGGTATGGATATTGATAGCGTCATAGCTGGAATTTTACATGGCACGATTGAACGCACTGACGTCAAACTTGAAGAAATAGAGAATTTATTTGGTCACGATGTCGCCTTTTTGGTTGACGGTGTCGCTAAAGTATCAAAAGCTCGATCTGGTATGCAAGATTTGTCCAATTATCTACCCAGAACCAAGGATAATTTATCTAAATTGCTGATTGCCGTTGGCCAAGATATACGCGTCCTAATTATTAAACTCGCCGATCGTCTGCATTATCTATTAACACTCCAGCATGTACCCAGAGATGAGCAAATCAAAATTGCTCGTGAATCACTCGAAGTATTCGCACCGATGGCGGACCGTTTAGGTATGGGTCGCGTTCGCATGCAAATCGAAGAGCTTGCGTTTAGCTATCTTGACCCGACCGAATTCAAAAAATTACAAATACTAATGAAAAAACGCCTAGGCAGAAGCACTCGAAAACTCGGAGAAGTCCGCAACGAAGTCGATAGCGCATTCAAAAAACAAGGTATAAAATTCGAGATAAACGGTCGCGTTAAAAGCATCTACAGTTTGTATAAAAAGTTAGCCAAAGTAAATGACAATATTGATAACATCTATGACCTTATGGCATTGCGCATTGTCGTCGACAAAAAAGAAGATTGCTATCTAGTGCTTGGTATTATTCACAGTCTTTACCAGCCAATGATTAGTCGCATCAAAGATTACATTGCCACGCCAAAACCAAATGGCTATCAAAGCCTCCATACAACCGTTATTACCCCCAACAAACAGATTGTCGAATTTCAGATACGTACCCAAGAAATGCACGAATACGCCGAACGCGGATTGGCCGCCAGCTTTCATTATCACGAGCAAAAAAAGTCAAAGGATTACTTAGAAAATAAAAAAAGTTCCACCCTGCCCAGCAATATGCAATGGATTACGCAGTTGCAAGAAATTGCCACTAAACTTAAAAATGATGAACAAATATCCAAAGACCAATTAAATATAGACCTATTCAAAGATCGCATTTTTGTCTATTCGCCAAAGGGCGATATTTATAACCTACCCGAAGGCGCTCTGCCGCTCGATTTCGCATATTTAGTGCACACTGACATCGCCAAACATGCTTATAGTTTCCGCGTTAATGGCAGAATCCACTCGTTCGACAAACCGCTCCAAAACGGCGACGTTGTCGAGGTTGTGACGCGTAAATTATCACAACCAAAGCAGGATTGGCAAGATATGATAAAAACCACTCACGCTCGCGCTAAACTTCGTGGGCAATTAAAACAAATGGGTATTATCCAGACAATTACCAGTGCTGCCAATATCATCCGACAAAAAACAACTCGGAGAAAGAAATAGTATTAATAAATAGAGTGCCTAGGTACTCTATTTATTAATTTATTGATTATTCCAACGTTCAATCGCTTTGTTGATAATTATTTTGGCCTCAGCCTCGTCACCCCAACCTTTTACAATTGTAGAACCTGGTTTCTTGAGATCTTTGTAGTGGCTGAAATGATGAGCAATCTGGTCAATTTTTTGCTTTGGTATGTCCGCTAACGAATTAATTGCATTGCCCGTATTTCTATCATCGGCTGGTACGGCGACTATTTTATCGTCAACCTCGCCATCATCTTCGAACTTCATCACGCCAATATATTTTGCCTCTAGAAATATTCCAGTTGGCAACGGTTCATCGGTAATAAGGATTACGTCAAGTTCATCACCGTCTTCGTCGAGCGACTGTGGGATAAAACCATAATTAGTCGGTTTAGCAAAAATCTTTGGATCCACGCGGTCAAGTTGCATTAACGCCTTTTCGCGCTTCCACTCAATTTTATGGCTACTACCGGCTGGAATCTCGACAACTACATTAATTGTGCCATTTTCAATATCGCCAGGCGTAAGTATTTTATTAAAATCAGCCATCGCTATCATCTCCTTAAATTTTGTAAATTAACTAGGTAATATTATAACATGCTGCAACTATCTAATTTACCTTACTACTTCTACTTTATCCATGTCAAAAACATTATTTATGTTCAATAATATAGCGTCTTTGACAGAATATTCTTTGGTTTTATCTACACATATATCAAAATATTTTCCAGATGAATAAATTTCAACCATACCTTTAACTCTAAAGTGCCCACCGATAATACAAACTGTTTTATTCTCTTTGAGGTTCTTAATCGTATTAGTCATTTGGCAATTTGCAAAAAGTAATTTATTATCCAATAAGCCTAACGATGTAACGATATTAGCATTTGGGACTCCATTTTTTGAAGATGATGCAACTATGATTTCCTTGCCTTCTTGAAAACATTCTTCCCAACTCATACTATCCTCCTTGGTGCCTAAATTAATTTAAATCAAGTCCGTGCAAATATTCCCGAATACTTATTGCCGCCGTCGCGCCTTCACCAACTGCACTTGCAATTTGTGTAGTTGCTCCACTGCGCACATCGCCACTGGCAAAAATGCCAGGAATATTTGTCTGTAATTTTGCGTCAGTTTTAACAAACCCATCTTTATCAAGTTCGATGCCACTACCAGCCAGGAATCCAGTATTTGGTTTCAAACCAGCGAATATAAATACCCCGTCAACTTTGACTATCATAGATTTACTATTTTTGGTCGCACGTACTGATGTCACACCACCGTCCGTTCCTATAATCTCATCAGTCACCGCCCCTATATGAACAGTGATTTTGCCATCGTCCACATATTTTTGTAAATCGCGTTGTAATATTTCGCTAGCTTTGATAGTGCTCCTAACCAACAAATCAATATGAGTTGCAAATCGTGTCAAATATATAGTCTCTTGAATCGCCGAGTTAGCACCACCTACGACTGCTAATCGTTTATTATGATAAAAAGCACCATCGCAAGTTGCGCAATAATGTACTCCCCGTCCAAAATATTCTGACTCGCCTGGTACGTCAATCTTACCGTAACCACGACCTGATGCAATCAATATCGCCTTTGCTTTGACTTCGACGTCATCTACCGTTACAACTTTCTCACCGCCCTCATCGCGGATAGCCGTTACGTCGCCATATTCAATATGCGCACCGAAGTTTTTAGCCTGTTTTTCAAATTGCCCAGCAAGCATTGAGCCCTCAATACCATCAGGGAAACCCGGATAATTACTTATTTTATCAATCGTAGCCACCAAACCGCCAACAGCCGCCTTTTCGTATATAACCGTATCAATATCTTCACGAGCGGTATAAACTGCAGCAGTCAATGCGCTTGGGCCGGCACCAATCATAATTACGTCTTGAATTTTATTGCTCATTTATCTAATTTCCTCATTTTGTTACAGTATTATCAATTTTATGAATTTCAACTATAAAGGCTAGTGGTGAATTGGCCGGAATAATGCCAGATTCTTGAGAACTATAAGCCTTGTCGGCTGGAATCATCAAGCGAACAACACTTCCTACTTTCAACCCAGTTAACCCTTCAGTCCAACCCGAAATAACACCACTCAAAGCGAACTTTACTGGTTTATCATCAGCTGATTTCTTTTTACTACTGTCAAATATCTTGCCGTCAGAAGTCCAGCCAAAATAACTCGAGTTTATGGAATCTGTTGCTTTTACGACTGCACCGCTGCCTTCTGTTAACACTTCTACTTTCAAGCTAGTCACACTATCTGGATCAAATGTGCTGGTTGTATAACCAACTAATGGCTCAGAGTTATCTGCATTAAGCTGAGAAGCTAATTTTTGCTGCTTCAAGTAGTCATCGTACTGCTTTTGTTGTGCTGCTTGATCAACTGCCTGATTTTTGACGCTCAGACCCATAACAAGAAAAGAGCCTAACGTTCCTATTGCCAATACAATTGCAATAACCCAAATACCAATCCGTTGCGA
>Ga0209538_1001740_pt1 | contig 11362 bp, 13 predicted proteins | sample BarGraNGADG00211_2_FD_184492 | JGI IMG/M metagenome (GOLD analysis project Ga0209538, IMG submission 184492) | Arctic peat soil microbial communities from Barrow, Alaska - Barrow Graham LP Ref core NGADG0004-211 (SPAdes) (version 2) | ecosystem: Environmental > Terrestrial > Soil > Wetlands >... | reverse complement strand
ATAAAGGATATAACTTTACGAAGAGAGTAGTGATTGGAAAAATCATAAAGTTTTATTTTGACATAGAGGATCTTGAAAATACCGATACTAATTTCAAGAGTAAGCTCATCGAGTGGTCGCAACGGGAAAAGAAAAATGTTGAGTTTATCGTGATGGCCGAAAGGGGAACAGGTTATAACAAACAATATGTAGTTGAAGTTTTCATTGATAAGATCTCTTGTGGTGAGGGCTGTGATTTTTCGATAAAAGGTGCCGAACAGGGAGCCGCAGAGAAGGCCTGTAATACGATCAGTGCTGAAAACAACTTATAAAGAATAATAAATTTACATCGTTTTTAGAATTCCTTACGTTTGATTTGTAACTTTGTCGTGAGATTAGGATAAGTATCGATGGCTACAAAAAAGATGAGATTAGATATTGCTCTACAATATGACTATCTTGTCGTGGGGATTAGTAGTCAGCTGAATGAACATCGGCTGGGTTTTAATTTGAACCAGTCGTTAGGAATTGACTTGAAAAGACTTGAAGATCTGCCCGCCTATTTTGAAAAGGAAAAGAAGATTCGTCCCTTTCCTTTGTATACTGACAATCGCAACGAAAATTTCAAAGTTTGTTTTCTGCTTGCCTGCATGAATTTTGGCATTAAGCTTTTTCCACAGTTGAAGTATTATGATTACCTGTTTTTATACGAAAATCCTTCACCCGATTGGAATGAAGAACGCGTAATCACTTCAATAAGAAAAATCACCAATGTACAATTGGCCAAAAAACTGACACTGGATGAAATTAAAGGTATTAACATGGTATTGGTTGACCTTGAAATGCATCTGCAAGATATAAAAGTGGCAAACAAACAGGAACAGAAATCGACGGAAGATTAGTCCCGGATTGAAAATAATAATCAACCAACATAATAATTGCATGAAGACAAAGATAGTGGCCACGATAGGGCCTGCCTCCAGGAGTAAAGATGTATTGAAATTGATGATTGAGGCGGGGGTTGACGTTTGCCGTTTAAACATGTCGCACGACACACATGAGGAACATGCCAAAACGATTAAAGTAGTTGAGGAAATCAACCTTGAATTGAATTCGAATGTAGCAATTCTTGCAGATTTACAAGGGCCTAAAATTAGAATAGGCGCCATAGAAAACGATTGCATTCTGCTTGAAAATGGTCATGAATTGATTCTGACAACCAAAAAATGTATCGGAAATTTGGAAAGGGTTTATATTACTTATCCACATTTTGCCAAGGATGTCAGCAAAGGTGAAGGTATATTGCTTGACGATGGAAAACTTTTACTGAGGGTTATTGATTCAAACAATATTGATACTGTCAAAACTGTTGTTGAACACGGTGGAATACTCAGTTCGCGCAAGGGAGTTAATCTACCCAGTACAAAAATATCATTGCCCAGTCTTTCAGAAAAAGATCTGGTTGACCTTGACTTTATTCTGAGCCATAACATTCATTGGGTTGCCCTTTCCTTTGTCCGTTCAGCTGCAGATATCATCGAGCTGAAACACATCATGGCTACCAAGGGAGTGAAAAATGCACCCCGCGTCATTGCCAAGATTGAGAAACCTGAAGCACTTGAGGACATCGATGCGATTATCCGCGAAGCAGATGGAATCATGGTTGCCCGTGGCGACCTGGGTGTAGAAGTTCCACTGGAACAGGTTCCACTAATTCAGAAAATGTTGGCAAAAAAATGTATCGAAGCCTCGAAGCCTTGCATTATTGCCACCCAGATGATGGAAGGCATGATCACCAATATCCGCCCAACCCGTGCTGAAGTTAATGATGTTGCCAATTCTGTCCTCGATGGTGCAGATGCATTGATGCTCAGCGGAGAAACCTCTGTTGGAGAAAATCCTATCGATGTTGTGAAAGTGATGAGCCGCATTATCTGTAACAGTGAGACCTACGAAGACATCTATTTTAAGGACCATAAGCCCATTAATCTTCATGCCGACCGTTTCCTGTCTGACTCTATTCTCTTCAATGCCTGCGAAATGGCAAAGAATGCCAATGCCGATGCGATTATCACACTGACCCATTCAGGATATTCTGCTTTGCGCATTGCCAGTCACCGTCCCAAAGCCCACATCTATATTTTCACCAATAACAAGACTTTGCTGAATACGCTCAATCTTGTCTGGGGTGTCAAGGGATTCTATTACGACAAGTTTATCAGTACCGATCACACGATTGAAGACATCAAATATCGCTTGCGCAAAGATGGATTCGTTAAAGAGGGCGATATGGTGATCAATACAGCCAGTACACCTTTAAGTGATTTTGGTATGACCAACATGATCAAGCTCAGTTACATATAACAGATATATTTTATTTGAACGAAGGCTGCTGAATTATTTTAGTGGCCTTCTTTTATTATATGCTATTGATGAATTTGTTTTGAATATTTTATTTAATTTTAAAAATAAATAATCTTCTAAAAATGACGATAGGCCCGAAGTGTAAGTCCGGAATTCTGGTGGGAATGCAGATGGTGTGTATTCTCTTTTTGCTGGTTAAAATACCTGCCCTGCAAAGCGATCTTTGGGCATTGATTGTTTCTTTTATTGGTTTGGCGTTGGGTTTTTGGGCTGTATTAACCATGCAGTTAGACAATCTTAGTGTTACTCCGGATGTCAAGAAGGATGCAAGATTGGTTATAGCAGGTCCTTATAAAGTCATCCGTCATCCTATGTACAGTGCGGTTTTGCTTACTTTTCTTCCCTTTGTGCTCGACAGGCCATCACTCTTTCTGTGTATTGTCTTTATGGCGTTGTTGACAACACTTGTCATCAAATTGAATTATGAAGAGACCTTGTTGAAAACCCATTTTAAAGATTACGAAGAATATTCAAAACATTCGTGGAGGTTGATTCCTTTTATCTATTGATTATTTATCTGACCGGATTTCAAATATTAACTTTTAAAACCAATTATTATGAAGAAAATTAAAAGCCTGAGCGGAATTACGATTATTCTTTTTGTAGTACTTTGTCTCTTTTTATTGGCGGGTTGTGCAAACAGCGAACCTGTTACCGGGTGCCTGAAGGGTCATACCTATGGTTTTTGGGATGGATTATGGCATGGAATCATTGCCCCGATTGATCTTGTGATCATGGTGTTTAAAAGCGATTACACCGTTTATGCACAGAATAACAACGGGGTGTGGTATGCCTTTGGATTTGTGATAGGTAGTGGTGGATGGGGAATCCTTGGAAACAGGGCTGCGTCCAGGAGAAGATAATAATAAAAAAGGTGGCCCTGGTGACCACCTTTTTTATTAGAATGCCGACTTGAATTGCTTCAGGAAACGCACATCATTTTCTGAAAACATCCTTAAATCCTTGACCTGGAATTTCAGGTTGGTGATGCGTTCAATACCCATTCCAAATGCAAATCCGGAATATACCTTGGGGTCGATGCCACAATTTTCGAGAACTGCAGGATCTACCATACCACAACCCAGGATCTCAACCCATCCGGTGTGTTTACAGAAACTACAGCCCTTTCCTCCACAAAGATTACACGATATATCCATTTCGGCTGAGGGCTCGGTAAACGGAAAGTATGACGGTCTCAGGCGGATCTTGGTATCAGCGCTGAACATCTCTTTTGCAAAATAGAGCAATGTCTGTTTCAGGTCGGCAAAAGAGACATCCTTATCGATGTATAATCCCTCGACCTGGTGAAAGAAACAATGCGCCCTTGCCGAGATGGCTTCGTTGCGATAAACTCTTCCGGGGAAGATAGAACGGATCGGCGGTTTATTGTTTTCCATCACACGAACCTGCACAGAGGAGGTGTGTGTTCTCAAGGCAATATCCGGATCCTTCTCGATGAAGAAAGTGTCCTGCATGTCGCGTGCCGGATGTTCCTGTGGAAAGTTGAGTGCAGAGAAGTTATGCCAGTCATCTTCGATCTCGGGACCTTCTGCAACATTGAAGCCCAGTCTAGAAAAGATTTCGATGATCTCTTTTCTGACGATGGAAATCGGGTGATGTGACCCTACCTGACCCAGATCGACAGGAAGCGTGATATCGTTGACAGACTGACTTGCAGTATGTTGTGATTCGAACACGTCTTTATGTGCATTGATCGTCTCCTGCGCTTTATCCTTCAGGTCGTTGAGCAGTACCCCGATCTCTTTGCGCAGTTCTCCCGGAACATTTTTGAATTCGCTGAACAGCTCTCCCATAACACCCTTCTTACCCAGGTATTTGATCCTGAAATGTTCCAATTCTTCTTTGTTCTGTGCTTTAAAAGCTTCAATCTCTGTTAGTAGCTGCTGAATACGATCCTTCATGATGATAAAAAATATAGAACGCTTATTAAATAACGGGGGTAATCTTCATTGAAAGTGGCTGAACCGGACTATCCTGTGAATTGGTTTTAACATCAGCAATCAGATCAATCACCTCAATGCCTTCAATGACCTCACCAAAGATAGTGTATTCGCCATCAAGATGTGGAGTTCCACCAAGGGTTGAATAGGTTTCAACCTGTTCTGGAGTGAACTCTTTGCGTATTTGACGGGCAGTGTAGGTCAGTTCCTGTGCTGTGAAAGGACGTCCCTGAACGATGTAGAACTGCGAACCTGCAGAGTTCTTCTTGGGATTCACATGATCACCCTGACGGGCTGCTGCAAGAGCGCCTTTCTTGTGAATGAATTCAGGTTTGATCTCTGCAGGAAGGGTGTAGCCGATATCGTCAGACAGTCTGGTTGCGCCACCGCCCTGGATCATGAAATCTTTGATCACCCTGTGCCATGGAGAACCGTTGTAATATTTTTCTTTAACAAGTTTGATAAAATTATCACGGTGAAGTGGTGTTTCATCATACAATTTGATCTTCATAGAACCCAGTTCTGTTTCGATCAGGAAGATATTGTTGTTTTTCATATTGCTCGTTATTTATTTGTTTTGTTTTTTAATTTCTTTATTTTTCAATACCCTGACCTTCATCACGATATTATCAAGCGGACGATCGTTTTTATCTGTTGCGGTCAATGAAATCTTCTCGACTACATCCATTCCTTCAACCACCTCTCCAAAGATGCTGTATGATGCATCCAGATGAGGTGTTCCCCCGATTGTCTTGTACACCTCACGTTCAGCTTCGGGAATGACATATTGTTTTTTCTCTTTATACAGACTATCAGCAAGTAATGACAACTGTTTTAATTGCCTGTTGTAAGCAATGGTATCGTTTTTCTTATAACCCGCCAGCCGCTCTTTCAACACAGCATTAGATGCGATATAATTCCACATCAGGTTGGTTTTTTGCATTGTATTGATGCGTTTTTCAACCTTGTCCAGACCGGCATCATCGAATACTTTTCCAACAACGATATAAAACTGTGAAGCCGAAGAAGCCCTCAACGGATTTACATCATCGCCTTCTCGTGCAGCAGCCAGCATCCCTTTCTTATGAAAAAGCAACGGATTGTATTCAAAAGGGATCGTGTATTTCGGACCACCATCACCCAACAACTGTCCGGGCTTGGCTGTCTTTGAATCAGGATCGCCTCCCTGAATCATAAAATTCTTGATCACACGATGAAAGAGCGTCTCATTGAAATACCCTTTCTTTGCCAGCTTGACAAAGTTTTTGGTATGCAAAGGTGTTTGATGAAACAGTTTGATTCTGATATCACCATAAGTTGTGCTGATCAGTATGATGGGATCTTTCTTCGGACGGGCAAACAGATTGCCGGCCATTAAGCATACGAATAACAGGAGAACTAACTTTTTCATGACACACTTTCTTGATAAGAGCCTGCAAATTTACGAAAAATGTGGTTAGCCTTTGATTATCTGCCTGACATCTTTTCCAGGTAGCAGGTACGGCAGAGTGGTTCATAGTTGTCGGTCTCACCAAGCAACACAAGTTCGCTGCTTTTAACCAACCTGTGCGTGTATTGTGCCAGTTCTCCGCAATTCATACAAATGGCATGAACTTTGGTAACATATTCTGCAATTGCCATCAAGGCAGGCATTGGACCAAAGGGGCGGCCCATGAAATCCGTATCCAGCCCGGCAACGATAACCCTGATTCCTTTATTTGCAAGTTGATTGCATACATCGGGGAGCTGGTCGTCGAAGAATTGGGCTTCATCTATGCCAATTACATCGGCATCATTGGCATAAAGCAAGATCTGTGATGCGTTTTGAATAGGGGTAGAGGTGATGGCTTTGGCATCGTGTGAAACTACATTAACCTCATCATACCTTACGTCTATGGCCGGTTTAAATATTTCAACCTTCTGACGGGCTATACGGGCACGGTTGAGCCTCCGGATCAATTCTTCGGTTTTCCCTGAGAACATTGAGCCGCAAACGACTTCAATCCATCCCCGGTGATGTGTTTTATTGGCCTTATTTTCTAGAAACATTTATTATAATGCGATTTAATCAATATCTTTATTCTTTTATTTGAATTAACAAAAATATTGAAATTCTTTAACCCACGAACAACATATTATGGATAAGAAGATTTTAATGAACGAAATATTGACTTTATTGAATAAAGTTAACCAACAAGCACAGATATTAGTGCATCTTCCCAATATAGTACGCATTGATGTTGACTTACTTCTGAGTGAAATCAGACAGGTTTATGATAAGACACTCGATTTGCAAATAAAAATTGAAGCATCCCGTTTGGAACCGAAACCGGAAGTTAAAAGAGATAATCCTTATATGCCGGTCCCGGAACCCGTTATTCAGCCGGTAGCGCCACACACTCCAAAAGAAGAAGAGCCATTGTTGTTTACTGAACCGGAAATTGAAAAGCCGGCACCGACAGTTGTTTTTGAATATATTCCACCCCCTAAAGTTGTGATCCCCGATCCACCTGTTCCGGCTCCTCTTGTGATCCCGACCCCTGCCGGACAGCCAAAATCATTGCATCAGGCTTATGAGGAGCAGACTGCAGATCATAGCATTGCGGCACGCCTGCAATACAATCCGATCAATGACCTACGTTCAGCCATCGGGATCAACGATAAGTTTTTGATCATGAACCAGCTTTTCAAAGGCTCGATGGAACAATACAATTCGGCAATAGAACGGTTGAATGGTTTTTACAATTATGAAGATGCCGAGATTTTCCTTGGGAGTTTAAAGATTCTGCACGACTGGGTCGATGATTTGCCTGCCAATGAGAAACTGCTTCATTTTGTGAAGCGGCGCTACCAAAAAGAGTAGTCCTTTTTTCCGTAATTTTGCTCTTCCTACTCCATACATATTATTGATCATTATGGCCAAGCTATATATCGTACCCACCCCCATTGGAAATCTTGAGGATTTCACCTTTCGTGCCGTTCGGATCCTGAAAGAAGTCGACGTCATTCTTGCAGAGGATACCCGCGTGACCGGAAAACTGCTGAGCCATTATGGTATTGATAAAAAAATGATGCCCCATCATCAGCACAATGAACACAAGACCGTAGAATACATTGCCGGGATGGTAGCAAACGGCATGAGCGTAGGACTGGTGACAGATGCCGGGACACCGGGGATCTCTGATCCCGGATTCATGCTGGTCCGTGAATGTCTCCGGCAGGGACTTGAAGTTGAATGTCTTCCGGGAGCTACAGCATTTGTACCTGCACTGGTCAATTCAGGTCTTCCTATCGACCGGTTTTTGTTCGAAGGATTCCTACCGCATAAGAAGGGCCGTCAGACCAAGCTGAAATGGCTGGCATTGCAACCCTACACAACGGTGTTGTATGAATCACCACACCGTTTGTTAAAGACCCTCGAACAGATTGCTGAATTCTTCGGACCCGATCGTAAAGTCAGCGTGGCACGTGAATTGTCAAAGATGTATGAGGAGAATATCCGTGGAACCGTCGTCGAAGTGTATGGTCATTTTTGCCAGAAACCCATCAAGGGAGAGATCGTCATCGTGATCGAAGGCTTTAATGCAAAGCTGGATAGTCCTCAGTTTTCTGAGGAGATTGATGATGATGATCTTTAGAAGAAATAATTATAATCAGACCTTTATACCTTTTAAGCAGTATGTCTTATACCTATGAATATCCCAGACCGGCAGTAACGGCAGATATCGTTCTCTTCTCAAGCTTTGAGAATCGTGATTATGTGTTACTGATTCTTCGCAAGCATCCTCCCTTTGAAGAGTGCTGGGCTTTCCCCGGCGGGTTTATCGGGATGGATGAAACACTGGAGGTATCTGCACTGCGAGAGCTGGAAGAGGAGACCGGATTGAAAGGAATAGCCCTGAAACAATTTCGTACTTACGGAGACCCAGGCAGGGATCCCCGTTACCGGACCATTACTGTTGTTTTTACAGGCCGCTGCGACGGCTTACCTGAAGTCACAGGGATGGATGATGCCAGCGAAGCCAAATGGCATCCTGTTGATGAGATACCGATGCTGGGATTTGACCATGACATCATCTTAAAGGATGTCCTGAAGTAAATGGGGACCGACCCCATTAATTCCTTTTTAATAATGATGAATTATTTTAAAAGTCAAACAAAATGATCGGTAAAATGATTGATCAGAAACTGTGCATCGAATTGGTTACAGCATAAATCATTACACCAACAATTCCAACGATATAGGTTGCAATGATAACAATGGTCATGATGCCAATATATTTTAGATGTCTTTTGAGATTTAACAAGGCTTCTGTCAGAATTGCTGTTTCTCTGAAGGCAACGGCCCTACTGATATTGTTTGAGAAATTATTCAGATAAATGACCGGCATCACATAAAGAGCTGCAAAAATAATATATATGAAACCAAATATGCCTATTGGGAATGGGAAATGACTTGCGGATTGTATCGCACCTGAAAACGCGGTTAAGAGACCCATGGCTAATCCCGCAAGTACCATTATTCCAATTCCAATAAATCCAAGTATGGCCAAAAACTTGGCCCATTTTGCTGCAGTATTCAGGTAACCGAGAGATTCCATCGTGATCTGAGGAATCAATTGCGGATTGGGAGTGCCTGTTTCCAGTCCCAGTGTGTAATCGTTATTTTCCATTTTTTTAGATTTTATAATTTTTTGATAAAGATAATTATATAAGCATCACTCATCATAGGTAATAAAATTAAATTCTAACCGGCATAGGCGATGGTAACGACAGAGATGCGGCAATTGCTCTCTTTCTGAAGTATTGCGGCACAGGACTCTATCGTTGCCCCGGTGGTGAATACATCATCAACCAGCAGGATGTGTTTACCTTCGAGTAGTTCGGGATGGGGAACAGAAAAGATCTCTTTCACATTTTCCCAACGTTCAGACTTGGTCTTATAGGTCTGAGTTTCCGATTCCCGTATGCGAAACAGCAAATTGGTTTCAACCGGAACCACTAATGCAATGGCCAGTCCTTTTGCAAAAACCTCACTTTGATTGTAACCGCGTTCCTGTTGTTTCTTTTTGAAAAGGGGGACAGGAATGATCAGATCCACCGTGTTATAAGGCGATTGGTTAGCCAGTTTGTAACCGTAAATCCTGCCAAGAAAAGTTCCGATCTGGTGTCTTCCTTTGTATTTAAAACGATGGATCATGTGTTGTACCCTGGAACCCTTGTTGAAATAGAGGAAAGCAGCAGCCCCTTCGACCGGCACTCTGCCCCAGAGGGCCTGCTCCATAGCATTTTCAGTGGTGAGATGGAAATTGGTGTAAGGGAGTAGAAAAAGACAATGCAGACAGATCTCTTCATCGGTTGGAGCCAACGCATTGCCGCAGGCCTGACACAACCGCGGAAAGAACAGATTGACAAGATCATGTAAGAAACCCTTCATACCGCACCTAATTTTTGATCTTCTATCAAAGATAATCCCGATTCTCAAAACTGATACATTCCAGCCCGGAATTATTTTTCATGGGTTGATTTGTTTAAACTTTGCGGTTTTCGAAGTATCTTTGACTATCCAAAACGGTTTAAATGTCGGAGAATATTTTAGAGGTACACGATTTAACAGTTGAATTTCATACGGAAGGTGCTATAGTAAAGGCTGTTGAGCATGTGACGTTCTCTGTTAAGGCAGGTCAGACCCTTGGGATTGTTGGTGAATCAGGCTCGGGAAAGTCTGTCTCGGCGCTCTCCATCATGGGGCTTCTCCCCGAGAAAGTTGCACAAATAAAGAGTGGTACGATTCGTTTTCTGGATGGAGAGAAGGAGACTGTTCAGCTCTTAACGCTTGGTGAAAAACAGATGCAGTCGATCAGGGGAAATAGGATCGGGATGATTTTTCAGGAACCGATGACCTCTTTGAACCCCGTGATGCGCTGTGGAAAGCAGGTTGCAGAGGTGTTGATCCGGCACAAAGGCGTTTCAAAACATGAAGCAAAGCTGGCTTGTATTAAGTTGTTTGAAGAGGTTTTGCTTCCCAGACCCAAAGATATTTTCGATTCCTACCCGCATCAGTTGTCGGGTGGACAAAAACAACGGGTGATGATTGCCATGGCACTTGCCTGTAATCCTGCCCTGCTGATTGCCGATGAACCTACCACCGCACTCGACGTGACCGTCCAGAAATCTATCCTTGATCTCATCCGTCAGTTGCAGAAAAAATATGGCATGGCCGTCATCTTTATTACCCATGACCTGGGTGTTGTGGCACAGTTAGCGCATGAGGTGGTTGTGATGTATAAAGGTCAGATCGTGGAACAGGGTTTAGTTAAAGAGATCTTCACGCATCCTATACACCCTTACACGAAAGGGTTGTTGGCTTGTCGTCCTCCTTTGGGTAAAAGGCCAGAACGATTACTCAGTGTTGCAGATTTCATGGGTACTGCCGAAGCTTCAACTTTAACGGAAGATCAGAAGTTAAAAGGAAAAACAGCAGATCAGGAAGATAGAGTTATTTCCGTAAAAGAAATAACGCATGAAGAGAGACGTATAAGGCACGAAAAACTATATAAGAAAGAACCTCTTTTAAGGGTCAAGAATCTTAAGACCTGGTTTCCGGTTACTGCCGGTTTTATGTCCAGGACAAAGGGTTATATAAAAGCGGTAGATGGTGTCAGTTTTGATGTCTATCCGGGAGAAACGCTTGGCCTTGTTGGTGAGTCGGGATGTGGAAAGACGACACTGGGGCGTTCTATATTACGGTTGGTTGAGCCTTCTGGAGGAAGCGTAGAATTTGAAGGAGAGGATATTTCAGGACTAAAGCATGAGGCGTTAAGAAATATGCGTCGGAATATGCAGATTATCTTTCAGGATCCCTATTCTTCGCTCAACCCGCGTATGACAATTGGGACAGCAATTATGGAACCCATGTCTGTACACGGATTATATGGCAATGACCAGGCAAGACGGGCAAAGGCAATGGAACTTCTTGAAAAGGTACAGAATCGGAA
>Ga0209538_1001735_pt1 | contig 11390 bp, 12 predicted proteins | sample BarGraNGADG00211_2_FD_184492 | JGI IMG/M metagenome (GOLD analysis project Ga0209538, IMG submission 184492) | Arctic peat soil microbial communities from Barrow, Alaska - Barrow Graham LP Ref core NGADG0004-211 (SPAdes) (version 2) | ecosystem: Environmental > Terrestrial > Soil > Wetlands >... | reverse complement strand
GCCTGCACACCGAGATCGGCGACGTCCCACCGGCAGAGAAGGAGGAGATGTACTACGCTGAAAGAGAGCTGAACCAGAAGGCAAGCTGCGTAAGTTGATGGCCTCCATCAAACCCGGCGCGCTCCAAACGAAGGTTGGCGGATCCCATCTCAGCAGCTTCATTCTTCGTCAGCTGCCCCTTCTTCCGCGATTCGTCTACGACGAGCCGTGCCTCTGGGATGTGTCCGTGTCGTTTGGAGATTGGATTCGGATGCGCGTTCTCGAGCTCGTCTATACGTCGTGGGATCTGAGCGAGTTCGCGAAGGACTGCGGCTATACTGGGGAGCCGTTTTCGTGGGATCCAGAACGCCGTCTCTTGCTTCGATGTGAGCTCGACGCTGCGTTCTTCCGGCTGTACGGGATCGCCAGAGACGACGTTGACTACATCATGGACGCCTTCCCGATTGTTCGCCGTCGAGACGAAGGCGCGCTTGGCGAGTTCGTCACGAAGAGCCAGATCCTGGCCAGCTACGATGAGCTTGCCGGTCGGTGCGTGACCGAGAGCGCCGAACCTTCCCTATCAGCCAGGGTCCAAGGTACATGACTCGTGGCTAGAGACAACGTCCAGCCGCCTATCATCTCGCCTGAAGGCGCCGGGGGATTCTCGTCGGAGTTCATCGAGCAAGCGCTGCCTGTCTTCGGTCGCAATGGCCTTTGGCTTCTCATCTCAATCATCCACTACGGGTGGCGTGCTCACGCCGACATAGCCCACATGCTCGTAGGTGCACGCCCTGCTGATGACGCTCCAGATGCAGCCTGGCACGCGTTCGAGCATCGCTCGTTGGCGGCTCTCGAAGAGGTGTTCATGCTTGTGGATCAGCTCTACCGACTGATCCACGGCATACGGGCTCATCTGGACGGCTCTGACTTCCTCCAGGCCTACTGCGAGCATGTGCCGAACATGCATCGGGCCTACGAGGAGTTGTCCCGCCTGGACGCGGCCGAATGGGCCGAGGTGCTGCCGCTGCCTGACCGGGGAGCACTCGTGGACTGCCTAGCTGGCATGGGCGTTGACGATGAAGTGGCTGCGGACATCCTGGAGTTGGCACTGGAACTCCACGGTCTGTGCGTGAAGAACATGCATGAGATCGCGGTGTTCTTCGAGCGCGTCCCGTCACCAGTTGGAGGGATATCTAACTGCAGTCTCCGCGACATGAACAATGACTACCGACACGGGACGCGCATGCTGTACCGCGACTGTGATCCGGTGCCGATGGGCGACATCGTGACGAACCCGACCGAGAAGGCCGGGATGCTTCTGCCCGCGGACGAGGTCGGGCCAGATGCTTGGCATGAGACCGTCGACGTTCTCGTCAAACCACCCGACGAGGACGGGCGGGCCCACACTGTGAAGACTCGCTTCTCCGCGCAGTGGTGCGAGTCGCTGATCCTGGCCAGTGCAAACCTTGGGATGCTCATGCGACGACTCGCTGCGGGCTTTCTCCGCGCTCAAGTGGACGGCCGACCCGGTTGCGCGGCCTTGGCGCCTTTCGAATGGGTGCCGCTCGAGGCCTCAACCTCCGAGGCTGATAAGGCGTGAGGGTTCTGGATCTCGACCTGGACTTCTTCCAGTCAGGCATAGTGACTTGGCCCCAAGGCGAAGGACGGCCCAGTAGCAGCGACCACCCACCTTGGCCCGCGAACCGTGTCGCGGTCTTTCTTGAGTCCGCATGCGGACTCGATTCTAGTCACCTATTGCCAGGCCACCTCGCTGCCACACACGACAAGGTGTTTCATCGCTGGAAGTGGCAGCTTGCCTCAGGGCAGCTTGTTCCGCCGTTCGATGTTGTGCACGTCGATGCTCACGCTGACCTGAGCATGGGCAACGCCGGATGGGACCACGTTTGCTTCGAGCTGCTCCACGAGGATTCGGATCAGAGGCCAGAGGCGGCGCAGGCGTTTGTAGATGAAGGCAACTACCTACTGTTCGCAATCGCCTGTCGATGGGTGAGAGAGGTCACCTACGTGTACCATCCCGAGGTCCCTATTCTGGACGGTCTCCCGAACGACCTGATGAAGCTTCTGTTTCGGGATTTCGACAGGAAGTCGGGAATCATCGAGCTGCCCTCCTTCGCACCTGAAGACAGGCCTCGAGGGGTTACGGAGGGCGGAGTGTCGCCCATTCGAAGGGAGCCTCCTGTGCCGTTTTGCGTCGTCTCGCACGACGAACTCAAGGCTCCAGGACCCTTCGATTTCGCCTACCTGAGTGTGTCGCCGAAGTACTCGTCTCCCGCTGCGGACAGTCTGATTGAGGTCATCGGCCAGTACGTTCGATTCGACTCGCCGGTATGATCGCCACGGTTGATGCACCCATTGTCCGAAGGAGGGGTCGTGACCGAGGTCATTGAGCGCTACCTGACCAAGCCGAATGTGGATCGGCTGGGGCGCGACTTCAAGTTCCTGCTCGAGACGGTGGCCGGCTCGTACGGGGAGCTCGAGCTGGCGTTCCGCGAGGGCCGGGTGTCCGTGTACTACCGGGGGAACAGTCTCGCGGTCATCGTCTTCCGGCCCGCGGACAAGTACCGCATCGACATCCACGAGCGCTTCCTCGCCGGCCTCGACCCGGAGACGCGAGCGCAGTTCACGCTCACGGGCAGCTACGGCCAGGCGACGGTGGACGCGCGCGACGCGCATCGCATCCTCCAGCGACGCAACGTCGGCAGGCTCATGAAGGCGATCCGCGACGTCAACCACAGCGAGGAGCTCACCTTCGAGCAGATCCTCATCGCGGACAACCCTCCGTCGCGCGAGTTCCTGCTCATCGACCGCCAGGTCACGGACCACCACATGCGCCGCCGCCTGGACCTCCTCGGGCTGCGGCGCCTCGAGAGCGGGCGTTACGGGTTCGTGGTCATCGAGGTCAAGCTCGGCAAGAATGGGGAGCTGAGCGAGGCCGTCGCCGAGCAGCTGGAGCACTACGTGCGGCACATCCGCGACGAGGCGCCGCAGGCCTACGCGCGCTGCTACGAGAAGACCTACGCGCAGAAGCGCCACCTCGGGCTGATCGCCGGAGACGGCATGCCGGACGAGATCGAGATCGACGGCAGTGAGGTCGAGGGGCTCGTCGTGGTCGGCGGGTACACGCAGGAGGCCATGGCGCAGGCGGAGCGGCTGAGGGCGAGCCATCCGGAGCTCAGGGTGCATGTCTTCAGGAACGGGCTTCTTGACGAGAACGGAAGGCTGGTCGGTGCCGATAGCTGAGGAGGAGTTTACGCGGGCTGCGTCGTTCTAAGGAACCACTAGGATCTGGAGGGAACTATGCCCTGGGTACGAGATCGTGACGGACTACAGCATGAAGGCGCTCCCGACTATGACATCGAGGCGATTCGAGAACTCATCGCGCAACTTCGCCAAGCAAGGAACCGGCCCGGGAAGGTCTGCAGGCAGCTCGACGATCTCCTTCTGACGGGCAAGGCGCCCAAAGACCTGGTGTGGCGTCTGTCGAAGTGGTGCGACTGGAACGATGACTCCGCGGAGACGGCTCGGAGAATCGCGTCCGGCCTCTTCTACGGGAATGTGTGTCGACGGCTTCGCGACCAACAGGATCAACCGATACCCGATCCGACCACCGCTGAGGCAGACTACGAGCGATGGTTGGACCGCGTAGTTCATGCAGGTGCTGGCCGTTGATCCTGAGACGGCTGATTGTCGGCGACGACACGCCAGACGAGATCGACATTCAGGACGGGAAGCTGGTGGGCGACTAATGGCAGAGGATGTTCCCGGAAAAGCGAGGGCAGCCCCGACACGATTGGCGCCGAGCAGGATTCCCGCACGGGCTGCGGCGATTGTGACCCTGCCTAAGGCCCCGCAGCGATTGACCGGCACTGGGAATCGGGTATACTTTCAGTACTGCAGACCCACGAGCGCCGCGCGACCCGGTCGGGTCGACGCTCGTTATTAGAACGCCAGGGAGCCTTCGGGCTCCCTGTCTTCGTTCTGGGGCGATTGTCGACCAAGGGGGTGACCGTGGACATACCGGTGGCACCGATTCTGCGTCCGCAGAGAGTCCGCGTGTTTGTCGACTTCTGGAACTTCCAGCTCAGCGCAAATGATGTGCTGGGGCGGAGCTTCAGGCCCGACTGGGGCACCCTGTCCAGGTGGCTCGGCGTCGAAGCTGCCGCGCTCATCTCCGGCGTTGCCGCATCCGATCTCCAGTTCGAAGGCGCCACCGTCTATCTGTCTGTCGGCAAGGGCGCCGGTGACGTCCGGCTGCGTGAGTGGGCAACGAGGTTTCTCGACAGGGTCGCCGGCGTCACTGTCGTGCTGAAAGAGCGCGTCAAGAAGCACCCGCCGGTGTGCCAGAGTTGTCATCGGCCTGTCGGTACCTGCTGCCACTGCGGGGTACCACTGTCGCTCACCGAGGAGAAGGGCGTCGATGTGGCGATCGCCACCGACATGATCAAGCTCGCCTGGGAAGACGCTTACGACTGGGCCGTCCTCGTCTCATCCGATCGCGACTTCATCCCGGCCGTGGAGTTCCTGAACGCGAAGGGTCGCAAGGTGCTGCACGCAGGCTTCCCGCCCCGGGGTAGTGATCTGGCGGCCAAGTGCTGGGGGTCGCTGGACCTCAGGTCGTACCTGAAGCAGCTTGAACGGGTTTAGAGATTGCGAGTCCGCGTTCGAGGCTAGACCGACAGGGTGAAGCGCCCCGGCTCCACGAGCGTCAGCTTGAAACTCGGCGGAAGACCCTTCGGCCACGGCGTCTTGCCGGCGGTGATCATCCAGCGTCCTATGCCGGCTGAGCGAAGCTCGCTGCAGCTTCGCCAGAAGGAATCCCCGTCGACGTTCGCCCGCGCCGTTGTGCCGTCGGGAAGTTCAATCGCGACCGCCCCCCAACTTCGCAGCACCAGGCGGTCGCGGTCCGACGCGCTCATCTTGACGCCGTAGCCGGCGCCGGTCTTGCTGGGCGAGCCGTTCGACCAAGCCGTCACGAGTACGGTGTCGCTCATTCGTCTACTCCTCCAGAGCGGCGAGGGATTCGATGAGCGCCTCGCCGGCTACAACGATGTCGCCATTCAGCGCGAACGTGAGGCTGCGAACGTTGACGTGGCCGCCGACGCAGGTCTCAAGCGGCTTGTGCAGATGAACCGGGTAGACGAGCGCGGCGTCGTGGCAGCGTTTGCTCACCGCGTAGGCGACCACTTGCTCGATGTCGCCGGCCGCCGGCGTCTCCGTCCGCTTGTACTTCGTGTCGAGCACGCAGAGCGGCCGGTCCTCGATGGCGTCGTACAGCACGAGGTCGACAATGAACTCGAGGTTGCCGGACGAAGTGATCTCCACGTGCTCCTGAGGCCTGATGAAGTGCGTCTTCGGCAGGTGTGCCACGAGCCACTCCGCGACGAACAGCTCGAAGAGCCGATTCATGTCGATGAGGAACGGCAGCATGGCGCGGTCCCCGCTGTCGAGATGCGGGCCGCTGTGCTCGAGGAAGAAGCGGCACAGCCCGTGTAGAGTGGCTCGTAGTCCTCGTTGAGGCGGTTGTAGAGGCGGCCGACGCACGCGGCTGACGTCCACGGCACCGGCGTGACGAACGACTGGATGCTGCGGTAGGCGGTGCGCACCGTCGGCAGCACGCGCCGGCTGCACAGGCCGCTGCGCGCGATGCGCTGCAGGGTCCACGCCAGGATCTGGTTGTCGGCGATGTCTCCGGTGTGGTCTTCGTAGGCGCACTGGAGCTGGGTCTCCCAGGGGCGGGTGATGAGCCGCCGCGTATCAAGCTGGCCGCGCACGTATGGCAGGCTGTCGCTCTCCGAGACGTAGGTGCGGTAGAAGCCTTTGCGCCCGCGGTCGAGCACGCGGCGAGCGAGGATGTGCGCAAGCCGCGCGTAGAACTCTTCGAGGCTCGCGCAGTCCGCGAGCCCGTCGGCCAGGTGGATCTTGAGCTTGTAGGCGTACTCCAGCATGCGGAACAGGTTGGCGATCGGTACCTTGGGCTTGAGCCGCAAGTGGAGGTCGTCGGTGAGCACGATGTACCCGACCCAGCCCTGCGGCGTTAGCTGCCACTTGTGGCCGGTCTTCACCGACGGGAACTCGACCGTGATCTTGCTGCCGTACTGCTGCCAGAGCGCCTCGCCGAGGTGCTCGTCGAGCTCGTCGCGCGCGAGTTCGAGCGTCACGTACTCCTCGAGCTCGAGGGTCCGGCGGGTCGAGCTGGGCGTCTCAACGGCCACAGGTCACTCCGCCCCCAGCTTCTTCTTGACCTCGTCCCAACGGAAGCTGTCGACGGTCGCGCGCTGGTCGAAGAAGTACTCCTCCAGGTAGGGCTCGATCTCCATGCTCCACACATCGGGCAGCTGATCGGCGATGTCCGGACGCATGAAGAATGATGTGCCCACCTCGTAGTGGTGGTCGCCGATCTTGCGGTTCAGGTCCTTGAGGAGCTCGACGAGCTTGGCCGGGTTGTAGCCGCTGCCGTACTTGGCGTGGTAGTCGGCGAGCATCTGGTAGTCGGGGTAGAGCGGCAAGAAGGCAAAGCGGCGGCGCAGCGCATGGTCGACCAGGGCGATGGAGCGGTCGGCGGTGTTCATCGTGCCGATGAGGCGCACGTTGGCCGGGATGCTGAAGCGGCCGCCGGCGGCCAGCGGGATGCTGCTCTCGCGGTATTCGAGCAAGTACATCAGCTCGCCGAAGACTCGTGCCAGGTTGGCTCGGTTCACCTCGTCGATGATGAGCACGCTCACGCCGGTGCGGCCGCGTGCCTGGTCGCAGAACTGCTTGAAGCGGCCGTCCATGATCGGGTAGTCGAGCCCGCCGCCGTCGCGCGCCTTGGGCCGCATGCCCTGCATGAAGTCCTCGTAGGCATAGGCGGGGTGGAACTGCACCAGCTCCGCCGTGCCGGTGCCGCCCGCGACGAGGTGCTTGGCCAGCCGCTCGGCCACGTAAGTCTTGCCGGTGCCCGGCGGCCCGTACAGGATCGCCTGGCCTTTGCGCGCGATGGCGCGCAGCCACGCTTCGAGGTTCTTCTTCGGCAGCGAGGTCTCGGCTGCGAGGTCGTCGAGAGAATAGGGCGGGTTGAGCTCAATCTCCCCCTCTTCCTCGAGGTCACCCTCCATGTAGGCGCGGATGGCCGGCATGGGGTCGTCGACTGTGCCGAGGAGGACCAGGGGGAAAAGACGGTCGAAGGCGGTGGCGACGTCTCCGATGAGCTGGCCGCGTTCGATGCCCAACAGTTCGTGCCAAGGCACGCGCACTCGAGCGTTCGGCCCGACCTTGTTGCTTCGCTCGAGCCATCCGGCGAGATCGAGGCCCTCGATGTCCAGGGCGACGTTGCTGCTGTCGCTTTCGTTGGCGTTCCCGAACTCGAAATCGGGGGTGTTGATCGTCTCCCTTAGCGCCGCGAAGATCACCTCGCGGTTCTCCTCCGTGTTGCGGGCGAATCGCTTGCGGTCGTCGCTGGCGTAGTTGCCGATCGAGAAGCCGTACGAGAAGCCCTCTTCGTCGAGGAAGACGTAGAGCTGGCAGCCTTCGGTCTTCTTGCCGCCAACGGGGTAGAAGGCGCCCCAGTAGTACGGCCAAGCGCCGCCCTTGCCGAAGTCGTTCTTGGGGAAGACGCCGAAGAGACGCTTCTTGGTCTCGAGCGCCTCTCGGAGCGGCGAGGCAATGCGCTCGGCGACGGCCGACAGAAGCTGCTGGACGGGCTCTTGGACGTGTTTCGTGAGCCCGTCCTTGTAGGCGGCGTAGAACGACTTCGTCGGGTCCGCCGCCATGGCGGTGAGGAGCTCATGAGCCTCTGCCGTGAACGCTGCATCGGTGGCGACTGCGCCGTGTTGGAGCCTGTAGCCCTCCAGCCCCAAGGTCAGCAGCTCTTCCCTCATCGATTCGTCGAAGATGGCGTTCGCGAGCTCCGGGACGTGGTGGGGGCTGGCGCCGGACCCCTTCGCGCCGGCGAAGTACTGACCGAGTTGAGACAGGCTTTCCTTCAACGAGGTCTGCAATTCCGCGCTGTCTTGGTACTTCTTGCGCGGAAGTGTCTTTTGGGCAAACGGCGAGTCGCCTCCGCCGGGCTTCTGGAACGTCCCGCCCTTCAGGGCGCTGACTCCCGCAGCATCCCGGAGAAGCGCCAGCACTAGGTCGTTGTCGGATCCCAGGGGCTCGAAACCGACCATGAGCCAGTGCCCGAGATTCAGGTGGAGATGGCCCCCGCCATAGGGCAGTGTTGTGGCAATGCGGGAGTCATCTGGCCCGAGGACGTCGAGGCGCTCGCAGCCAGAGGCCAAGAGATCGAATGCCCACTCGGCCTCGGCACGGTTGGTGAACATCTTGTCGAAGGGCGCGCCAAGAGTGGACGATTCGCCGACGGGCAGCTCGGCGCCGGTCAACGCAGTCGGTGGGGCGCCGGCTGCCAGTCCCTGGGCGGCGACCCAGATGGCGCTCTGAACGTCTACGAGGTCGTGGCCGCCATACGCGGCCATGGCGTCACGCAGCTCGAGCGACCAGGCCCGCACGACCGCATAGGTGTCCGCAGAGGCGCCGCCGGAGAAGGTCCAGGGCAGGCCGAGGTGCTTCGCAAGTCGCCCAAAGGGCCGCGGGCGGACGAACATCTCCTCATCGGGATGGCAGACCCAGAGGAAGTACGTCGGGAACGGCCACTTCTGCTGGAGGCTCTCGGCATGCACGTAGGCGATCCAGCGCCTCAGGCGCTCCGAGGAGTCATCCGGTCCCCACACCAGGTCGAGAAGGTGTTCGCACAGCGCCTGCTTGTCCTCGGGCGGGTCGTTGAGGATGAGCAGGTCACTCTCTCTGGGGATGCTGCGGTAGAGAAGGTTGTTGTCGGTCCCGATGGTCTGGAATCGAGTGATGAAGGACTCATGGGCGCTGCCCTCCAGGTCAGCCCGCAAGGCGGCTTCCGTGAGCAGACCGTCGGCGCCGATTGCCTTCTCGATCGTGAACGACTTGTAGGCGCACTCATCCTTGGTGAAGGCTGGGTCCCCAAAGCCCTGCCAGTCTGGAAAGCGCCTGCGAATCAGCGCCACGACTTCGTCCACGATGTGCTGATCGAGCCCCATGTGACCCCCCGTGCGTACGCGCCCGCGGCGCGGCTGTTGGCTGGTCTGCCTGGATTGTATCGGCCCGAGCGTACAGAATGTGGAGCGGCATCTCTGACGCGGCTGTCGCCGCAATGATTCTGGGCTCGTCGCGCAATAGGCCACGCGCCGCACGTGGAGCACATTCCGTGCTGAGCATGGCCGGACCTGACACAGCACCCTGCCCGTCGAGGATCAGCAGCTGAAGAGCCAGAGGGCGAAGGCGACCAGCACCACCACGGCCACCACGGTGGTGAAACAGGACAAGAAGCCGCGGAACGGCGAGTCGACAAGGCGCACGTTGACGGTGATGGGCTCCGGCGGCTTCTCGCCGAGGCGGTGCCCGCAGTCAGCGCAGAAGCCGGCGCCGGCGGGACACTCGTTGCCACACGCCTCGCAGCTCGCCACGTTCGTCCCCTTTTCCCGGGCCACATGCCAGTTTCTCAGCTTAGTCCAAGGAGCGGACGGATGGACGCGAAGAGAAGCCGCGCCGCCGCTGATCTCAACTTGGCGGCCGGGCGAAGTTACACCCTGGGGCTGTTGACAAGCGGCGTGCTCTTCTGTCCGGGCTCGGGTGTAGAGGTTCGACAAGGCGCACATTCACGGCCGCCGTTGCCGCCGCCGATAATGGGAGTGAGTACGAGGGAGAGTGATGGTCATCGCGGCGTTCGCGCCGATGACCGGATCGGTCGGCAGGAAGCCCCCGACAGCGGGTGTGGGCGGCGTGTAACGCGGCTTCTCTCTACAGCACACCGACCATCGAGTTACGGAAGGGGCATCAGTGAAACTCATCAAATGCGACAACTGCGGTCAATCCATCAATCCGAAGAGAGCCGCATGCCCGTTCTGCAACGCTGAGGTGGTGAAGGCCGTCCCCGAAGCGCCGGCCACGCAGCCGGTAGCCTATGCCGTGGTCGACGACAGGTCGGTGGAGGATCCAGCCTCCCCGCCGCAGCCGTGGTGGAAGCGACCCAACATCATCATCCCGGCGGTTGTGGGCGTCGCGTTCTTGGCGGTCTTCGTGGCGTTTGGCGCGTCGATGCTCGCGTCCCAGGATGCGGCCAGGAAGGCCACGAAAGACGCTGCCGCGGCTGCTACCGTTCAGAAGGCCGCGGACGTCAAGGCTGCGACGGCGAAAGCCATGGAGCCGTTCCTCCAACTCAAGGCGGCCCTTCATGTGGGGATCGTGTTCGCCGACTACACGAAGCGCGTGCAGGACGCGCAGTATGCGCTGAATTCGTACGCGCCCTCGGATGCGAACGGACAGGCGATCAAGCAGCACCTGACGAACGCCGCTGCCCTGTACGCGACAGCCCTGGATAGCTGGAACAGCTCCATCCAGAACGACACGTCGAAGAACATGTGGCCTTCGTGGACGGCAGCGTCAGTGGAGGTGGACCAAGCCAGCTCGCTGACGAAAAGCGAATGAGGGAGAGCCGCGAGACGCGCACTCAAGTGGCGCGGTCTTGCGTCATGGCGTGGGTGTCTACGGAATCCGAGCGGCTCGAGTGTGGCCTGGGGACCGCGATGAAACGGGGGATGACGGTGCCCGAGATCATCAAACGTTACCTCGACGAGGTGAACGTCGAGCGGCTAGCGCGCGACTTCAAGTTCCTGCTCAAGGCGGTGGCGGGCTCCTATGGGGAGCTCGAGCTGGCGTTCCGCAAGGGCCGGTTGTCCGTGTACTACCGGGGGAACAGCCTCGCGGTCATCTACTTCAGTCCTGCGGACATGTACCGCGTCGAGATCCACGAGCGTTTCCTCGCCGGCCTCACCACCGAGACGCGGGCGCAGTTCACGCCGAGCGGCAAGTATCGCCGGGTGACGGTGGACGCGCGCGGTGCGCATCGCATCCTCCAGCGCCGCAACGTCGGCAGGCTCATGAAGGCGATTCGCGACGTCAACCACAGCGAGGAGCTCACCTTCGGCCGATCCTCATCGCCGACAACCCTCCGTCACGCGACTTCCTGCTCACGGGCCGCCAGGTCACGGACCGCCACATGCACCGCCGCATGGACCTCATCGGGCTGCGGCGACTCGAGAGCGGGCGCTACGGATTCGTGGTCATCGAGGGCGAGCTCGGCAAGAACGGGGAGCTGAGCGGGGCCGTCGCCGAGCAGCTGGAGCACTACGTGCGCCACGTCCGCGACGAGGCGGGCGAAGCCTACGCGCGCTGCTACGAGAAGACCTCCGCGCAGAAGCGCCGCCTCGGGCTGATCATCGGCGAGGGCATTCCAGAGAACGTTCGGTGCGGGGCCGCCGTCGAGGTCTACCGTGCTAGAATCGGAACCCTACATGGCCCCCGATTTCGTGCATCTCCACGTC
>Ga0209538_1001733_pt1 | contig 11395 bp, 7 predicted proteins | sample BarGraNGADG00211_2_FD_184492 | JGI IMG/M metagenome (GOLD analysis project Ga0209538, IMG submission 184492) | Arctic peat soil microbial communities from Barrow, Alaska - Barrow Graham LP Ref core NGADG0004-211 (SPAdes) (version 2) | ecosystem: Environmental > Terrestrial > Soil > Wetlands >... | reverse complement strand
GCCAGGCCACGGCGCAGCGCGCGCCGCAACCGGGCTGGGCGCCCACCGAGCGCCCGGTCACCGACCGGCGCGCGCCAGCGCGTGGCGGACTGACGGCTCACTGCGCTATCTCCTGACGCGAGACGGCCAGGTTGCGTAATTGGTCCAAAGCCTTGAGAATGGCTTCCACCTGCGCGGCACGGAAGTTGTGTACCACTGCCACCACCTGGTCGTCAAAGGTACGCTGCCGGGCGTGCGTCAGCCAGTCTTCCAGTACTTCCCGTTGGGCGTCTATAAGGTTCAGAGCGATCTGTGGGTCCTGGCGAAGAGCGAGGTAAACGCGGGCCAGCAACGCGCTGCGCAGGTTGCGCGGGTACTGCTCTGGCGTCCGCAGCCAGCGGTTCAGCGCTTCGCGGCCGGCTTCGGTCAGCCCGTAGACGACGCGCGCCGGACCGTTGCCCGCTTGTTCGCTGCTCTCTCCCACATAACCGCACTTATTCAGCTTGCCGAGCAGGAAATAGACTTCGCTACGTTCGATGCGCCAGATGGCGCGCAGCGCCTCGTCGTCATGCGCGCGTTGTGCCAGCTCGTAGCCGTGCATGGGCTTCTCCGCCAGCAAACCAAGCAGGACATTTTCGCTGGGCCAATCCGCTTTCATACCCGAGTGCTCTCCGCCGGTCTTCGGCTGGGCTATTCAGAATCTGACTACCAACTATTCAGATTCTAACTACTATCCTGAATCTGTCAACCTGACCCGGGCAGCCGGGCAGCCAGGCAGAACCAGCAGCTTTTGCCCTGATTTTGGGTTCTCCGGGACGTTGACCCATATTCAGTTTGTACTGTAATAGAGTCATATTTATTCAGTAGTTCGTCTTTCTTCAAGAAATGCTAGCAGAATGACTTGACGTGGCGAGATTTAAGCACTATTATCTGGTTGCTGATTTGTAAGCTCGTTGCAGATCTTCTCGTTCTAGTTCAAACCGAGCAGTACATGGCCAACCGGCCTCGCAAGCCAGTGTTCTACGATCCGGGACAGCGCCGTTGGGTGCGCCTGAAGCGGGTGGCGCTTGTCCTGACTATAGCGCTGCTTGCCGTTGGCGCAGTCCTCGTATCCAGCGCATTCACGGCCCCTGTTCTCCCGAATGTTGATCTGGGGGCGGCACGCACCTCGGCCCGGCGCGCGCGTGCCGCCGTTGCTACGCCGGCGACCCCTGTCCCTGCGACCGGCACACCCACCGTGCTGCCCACAGTCGCGTCGCCGCGTCTGCGCCCGACCGCCGCGCAGTTCTTCTTCTTGCCCACCCCGACGCCGAACGCGCAAGCCACACAGACGGCAAAGGCGCAGGCGACTGTCGTGCGCGCGACCCAGGCGGCCAAAGCGACGCAGTCCCGTGCCAGCCAAACGCCGACCGCGACCAGGCGCCCCGTTTCCGGGCAGACGACGCAACCCGCGCCCAGCCCGGCGCCCAGCGCCACGATCGTCACCAAACTCGAGTCCGCGCCCACTCGCTCTGTGGCGCCGGCAGCCGCTGCGGCATCACCTGCCCCGGCGTCTTCGCCAACTTCGTCAACTTCGTCGTCCACCATGCCGTCGTCTGGGACGCCGTCGTCGCCTCCTGCCGGCCCTACCGCCGTGGGTGCGGAGGCGCTCCGGCCGGCGTCATCCGCTCAGCCGGCGGCAGGGACCGCTTCGGGCGCCGCGCCGGCGCCCGCCCTCGGCCCGGCCCGGCCAGGCTGGGTCCTCCCGGCCGCTTTCCCGTCTGCGCTCGCTCCGTCCGCCTCCGGCGCGCTCACCCCCGGATCGGGCGAGACAGACGAGCCCACCCCCAGCCCGGCTCCGCTGACGGTTCGTTCGGTGGGCGCGTTCCCCGGGCCGCGCTCCCACACTGACGTGATCGCTTTCTACGTCAACTGGGACGACGCCAGCCTTTTGTCGCTCAAGCAGCACGTCACAAGCCTGGATAAGCTGATCCCCGAGTGGCTGCATCTGGTCGGCACGCCCGCCGGGACGGACCCGGCCGGCGGCGATGCGGGGGTGTCGCTCGGCGTAGCCGGAGAAGCCAGCTCAGACGCCAACGCCCAGCGCACCTTCGCGCGCGACGACCGGGCCAAAGAGAAAGCCGTCCTCGATTACCTGCAGGACGCTCGCCCCACCTTGCCCGTCGTGCCGCTGATCAACAACTACGACCCGGAGATGCAGGACTGGGATTCTGAAGCGTTGGGGCAGATGCTGGCCACGCCCTTGACGCGCGCCCGCACCATCCGCAGCCTGCTAGATTACGTGCGCAGCGAGGACCTGGCCGGCATCCACATCGACTTCGAAGCCGTTCCCCCGGACAGCCAGCCGGCGCTGGTGGATTTCATGCGCGAGCTTTACCTTGAGTTCCACCCGCTCGGCCTGGAAGTATCCCAGTCCATACCGCTCGACGACGACACGTTCGACGCCAGTGCCCTGGCAAAATGGAATGACTACGTGGTCGTGATCGCCCACGACGAACACTGGTCCGATGGCCACCCCGGTCCGGTGGCCTCGCAGCGTTGGTTCTCCGACGGGCTCTGGCTGCGCCTGACCGAGATCCCGGCCGATAAGCTGGTTGTCGCCGTCGGTAACTACGGTTATGACTGGCCGGACGACGGCAAGCCGGGCGCCGACATCACCTTCCAGGAAGCGCTCCAGACCGCCCACGATTCGGATGGGCGGATCGCGCTCGACTTAAACTCGCTCAACCCGACCTACGACTATTTCGACGACAGCGGCAGTCTGCATCACGTTTGGTACCTGGACGCGGCTTCGACTTTCAACGAGTTGGCCGACGCGCAGCGCTACGGCGTGCGCGGCTTCGCCCTCTGGCGGCTGGGCTCCGAGGACCCGGCTGTCTGGCAGGTGTTTGCGCACCGCGACCGGCTGGATAAATCAGTGGCGGATGCCGCCCAGCAGCTCCACTATGGCGATGATCCTATTTACCAGGGCCGCGGCGAAGTGTTGAAGGTGGAGGGCACGCCAGAGGACGGCAGCCGCAAGCTGCAATTTGATCCCGAGACGGGGCTGATCACTTCCGAGCAGATGGTCACGTTCCCGTCGGGCTATCTGGTCAGGCGCTGGGGCGGGGCGAACGACAAGCTGATCGCCCTGACCTTCGACGATGGCCCGGACCCGCACTACACGCCGCGTATCCTGGACATCCTGCGTAGCTATGGCGTGCCGGCCACTTTCTTTATCATTGGCTCCAGTGGTGACCTGCATGCGGAGTTGCTGCAGCGCATGGTCGCCGAGGGCCACGAGGTCGGTAATCACACTTTCACCCATCCCGATGTCTCGAGCATCACGACCGACCAGCTCTCGCTCGAGTTGAATGCTACCCAGCGGCTCTTCGAGAGCCAGTTGGGGCGCAAATCTCTGCTCTTCCGCCCGCCCTACGGCGAGGACATCGAGCCGTCGACGCCAAAACAGATCAAGCCGCTCCTGTTGTCCGGCGAGCTCGGCTATTACACTATCGGCATGCAGGTCGACCCAAGCGATTGGCAAGAGCCCGGAGTTGACGATATTATCAACGCGACCATCGACCAGGTGGCCAGCGGCAAGGGCAACGTCGTGATCCTCCATGACGGCGGCGGTGACCGTTCGCAGACCGTCGCTGCTCTGCCGCGCATCATCGAAGGGCTGCGCGCCCGCGGCTACCAACTGGTTACGGTTTCCGATCTGATGGGCCTGACGCGGGATGCGGTTATGCCACCCATCCAGCAGACCGAGCGCTCGATCGCGACGATCAACGGCATCAGTTTCCAGATCATGCGCGGCGGGAGCTGGCTGATTTCGTTGCTCTTCATTGGCGGCACGCTGTTAGGCGCGGCGCGTTTGCTGACCATCACGCTGCTGGCGATCGTGCAGCACGGGCGGGCTAAAGGCAAACGTTTCCCGCCCGATTACCGGCCACTGGTGGGCGTGATTGTGCCGGCCTACAACGAAGCGAAGGTTATCGGCCAGACGATATATTCGCTCCTGCGTTCCAACTATCCGAACCTGGACATTGTCGTCATGGACGACGGCTCAAAGGATTCAACCTGGCAGCGGGCAGTGGAGGCGGCCGGTGGAGATCCACGGGTGCGCGTGCTGCACCGGCCAAATCGCGGCAAGGCCAAAGCCCTCGACCTGGGAATGCAAAAAGCCCAGGCGGAGGTGGTCGTCATCCTGGATGCGGACACGATCATCCATCCCGAAGCCATCTCACGGCTGGTGCGTCATTTCGCCGATCCGAAAGTGGGCGCCGTCGCCGGCAACGCCAAGGTCGGCAACCGCATCAACCTGCTCACCCGCTGGCAGGCGCTGGAGTACGTCACCAGCCAGAACCTGGACCGCCGCGCCTTCGCACTGCTCAATTGCATCACCGTGGTGCCGGGCGCCATCGGCGCCTGGCGGCGCGAGGCCGTCCTGCGGGCCGGGCGCTTCCCGGAGGACACCCTGGCCGAGGACGCGGACCTGACCCTCGCCATCCTCGAACTCGGCTACCGGATACCTTACGAGGACGGAGCGATCGCCTACACCGAAGCGCCGGACAACGTGCGCGGCTTGCTCAAACAGCGTTTCCGCTGGATGCTCGGGACCTTCCAGGCGGCATGGAAGCATGGCCACGCAGCCTTTAAGCCGCGCTACCGCGCACTGGGCCTGATCGCTATCCCCAACGTCTTTGTGTTCAATATCTTCTTCCCGCTCATCGCACCGCTTGTCGATTTCATCGCGGTGCTCTCGGTGGGTCTGGTGGCCTGGAACCGTTATCAACACCCGCTGGACAGCGTGAACGGCTCGTTGCGGCAATTGTTGACCTATTACCTGGTTTTCGTAGCCGTGGACTACCTCGCAGCGATCACGGCATTGCTGCTCGAGCGAACCGAACAATGGTCATTGCTGATCTGGCTGTTCTTTCAGCGATTTGGCTGGCGGCTGCTCATGTACAATGTGGCCTGGAAAGCCGTCATGACTGCGGTGCGCGGCCGGGTGGCCGGTTGGGGCAAGCTGGAGCGTAAGGCGACGGTCAAGCCGGATTCTGGCGCCGAGATGACCCCGGGAGATGGGGCTTGAAACGTCTCGCTTCCGCGTTGCTCGCGCTGCTGGTCTGGTGCACCGCCTATCCTGCGGCCGGGCAGGTTCCGGCGCTCCGGCTGAACTCCGGCACGGCCTCGCCCGTCGCGCAGGCGACGAGCGTCTTCTTGCGGGTCAATCAAGTGGCCTACGAAGCGGGCGAGTCCAAGGTCGCCCTTGCCCTGACCAATGAAACCCTCGACCGCCAGCCATTCTCGGTTCAGGCTCTACCGGGCAACGCTGTCGTCTACCGCTCGATCGTCGGCCAGGATCGCGGCCGTTACGGCCAGTTCGCCCACCTTTACGAGCTGGATTTCAGCGGGCTGACGGCTCCCGGGCAGTACCGGCTGGTCCTGGGCAGCGAGATATCCCCGCCGTTCACCGTCGGCAGCCAGCCTTATTCCAGCCTGCTTTCATCCACCCTGTCGTTTTTCCAGGTGCAGCGTTGCGGCAACACCGCACCCCGCCTGCACGCTGCCTGCCATCTGCGCGACGGGGTGGCCAGCGGAGGGCCGCTGGACGGCAAGCCGGTCAAGGCCGAAGGGGGTTGGCACGATGCCGCGGGCTACATCAAGTTCACCGGCACGACCTCCTACTCGCTGGCGCTGATGTTGTCGGCCTACCTGCGCCATCCGGACGTGTTTGCGCGCAGCGGCGCCCAGGGGCTGCCCAACGTGCTCGCCGAGTCGCGCGTCGGCCTCGACTGGCTGCTCAGAATGTGGGATCCACAGAACCAGGTCCTCTACTACCAGGTCGGCAACGCCGATGACAATAATGACCGGCGCATGCCCGAAGGCGACGATAGGGTGGGGCCGCCTCGGCCGGTCTACGCGTCCGAGCCAGGTCATGGCGCCAATCTGGCCGGCAGAACCGCGGCCTCCCTGGCGTTGGCCGCGGTGGCATGGAACGATCCGGCCCAGCCCTACCGCGACCCGACGCTGGCCGCCCAGTATCTGGAAGCGGCCAGGCAGATTTACGCCTGGGGGAAGCTCCGCCCGCTTGCCCAATCGGCCACCGATAATTTCTATGACGAGAACTCTTCGGAAGATGATATGGCGCTGGGCGCGGCCGAGCTCTACCGGGCTACTGGGGTGCAGACATATCTGCGCGAGGCCGAGATGTATGCCCTGACGGCCGGAGCGCAGGGCTCGTTCTCGTGGGCGGATATGCATCCGCTGGCGCAGTATGAGATCGCCCGTCTGGATCGCGGCTATGCCCCCGCGGCCGCCTATTTCCTTAACTCTGACCTGGCCGGTTACGCGACGGCAATGACTGACGACGCCTTTGGCGTCGCCATCCGGCCCCTCATCTGGGGCTCAACCGAGCTGATGAGCGGCGCGGCCCTGACTGCTCTCTGGTATCATGATTTGACCGCTTCCTTCACCTACCATCGGCTACCGCAGGCACAACGCGACTACATCCTGGGGGCCAACCCCTGGGGCGTTTCCTTTGTCGGGGGCGTAGGCGCCGTCTGGCCGCGCCATCCCCAACATGAGGTGGCCGACCTGACGAACACTCAACTGATCGGCTTCTGGGACGAGGGCCCGGTCACGCAACAGGTCTTCGTCGATGAGGACATTCACCTGGGCGGCCCGGATGTCTATGCCGCTTTCCAATCACCCGAAGCCGTCTTTCACGACGACATCGAGGACTACACCACCAACGAGCCTACTATCACCATGAACGCCCAAGGCCTCGCGTTGACCTCCTGGTACGCCCCGCCTCTCGCCGGCACTGCCGGCAAATAGCTCTGACTATTTCCATGAATAACCTGTGCGGTAACTTGTGCTATACTCGAACCATAACGTGTCACACTGCTCGGCGCAAGGAGGGACTGGATGAAAGACCGGTCTTCGATCCAGGCCGGTTCACTCATTCCCCTGGAGGTCATTCATGAGTGACGATCCCTACCGGCTGCTCGCTACCCGGCTCGACGAGTTGCCCAACGGTTTCCCGCCCACCGCCGATGGGGCCGAACTGCGCCTGCTGGCCCGGCTCTTCACGCCCGAGGAGGCCGCGCTCGCCGCCGGCTTGCGGCTGACCCTGGAGACCGCCGCGGAGATCGCCGCCCGCCTGCCGTCGGCGGCCGCGGATGGCGTGACGGCTCTCGGCGCCCGCCTGAAGGGGATGGCGCGCCGTGGCTTGATCAAAGCCGGCCGGACCAAGCGCGGCATGGGCTACGGTCTGCTGCCGTTTGTGGTCGGGATCTACGAAATGCAGGCGGGCGCCCTGGATGCCGAGCTGGCCCGCCTGTTTGAGGACTACTACCGCGCGGCCTTCGCGCGTGGTACGTCAATCCGGCCGCCGGTCCACCGCGTGGTCCCCGTTGCCGAAACCGTGCGCATTGGCATGGAAGTGCACCCTTACGAAAGCGCAGCAGGTATCGTCGCCGCCAACCGGGCCTGGGGCGTCGTAGATTGTATCTGCCGGAAGCAGAAGGCGCTCATCGGCGAGCCATGCGGTCACCCGCTGGACGTGTGCATGGTCTTGAGCCCTGTGCGCGGCGCTTTCGAGGGTTCGACGACCGTGCGGGCGCTGAGCGAAGTCGAAGCGCTGGCCACCTTGCGCCTGGCTGCTGATGCCGGCCTCGTGCATTCGGTGAGCAACAGCCGGGAAGGCAACTGGTACATTTGTAACTGCTGCACCTGTAGCTGTGGGGTCCTGCGCGGCCTGGCTGAGCTTGGCCTGGCAAACGTGATCGCCCGCTCGGCCTTCGTCAACCAGGTGGACGAAGACGCGTGCGGCGGCTGTGGTCTTTGCGTCGACCTGTGCCAGTTTACTGCGCTCACGTTGGACCAAGTCGTCCGGGTGGACGACCTGCGCTGCGCCGGCTGCGGCGTGTGCGTTTCTGCCTGCCCCGAAAACGCACTGCGCCTCGTGCGTCGGCCTGAGGCGGATGTGCTGCCGATCCCGGCCTCGGAGGCTGAGTGGCAGGCGGAGCGGGCCGCAGCGCGTGGGCTCGACCTGACAAAAGTGCTGTGACGGTCGGGAGTTGTTTTTCTGCCTTGCTATCCCGTCCACAGGAGGGGGTTCGCCATGCCAATCAGGGTTTGTGTGGCCGGCGCGACGGGCTGGGCCGGCAGCCTGGTGACGCGCCGGATTTTGGAGTCGCAGGACTTCCTGCTGGCCGGCGCCATCGCCCGTAACCAGGCCGGCCGGGACATCGGCGAGGCGCTGGGCGGCCTGGCCGCAGGCGTACGCATTGCCGGCTCATTGGACGAGGCGCTCGCCACGCCGGCGGACGTGGACGTCCTGATCGACTACACCAGGCCGGATTCGGTTAAGGCGCGCACCCTGGCGGCCCTGGAGTGGGGGGTGCGTGTCGTCATCGGCACTTCGGGCTTGACGGCGGCCGATTACGCCGAGATCGGGGCGAGGGCGGCCGCGCTGCGGCTCGGGGTCGTCGCGGCCGGCAACTTCTCCATCACGGCCGCCCTCGCCAAACACTGCGCGCTCATCGCCGCACACTACCTGCCCTACTGGGAGATCATCGACTACGCCCAGGCAGACAAGATCGACGCGCCCAGTGGAACGGCGCGTGAAGTCGCCGAAGCGCTCGGCGAGATCGCCCAGAATCAACTGGCGTTACCGGTCGAGCAGACACACGGCCCGCGAGAAGCGCGCGGCGCGAGCATCGGCGGGTCCCAGGTCCACTCCCTGCGCTTGCCGAGTTACGTGATTGCCTTTGAGACTATCTTTGGCCTGCCGGACGAGAGGTTGACCATCCGCCACGACGCCGGCTCAGGCGCCGCCCCCTACGTCGCCGGCACTTTGCTGGCGGCAGCCAGGGTGATGGGTATCACGGGCCTGATCCGTGGCCTGGATACTTTGCTTTTCGGGAGCGAGTGACGGAGTTACTCCAATCTGTTAATGAGGAGGGGCGATGGCACTGATCAAGTGCCCGGAATGTGGGCATGACGTGAGCACCCTGGCAGATCGCTGCCCTAACTGCGGCGCCCCCGTGGCATCCATGGGGCCGCAAGCGGCGGCCCCCCCGGCCGCCCGCCCGGTTGCCCGCCCGGCGGCGGCCGTCGCTGCGGCCCAGTTGCCGCCGGAGGAGGTGGTCATCTTCCGCACACGCTTGCACTGGAGCACTTTTGTCGCGCCCCTGGTCGCGCTGGTGATCACTGCCGCGCTGACCCTAGCGCTGATCGGTCGGCCCAACCTCCTCCCGGCCCCGTTTGACGGCCTGAGCCAGCTGCTGGAAGCCCTCGCCGGCTTGCTCGGCTTCGTGAGCCTGGCCTGGCTCTTCGCGCGCCTGGTCACCTGGCTCAGCTCCAGCGTAACGCTGACCGATCGCCGGCTCGCCGCCCAGCAGGGCTTCCTGTCTCGGCACAGCACAGACATCCCACTCGGCAAGATCGAGAGCGTTTCTGTGAACCGGGGGCTGGCCGGCCAGATATTCGACTATGGGACCGTCGTCGTGACAGGTAGTGGCGGCACCGCCGAGCGCTTTCAGCGGATCGGCGGGGCAGGGCGCTTGAGCGCGGCCGTCCAGACGCAGATCGCCGAGTTCAGGGAACTGCGCTGACCAACCAACTCCGGGGAGCGAAATGATGTCTAAGGTCGAGACCTTTTACCTCATTCACCATAGCCACACCGACTTGGGCTTTACGCACGACCTGCCCATCGTCATGGATCTGCAGATGCGCTTCATCGATGAGGGCCTGCGCCTGGCGGAGAAGTACGCAGACGGCCAGAGCGCCGGCGCATTCCGCTGGACGGTCGAGACGACCGTGATTCTGGAGAACTGGCTGAAACATGCCAGTGCGCGGCAGATCGAGCGCTTCGTCGCCATGGAACGCAGCGGGCGGATCGAAGTCACGGGGATGTTCGCCAATCTGACTCCTGCCCTGGATACCGGCCAGCTGATCGAGAGCTTCCAGCTATTGCGCCGCCTGCGTGACCAATACGGCTTCACCATCCGCCATGGCATGAACTGCGACGTCAACGGCGAGGCCTGGCCGCTGGTCGATCTGCTGGTCGATCTCGGGATCCAGGGTTTCAGCATGGCCATCAACACCCATTTCGGCGGCGCGCCGCTCCGCCGGCCTGACGTGTTCTGGTGGCAGGGTCCCAGCGGGAGGAAGGTGCTGGCCTACAACGGTTGGCCTTACGACCAGGGTTGGCGCTTCGGGATCGGGCGTGACGCGGACTTGCTGGAGAAGACCTGGTGGCCGCGTGTCGAACGCCGCCTGGACGAGATCGGCTATCCGCTGCCGGTGCTGATGGTGCAAAGCTACCATCCTTTCGGCGACAACGGCCCGGCCTTCGAGCAGTTCAGCTCTTTCATCGACGCCTGGAACGCCCAGGGGAAGTCGCCACGCCTGGTGTTCGCCACGCCCGCGCTGTGGTGGGAGGCAGTCAAGCCATACGCGCAGGATCTGCCCACATTTCGCGGCGACTGAACCGACTACTGGAACTTCGGCAGCATCAGCAGCGCGCGTGAGGAGGCGACCAATCGCCGCAGCCGGGCGCGCCTGCGCGCTGCCGATGCCCTCGCCGCGGCCGATCTCGTCAAGCCTAATGCAGCCCCGGCGACCCGCCGTGCCTTCGACCTCTATCGGGAGAGCGCCTGGTGGAACTTGAACCTATGGGGCGAGCACACCTGGGGTGCGGATGTGGCGATCGTCAGCCCGGGAAACGAAGATACCGTGACCCAGTGGGAGCATAAAGCCCACTTCGCCTACCAGGCGCGCAGTCTGAGCCTGCTCTTGCAGCGCGATGCCCTGGCGGACTTCGCCCGTTACGTGCCGCGCGCCGGCGACCAGGACCTTTTGCTGTTCAACCCGTTGCCCTGGCCGCGCGTCATCGCCGGCGAGGTGCCACGCCATGTGCTCGAGCCACGCGGGGTAGCCGAAGACGCAACCGCCGGGCGGCACTCGCAGGACCGTCGCTTCCCGGAGAACTTTTTCGCGCTGCCGAGCGCGCTGGCTGCCGACCCGAGCCAGGCGACGCGTAGGCTGATCAAGCCGCAGGTAGTGCCCGGCTATGGCTACACGGTTGTGCCGCGCGCCGGCCTGGCGGAGGAGAGCCTCGCGGCGGACTTCAGCGAGGAAGCAGTGGTCGAGAACGATCACCACCGTATCACCTTTGATCTGGAGCGCGGTGGCATAACCTCCTGGTATGATAAGCGGCTTGGGCGCGAGTGGGTGGACTCGTCCGCCGGCTATCCTTTGCATGGCTACGTGCACGAGGCCGTGGCAGACAGGGCCGCTCCCTGGCCGCGCCACCAGCTTTTCTACATGAAGTGGGAGGCCGAGGAGTTGGAGCGCCCTTCCGGTTGGAAGACGGGCTGGCAGGCCGAGCGCGCCGGAACCACATCGGTCGTGGCGCACC
>Ga0209538_1001732_pt1 | contig 11397 bp, 12 predicted proteins | sample BarGraNGADG00211_2_FD_184492 | JGI IMG/M metagenome (GOLD analysis project Ga0209538, IMG submission 184492) | Arctic peat soil microbial communities from Barrow, Alaska - Barrow Graham LP Ref core NGADG0004-211 (SPAdes) (version 2) | ecosystem: Environmental > Terrestrial > Soil > Wetlands >... | reverse complement strand
TTGGTGAAGGGCACCGCCACGAACTCATCGGGCCAGACAGCGGCATTCACCGCGCACCGCCGTCCATGAGGATCTGCGCCAGACGGACGCGGCGGACAACAGGCAGGAGAGGCTTGACCGCGAGCGCCTCAAGGATGGACCGCTCCAACTTGGCCTCCGTCAGGTCGTGGCGGGCAGCCGTGATGGCGGCGGGGTCGCGCGGGTCCTTGCGGTGGAGGGAGGCCAGACGCACGGTCGCAGCCAGGACAGGATTGGTGCTCACTTGTCCGCCTCCTCGTCCTCGTCCTGGCCACAGCGGAGGGGGATGCCGCAGCATCGGCAGACGTAGCCACTGACGCCGTCGATGGTGACGTGGACGGGGTAGGTCGACACGTCCAGCAGGAGCGCGGCCAGGTCAGACCGCTGGTCGGTGGTCAGCGAGATCTCGCAGGCGACCGCCTCACGGATGGCGTACGCGGCCTTGGCGATGAGGAACTCCCGGCGTGCTTCGGCGCGGGCTCGGGGGTCTTGGTCGCGTCGGCTGGCGAACGCCAGACGGCCAGCGGCGGAACGGATCGAATCAGATGCGGGCATTGGGGCCTCTCAAGACGTGTGTGTCCTGAGGTGGCTCCCTGCGCTGAGACCCTCCAGTGGGCCCGGCAGGCGATTCCTCGCAGCCATCTTGGCGTCGGCGTTTGTCCGGCGGGGAACTGCTCCTGGCCCCGCTAACCCTCACGCATCAACCTCAGCGCTTCAGGTACAGCCAACGGTAGTTGGTCGTCGCGGGTCCGTCGAGGCGGTCGCTGGGTCTCCGGGCCGGAAACGGCACCGGAGGGTTACGGGTGCCGCTAGTAGGGTTGTTTCCCCTTGTCGGAGGGAATTACGACCGGGCTCAGAGGCCATTTATAACGATTTGATAACCTCAGCCCAGGTCGCCAGCGGGCATCCACTCGAATGTCATGCGGGCCAGCCGCGCGGCCTCGGTCCACTGACCCCTGCGACCGCGCCGGATGACCACGCGGTCGAGTGCCTGACCCATGAGGGCGCGGCGCTGCTCGTCGTCAGTGGCCTCGGCCCAGTCGTCGGCATAGGTGCGGTCCGGGCCATCTACGGGCACGTAGCGCACCTCAGCGGGCTGGTCCTTGGCCTCCTCCTGGACAGCCTTGAGCCGGGTCATCTCGGCCACGATCTCGGCTGCCCTGTCGGTGCTCGCGTTCACGATCTCCGCGCCCAACTCCGCGAGCCTCACGGACGCCTCCCGCAACTGGACCGTGCCACCCTCCACGACCTCCTGAAGGGCGCGCAGCCGGATCTGGTCACCCATGCGCTCAAGGAACCTTGGCACCACGAGGTCATCCACGTTCGTCATCGTGTGGTAGCACTCTGGGCACTGGTAGGCGGGCAGGTTCTGCGCCCCGGCCGTGCCCCGGTACATCCTCACGAGCTCGTCATGCTCGGCGCAGAACACCAGGCCGGAGAGCAGGCCAGAGGTGACCCGGTGCATGGCACGGGGCTGCTTCCGGCCACCGTCCGGGGTCGGCTTGAGGCGCTCCTGCAACGCACGCCACTGCCCGAGCGGGAGCACCGCGAGAGCGTCGTTTACGATGGGGAGCCCGTCGCGGTCGCGCAGCACCTCCGGGCCCCGTCCAGGACTCGTGTGGCCCGGGTTGGCCGGGGTCATCCCCGCCAGCAGCGGGTGCCTCACGAGCCGGTTGAGCACGCTGTAGGACCAGGACGCTGCGCCAGCCGGTCGCGGGGCTGACTCCTGGAGCAACTGGAGGGTCGAGTACAGCGTGCAGCCGTCCTGCGTCCGGCGCACGATCTGCCGCAGCCAGTCGATGCGCTCGGGGTCGTGGGCGATGACCTGCCCGGCACCGTCTGGGTTGGGCACGGGCCGGTAGCCGTACGGCAGCCGTCCGCCCACGTAGCGACCGTTGCGGAGCATGTGGGACCGGGCTGCCGTGACGCGCTCCCGGATCGAACTGGCCTCCAACTCCGCGAACGTGGCCAGCATCGTGGCCATGGCCCGCCCCTGGCTCGTGCTCAGGTCAAGCGACTCCTCCACGGCTGCCAGCGAGGCACCGCGAGCCTTGACCGCGTCCGCCGCACTGAGGAAGTCCGTGACACGGCGTGCGAGCCGGTCGGACTTCCAGACAAGCACCATGTCGAACCGGGTGGGGCTGGTCAGCAGGGAGGACCACGCCTTGCGGTCCTGCGGCTTGTTGTGGGTCGCGCTCACGCCGGAGTCGATGAACTCACCGACCACCTTCCAGCCGCGAGCGTCGGCGTAGGCGCGGCCCGCCTCCAACTGACGTTCGATGCTCACCGACTTCTCGGTGGCGACGGAGATGCGGGCGTACAGGACAGCTGTGCGGGGCTGCTTGGGCGACATGTTCGGTTCCTTCGGTTCCACCGGGGCCAGTTCACCCCGACAGAGACAACGTTACTGGACTCGTGTCGGGGGGGACCGGCAGCGGCAAGACCACCCTGCTCGGGTCGCTGCTCGCACTCGTCCCGCCGGGTGAGCGCATCCTGGTCGTCGAGGACTCGCGGGAGCTGGATCCCGGCCATCCCCACTGCCTGCGACTGGAGGGTCGCGTGGCCAACGCCGAGGGCGCGGGTGCAGTGACGATGACGCAGCTGGTGCGGCAGGCGTTGCGGATGCGTCCTGACCGGATCGTCGTCGGAGAGGTGCGCGGTGCAGAACTGGTCGACCTTCTGATCGCGCTCAACACCGGTCACGAGGGCGGATGCGGCACGGTGCATGCGAACACCGCTGAGACGGTCCCCGCCCGGCTCGAGGCTCTTGCAGCACTGGGCGGGCTGGGCCGTGAGGCTGCACACAGCCAGATCGCCGCGGCTGTACGGGCGGTGGTCCACGTGGCGCGCGACGGTGGCCACCGTCGAGTCGGCGAAGTCGCCCTCCTCACGCGGGGATCCGAGGGGTTCGTCGAGACCCGGCGAGCGCTGGAGGTGACAGCCGACGGCCGCTTGCTGCGACACGACGGAACCGCCGAGCTCGAGGCCGTACTGGGTGCGACATGACGGTGGTGGCGGCGATCGCGATGGCCGCGCTGGTCTCGCTTCTGGTCACGCATCCCGGGCCTCGGCGACTGAGGCTGCGGTTGGATCAGCCCGCCATGCCGGTGCGGCACCTCGTGGGAGATGCGACGCTTGCGGGCTTGGCGGTCGGCGTCACCGGGCTGGTGACGCTGTGGGGTTGGGGCACCGGCCCGGCGGCGGTCGCGAGCTCGGGTGGCCTCGTCGTAGCGACGGTGGTGGCGGGCGTACGGTCCTCGCTAGCTGCACGTACGGCGAGCCGGGGTGCGGAGGAAGTCGCGCGTGCGTGCGACCTCATCGGGTCGCTGGTGGCGATCGGCAATATCCCTGCAGCCGCACTGCTGTTGGCGGCGGAGGACTGTCCGGTCTTGGAGCCGGTCGCCGCTGCCCACAGGGTCGGTGCTGAAGTGCCCGCCGCCCTGCGGGCTGCAGGGGCGCCTCCGGGCAGGGGAGGGCTGGTGCGACTCGCCCAGGCCTGGGAGGTGGGTGAGCGTACCGGCGCGCCGATGGGCCATGCGCTGGCTGCCGTGGCTGAGTCTGTCAGGCGCGACCGGGGCGTCGAGCAGATCGTCGTGGCGGAACTGGCAGGGCCACGGGCCAGTGGTCAGGTGCTCGGCGTCCTGCCGATCCTCGGGTTGGCCGCCGGGTTCGCTCTGGGCGGCGAACCCGTTCGATTCTTCCTGACCGGCGTCGTGGGACCGATCTGCCTTGTCGTCGGCACCGCGCTGGCCTGTGCGGGAGTCCTGTGGACTGAGGTGCTGGTCTCTCGGGCGACGCCAGGCGCGCAGAGAGTTCGAGCACGCCGACTGCGTGGGATTCCTTGATGACGACCGCGCTGGTGCTGGTCTCAGCGGTGGGGGCGGCCCTCATCGTCCACCTCGGGTGGCCACGGGACCCGCTCCGAAGACTCGCGAGGGTGCCGGCCATGGCGTGGCCGGCGTGGTTGAGGCCCAAGGCGTCAGCCCTTCCCGCTCGGACGCGCGGGATCGCCGCCGCTGGCGCTGCCGTGACCTCGACGCTGGTCCTCGACGTCCCGCTACCCGCCTCGCTGGTTCTCGGGACCGCGCTGGGCTGTGTCGTGTTCTGGGTGCTTGGTCGGCTGGAGACCGGAGGTGCGGCAGCGACGCGTGCGCAACTCGTCTCGGAACTGCCTACGGCCCTCGACGTACTCGCAGCCTGCGTCGCGTCCGGCATGCCCCTGCGCGGCGCAACCGCCGCCGTGGCATCGGCCGTCGGCGGCCCGCTGGGAGAGCGGCTCGCCTCGGTCGTGGCCCGTACGGCCGCAGGATTCGGCGATGGCGACGCCTGGGCGCCCCTTCGTGGCGACGAGGTCCTCGGCTCGGTAGCGCGCGACCTGGCACGCGCTGCGGACGCCGGCACAGCGATCGGTGCTCTGCTGGCGCGTCACGCGGAAGCGGCGCGCTCGGCGGCCCATGCGGCCGCGCTGGCGCGCGCCAAGGCCGTGGGCGTACAGACGATCATCCCGGTGTCCGTCTGCTACTTGCCGGCGTTCTTCCTGCTCGGCGTCGTACCGGTGATCGCTGGCGTGCTGGCGTCGTTGCTCCCCTGATCTGTCCACAGGTACGCGATGGCGCGCGGACTTTCCACAGGCTGCGTGATCGATGACGAAAGTCGTCTGAGCTGCACATGGTCCTTGGTGAAGGCGCGACCCGGCGCCGCAGAAGAAAGGAAAACCACATGTCCGATCTCGTGGTCACCCACCCCGCCTCGCGGTCTTTGCGTCGGCGACTAATGGACCGCGGCGCGGTCTCGGCTGAGTACGCGCTGCTCACGGTCGGCACCATCACGTTCGGCGGCGTCCTCCTCAAGATCATCACCGACGAGGCCATGCGCAATCAGCTCCTCCAGATCATCCTCGCCATCATCAAGTTCCTCCTCAGCAACTTCGGCGTCTTCGCGGGATGACCCGGATGCGATGGGTCGGCGGTCTTGGGGGCCGCCGGCCTGCCGCAGCGGAGGGAGTGATGATGCGGCCGATCAAGGTCAGGGAACGCGGAGCAGTGACTGTTGAAGCAGCATTCGCGTCATTGGGTCTGGTGGCACTGCTCGCGGTGCTGGTTTCCGCGATCGGCGTGGTCCTCGTCCAGGTCCAGTGCGTCGACGCTGCTGCGGCCATCGCCCGGCAGGCAGCGCGCGGTGATGCGAACGGAGTCGCCGAGGCCAAGAGCCACCTGCCGAAGGGAGGTCAGCTCGTGGTGCGCACCACCGCCACGACCGTGACCGTGAGGGTCGAAGCCGAAGCAGCGATAGTTCCCGGGATCCGTACCACCGTGCGCCTGGCCGCTGAGTCGACCGCCGTGCTCGAGCCGGGGGCCTCACCGTGACGTGTCCTCGCGCGACAGACCGTGGATCGGCCACGGTCTTCGCAGCATCCATCGCCCTCGTGCTGGTCATGGCTGCCACGGTCGCCGTGCTTGTCGTGGCCGTGATCCTGGCGAGTCATCGGGCGAGGGCCGCCGCCGACATGGCTGCTCTCGCGGCCGCTACCGCGGAGGTCGGCGGAAGCGATGCATGTACCGCAGCTGGGGCCAGTGCCCGTGCGAACGGCGCAGACCTGACGAGCTGCGGGCTGACCGGCACCACGGCGTCGTTCGTCGTCGCGGTGACCGTGACCGTACCCACCGGGCTGAGTTCCCCGTTGCCGATGCAGGTGAGCGCCGAGGCTCACGCCGGCAACGCGGTGGGGTGAGCCCTCGCGACTGGAGAAAGGAGTGAGGCATGATTCGGCGGACAAGTACGTCCCCCCGTGATGAGCGAGGGGCGGTGACGGCAGAGAAGGCAATCATCACGCTTCTCGTCATCGTCTTCGCCTGGGCGGGGGTCCGATTTCTGGCTGATCCGTTGCGAGATCCGGTGTTCCGCGTGATCCTCGCGATCTGTGAGCGCGTCTACGAGGCGATCGCGCCCTTCTTCGTCCGATGAGGGGCGCGTGTCGATGGGGATGGCAGCGGCGGTCCGTCCAGGTGGATGAGCTCGCCGACGTCGCGGCTCCGGGACGGACCCCAGGCACCAAGGATGGCGATCGCGGCCGCCTTGTCCACATCGTCGTTCGCGATGGGGCAGCCCGAGATGATGCAGCATCGCGGGCAACCCGTCTCACAGGTGCACTGCGTGAGTCGATCCACGGCGTTCGCGAGCCACGTGTTGGCGCGGTCGAAACCCGCAGCGGCGAAACCGGCCCCACCCGGTGCGGTGTCGTACACGAAGATGGTGACCGCGTCGGTGTCCGGGTGTCTGGCCGAGAAAGCCCCGGCGACATCACTCCGGTCAGAGCCGGCGACGGACGCAAGGAGCGAGACCAGGACGTGCTCGGCCCCGTGCGCGCCGCCACGGAGACGCCTGGAAGGACAGGCCGACCTCGGCAACGTGAACCACATGGCGTGGGTCTGAAGAGTCCGTGGTGGCAGGTCGAGCGGGACCCGTTCGATGATCCGTCCCGTATCGAGGTCGCGCCGGAGGTAGGCGACGACGCGGGTGCTGACGTCGACGGTGCCTCGATGCACCTCACCGAGACCGAACGGACGCCAGCCGCGATCAGAGCGGACGGACACCTCCGACTCAGTGAGTGGGAGCGTGTCGAAGTCGATCGGTGCCGCGTCTACGAGTGCCTCACGCGTCTCGTGATCCAGGTCGGTGACCAGCCAATGTTCGCCCTGATGGAGATAGACGGCGCCGGGGTGCGCGACCCGGTCCGCGGAGGCGGGATCGACCGTGCCGATGATGCGCCCGGTGGCCTCCTCGATGATCTCGACGGGCTGCCCCCCGGTCGAGCGGACGCTGATCTCGTCGACGGCGCGACCAAGATGAGGCCAGTACCAACCGGCGCGTCGCCGGCGAAGCGTCCCATGGACGGTCAAGCGATCCAGGAGGGGGGACAGGGTGGGGCCGAACCATCGCTCGTCGTCCTCGGTGAGCGGGAGTTCCTGAGCGGCCGCTCCGAGGTGAGGACCAAGGATCGCTGGATTGTCGGGGTGCAGGACCGTGGGTTCGATAGGCGCATGCAGAACGTGCTCGGGGTGATCGAGCAGGTACGCGTCGAGCGGGTCGTTGCGGGCCACGAACACCACGGTCGCATCCTCACCGCGCCGGCCCGCCCGCCCCGCCTGCTGCCACAGCGACGCCACGCTTCCGGGATAGCCCCCGATGACGACAGCGTCGACGCCTGCGATGTCGACGCCCAGCTCGAGGGCGTTCGTGGTGGCCACCCCACGCAGGGCGCCGCTCTGGAGCGCGGCTTCGATCGCTCGCCGCTCGCGAGGGAGGTAGCCGCCGCGGTACGAGGTGATGGTCTCGCCGGTCCCGGTCCCGGTCCCCGTACCGGTGACCGTTGTCGCCCGTGCCTGTCGCGCCACGTGTTCCGCGGCCCGGCGGGAGGCCACGAACGCGAGCGTCTGCTGTCCTTCGGCGACGAAACGGCCCAGGAGCATCGCCACGTCGGCGTCGGTCGACTCGGACGGCTGCCAGAAGACGATGTCGCGATCCCCGCGGGGCGATCCGTCCGTGGCCACAGTCAGGATGTGCTCGCTCGGCTCGCCGATGAGTCGCCCCATCATCTCGGCTGCATCGACCGTTGTTGCCGAGGAGCAGAGAAAAGTCGGCGCCGCGCCGTACCGAGCGCAGAGCCGGCGCAGCCGCCGAAGCACGAGCGCGACGTGGGCCCCGAAGACGCCGCGGTAGCGGTGCGCCTCATCGACGACGACGTACCGCAAGCCGCCCAGGAAGGACGACCATGCGGTGTGGCCCGGCAGGAGGGACGCGTGAAGCATGTCCGGATTCGTGAGCACCATCGTCGCGTAGTCGCGGGCAAAACGGCGCTCATCGCGGTCCGAGTCGCCGTCCAGTGGCGTGACGCGCCAGCCGTGGGGGCCCAGGGGCCACGCGTTGCGCAACTGGTCGTGCGCGAGGGCCTTCGTCGGGGCGAGATACAGGGCGGTGGTCCGGCGGAATCGCGCGGCGGCGGCGAGATCGGCCAGGTCGGGTCGCTCGGCGTCGAGGAGCTGTGCGGCCAGGTTGTCGTCGAGGTCGTCACTCTCCGAAAGGTCTCCTTCGCCGAGACCGGGCAGTCGTGGATGCCCGCAGTCGATGTCGGTGGGCGTCACGTTCGGAGCCGGCAGCGGGACAGGGTCTCCCGTCGCCTCAATAATGGGGAGGAGGTAGGCGAGCGACTTGCCAGAGGATGTGCCGGTCGAGAGCGCCACGTGACGACCTGATCGGAATGCCTCAGCGGCCTCCACCTGATGGCGCCAGGGCTGTGCGATGCCCTGTCCCTGGGCACGGTGCACCAGGTCGGCGGGCACCCACGAGGGCCAGGGAACCGGATCGCCGACGGCGCCGGGCAGCCTTTCGGAGTGCACCACTCGTGAATCGCTGGAGAGCCACGGCGGAAGCACAGCGCCACTGTAAGTCGAGGCTCTGACAGTTCCTAACCTCCGACACTGCGCGAGGGCTCCATGACACAGTGGTGCGGTGCCAGCAGACGACTTCAGCCTGTCCGACGACGACCTCGTACGGGTGCGGGCCGCCCTAGAGGGCTACACGGTCGATGCCGTGGTCGAGGCCATCGGAGACGAAGGTCAGGCGTCGCTCGGCCGGAACCACACGGTCGCGGCTGAGCGTGAGCTCGGCGCGCGCGACGACTCGCTCGCCACGCTCACAAGGCTGTTCGTCCTGCAGCAGACGGTTCCCGAGCGCCTCGTGCGCAAAGCTCTGCCGGTCCAAACCCTCCTCGAGTCCGGCCTCCTCGAACGAGACGGGGACACGTGGCGTGCCGCCGTCGACATCCGCCCGTACGCGTCGCCTGACGACGGCGCCGACGGGTGGCTGGTCAGCGATCACGCCGCGACGCTCGACACCGCGAGGGGCGCGCCCCGTCCCGACCATGTCCTCGGTGTCTCGCCCGCGTCGACGACGCTTGCTCAGCTCACGATCCGCCGCCCGGTCGCACGTGCGCTCGACCTCGGCACCGGTTGCGGCGTCCAGTCGCTGCACCTGGCGAAGCACGCGCAGGCGATCGTCGCGACCGACCTCAACCCCCGCGCACTTCGGCTCGCCGATCTCGGCCTCCGGCTCAGCGGCGTGAGCACCGACCTGAGACTGGGGTCGTTGTACGAACCGGTCGGCGACGTTCCGTACGACCTCATCGTCACGAATCCGCCGTTCGTCATGTCGCCACCGGCAACCGCGAAGTTCACCTATCGAGAGAGCGACTTCACGGCCGACGGCCTCATGCAGGCCATCGTGGAGGGTGCGGTCGAACACCTCTCACCAGGAGGAATGCTGCAGGTGCTCGGCAACTGGGCGCACATCGCCGGCGAGCCGTGGGACGAACGCCTTGGGAGCTGGGTCGCGGGCACAGGCTGCGACACGCTGGTCATCCAGCGCGAGGTCCTCGACCCGTACGAGTACATCGAGATCTGGCTCGCCGACGCCGGACTGGCTGGGACGCCCGGCTACAGGCAGGCGTACGAGACGTGGATGGACTACTTCGACTACCTGGGTGTCACAGGCATCGGCATGGGCTGGCTCACCCTCGTCAATGCCGGTCGGACTGAGCCGGACGTACGGATCGAAGACTGGCCGCATGCCGTCGAGCAGCCGGTAGGCCCGGCGCTCTCGGCGCACTTCGACGCCATCGATGCGTCCCTCTGGGCCGAAGACGTGCTGCTCGACCACGCTTGGCGGCTGACCGACGATGTGATCCAGGAGACGATCGGGGTGCCTGGCGCTGAAGATCCGACCCACATCGTCGTACGTCAGCAGCGCGGGCTCCGTCGCGCGGTCGAGGTCGACACCGCGCTCGGCGGCGTCCTGGGAGCCTGCGACGGCGACCTCACCCTCCGTGAGATCCTCGGCGCGGTCGCTCACCTTCTCGGCGTGCTTGAAACCGACCTCGCCGCCGATGTGCTCCCGCGCTTCCGTCGGCTCCTCGCGGACGCCTGGTTCGCTCCACTCTGAAAGTGGATCCGTACGGCGGGCAGCGAGGCACAGATGCTCTCCTCGACGCGCATAGGTGCTCTCGCAGGGCGCATAGGTGCTCTCGTCGAGCGGTACAGGTGCTCTCGCCGAGCGCTGGATGTCCGTTCTCGGGGGCGTGGAAGCCGGGGTTTGGAGGTTCTGGTCTACAGTGACGACGTTTCCGTACCCGAAGGAGTGCCAGTGGCTGGCCGCCGACTCGTGATCGTGGAGTCGCCTACAAAGGCGACCAAGATCGCCTCGTATCTCGGCGCGGGCTACATCGTCGAGTCGAGCCGCGGCCACGTCCGCGACCTGCCGACGAGCGCTGGTGAGGTGCCCGACAAGTACAAGAAGGAGCCTTGGGCTCGTACGGGCATCGACGTCGACCACGGCTTCACCCCTCTTTATGTCGTCACCGCCGACAAGAAGGCGACGATCAAGTTGCTCAAGGCGAGACTGGCTGACGCCGACGAGCTCCTGCTCGCCACCGACGGTGACCGCGAGGGCGAGGCCATCGCGTGGCACCTGCTGCAGGAGCTCAAGCCGAAGGTCCCCGCCCGCCGCATGGTCTTCCACGAGATCACCCCGCAGGCCATCGCCGACGCCGTCGCCAATACGCGCGAACTCGACACCGACCTCGTCGACGCGCAGGAGACGCGCCGGATCCTGGACCGCCTGTACGGCTACGAGGTCAGCCCGGTGTTGTGGCGCAAGGTCATGCCTCGGCTGTCGGCCGGCCGCGTACAGTCCGTCGCCACCCGGCTCGTCGTCGACCGCGAGCGCGAGCGGATCAGCTTCGTCCAGGCCTCGTACTGGGACGTTGACGCCACGCTCGACGCCGGCCCGACGGCGACCCCGAGCACGTTCACGGCAAGGCTCACGTCCGTGGGCGGTACGAGGGTCGCGCAGGGCCGTGACTTCACCGCCGCCGGCACAATGCGTGGCACGCTCGTCCACCTCGACCAGACCGCTGCCGAGACCGTCGCCACCGCGATCCGCGGCGCGAGGGCGGCTGTGACAAGCGTCGACGCCAAGCCGTACACGCGCCGCCCGTACGCGCCGTTCCGCACCACCACGCTCCAGCAGGAGGCGGGCCGCAAGCTCGGCTTCACCGCGCAGCGCACGATGTCGGTCGCGCAGGACCTGTACGAGGGTGGCTGGATCACCTATATGCGTACGGACTCGGTGACCCTGTCCGACACGGCGATCGCCGCGGCGCGCGCCCAGGTGCTCGCCCTGTACGGCCCGAGCTACCTCCCGCCGAAGCCCCGCGTGTACGCGTCCAAGGTGAAGAACGCCCAGGAGGCCCACGAGGCGATCCGGCCCGCCGGCGAGGTCTTCCAGACCCCCGCTGAGACCGGGCTCACCGGCGATCAGCGCCGA
>Ga0209538_1001731_pt1 | contig 11398 bp, 10 predicted proteins | sample BarGraNGADG00211_2_FD_184492 | JGI IMG/M metagenome (GOLD analysis project Ga0209538, IMG submission 184492) | Arctic peat soil microbial communities from Barrow, Alaska - Barrow Graham LP Ref core NGADG0004-211 (SPAdes) (version 2) | ecosystem: Environmental > Terrestrial > Soil > Wetlands >... | reverse complement strand
CGATGGATCCGATCTCGACGTCGGGGGTGAAGTCATAGGCGTAGGAAAACATCCAGTTCGAGAAACGTTCATATTTCTCGAAATCGCCGGGCATGACGGTGAGTTTGGGGCAGAGCCGGCGGGCCATGGCGGTGGGCATGGGGGTATAGACGCCGAACTTGCGGGCCTCGTAGGAGGCGGAGGCGATGATGCCGCGTTTCTCGCCGCCGACGGCGACGGGTCGGCCGCGCAGACGCGAATCGGCGGCCTGCTCCACGGAGGCGAAGAAGGCATCGGCATCAAGATGGACAATGGCGGTCAAATTATGTTCGTCCTCGTCCTCGAAAAAAATAAAATCGAGGACGAGGACGAGGGACGAGGACGAAGGACGAATTAAGCGGGTGATTCGTTGGCTTGATAAGTGGCGATTTCCTCGCGTAAGCCCTCCGGATCCTCGAATTTTGCGACCAGTTTTGTCAGCATGGAGACGATTCGCAGGAGCATGTCTTTGCCGGCTTGAACACGGGGTTCGGCACAGGCGCGCTTGGCAACTAATGCATCCAGGCAGGCGGCGCACTCGGTGGCCGAACCGCGAGCGTCATCGAAAAACTTCGCCCGTGTTTGACGTTGCCGTTTGCCATTACCTTCGGCGGTATTAAACAAAATCGAGAGACTGGCTCGGTCCAGGTGATCGCTGACTTCGCTTACCAGTTTTCCGTGCTTTTCTCGAACTTCACTGATGAGCGGTGTCACCCAAGCAATGAGCTGAAGAGTTAGCTGATAGACATCGAGTTTTTCATGGTCGAATTGCATAGGATTTAATCGAGCGTGTCTTGTTTTTTCGTCCTCGTCCTCGTCCTTCGTCCCTCGTCCTCGAAAAAAATAAAATCGAGGACGAGGACGAGGGACGAGGACGAAGGACGATTTAAGTTAGTTTGCGGATCATGGCTATGACCACGCCCTGGATGACAAGTTCCTGTGCTGGAATCAGGTTGGGATATTGTGGGTTTTCGGCGCGGAGGTAGGGGCGTCCTTTTTCCAGCACGAAGGTTTTCAGGGTGCTTTCGTTGTCGATGAGCGCGGCGACGACGTCGCCGGAGCGCGGGGTTCGGCCGTGTTCGAGAATCACCTGATCGCCGTCGAGGATGTGCTTGCCGATCATCGAATCGCCCCGCACCTCCAGGGCGAACGTGCGCGGGGTGGGTTTGATGCCCAGGCTGCCGATATCCACCGAGATGCAGCCCTTGGCGTCCTGCTGGCGGTCGTCGGGGCGTCCGGCCGGGATGGCGCCGAAGAGCGGGATGTCCACCACCGGCCGGCGCAGGGATTGGAGGGGCGAGACGATGCGCAGGGCGCGGGCGTGGCGGGGGCGGGTTTCGAGAAATCCCTTCCGGCGGAGGGCGCGGACGTGGTCGGCGGCGGCGGTCATGCTGCGAAAGCCGAAATGCCGGGCGATTTCCCGCAGGCTGGGCGTTTCGCCCTGGACCTGTTGCGTTTCCTGGATAAAGGCCAGGATGGACTGTTGTCGCTGGGTCGGTTCGTTCATAAACTTGAATACTGTTCAAATGAACAGTACACCCGGACAGGAGAGGTGCAAGTTTCAAGGGAGAAATGTTCGTGCTCGTCCTCGTCCTTCGTCCCTCGTCCTCGAAACAATACGAAAAAATAAAATCGAGGACGAGGACGAGGGACGAGGACGAAGGACGAACCGATAGGGGAACAGCGGAGCGGCAGCAACTAATGACCGGGTCATTAGCGTGGTTCCTCCCATTCGCGCGGCTTTCAGTTCTTGGACATCGCTCCGGTTCCGGCTTCAGCAACCAATGACCGGATTATTGGCATTCGATCACCGCGCCAAACAATGTCGTTTCATGCCGCCCCGCTGGGGCTTGGGATTGGTTGAACCTGCGGCGTGCTATAAACTTGTCGCGCCTCTGGCGCTGGGTAATTCACCGCTAAAAGAAGACCAATAAGCTGGGTTTGCACGATTACGGCTCCGGATGGGCCAGCGGTTTGAAACCAAATTGTGCGTAAAGCCCATGCGTATTGAGGCGTAGGTTCCATAAGGGTTGCTCCATACGCGGTGAAGCCTGCCATCGGACCGGAGGAAAATCCAAGCGCCAAGTTGTCTTTTGCAATTTCCCTTCAGATATGATTATTGATGGAGATCGTTAAAACTCATGGCCAAAATTAGACGGAAACGCACAGGTGAATCCGCCGTCGTGGCGACGGCGTCGGCGCCGGCGCGCGCTGACGCGACGGGGACGGTATCTCGAAAGCCCAACTGGGGATTCCGGCTGGCAGCGCTCGTGTTGGTCCCGCTTGTTTTGCTGGGCGCCGCGGAACTCGCGCTGCGGGTGGCTGGATATGGTTATCCGGTTCATTTCTTTCTTCCGTATTCGGCCGGCGGCCAGCCGCGCCTGGTCGAAAACCAGCAATATGGCTGGCGGTTTTTCCCTCCGGCGGCGGCGCGCACTCCCCGGCCCATGCTTCTGCCGGCGGTCAAGCCGGCGGGGACCGTGCGCATTTTTGTTCTCGGGGAATCGGCGGCGTATGGGGATCCGGAGCCTGATTTCGGATTGCCGCGCCTGCTGGAGTTGTTGTTGCGCGAACGGTTTCCCCGTCAGCGGTTCGAGGTGATCAACGTGGCGATGACGGCTATCAACTCGCATGTGATCCTGCCCATCGCCCGCGATTGTGCCCGGCAATCGGGAGACCTCTGGGTGGTTTATATGGGAAACAATGAGGTGGTGGGTCCGTTTGGCGCCGGCACCGTATTTGGGCCTCAGACCCCTCCGCTGGCGCTGGCGCGCGCCAACGTGGCGTTCAAGGCCACCAAGATTGGCCAGTTGCTGGATGATGTCCGCCGGCAACTGATGGATCGCCAGAGTGTTCGGCGCGCCTGGGGCGGCATGGAGATGTTCGTTCAAAACCAGTTGCGGCAGGATGATCCGCGCATGGGGAGGGTGTACGCCCATTTTGAGCGGAATCTCAGGGATATTGCACGGGTCGGGCTGGATGCGGGCGCGCAGGTTCTCTTGTGTACTGTGGCCAGCAACTTGAAAGACTGCGCGCCGTTTGCCTCCTTGCATCGCTCCGATCTCGGTGAAGCACGGCGCGGGGAGTGGGAGGGGGTTTATCGGGCCGGGGCGGCGGCCGAGCAAGCCGGACAATACCAGCCGGCGATGGAGGCCTTTGAGCGCGCGGCGCGGATCGATGATCGGTATGCGGAACTGCAGTTTCGCTGGGGACGTTGTTGCCAGGCTCTCGGTCAACTGGGCGAGGCGCGACGGCACTTCACTTTGGCCCGTGATTACGACGCCTTGCGGTTTCGCGCCGACAGCCGTCTTAACGATCTGATACGACAGACCGCAAAAAATCTAAGCGGAAAACGACTGGCGTTGGTGGATGCGGAGGAGGTCATCAGCCGCCAGAGCTCTCAGGGCATCGCGGGCGGCGAGTTTTTTTGGGAGCACGTTCATTTCAATTTCGACGGCAATTATGTCCTGGCTCGCGCCCTGGCCGAGCAGGTAACCGCGCAGATGGGGTGGGAAACCAACGCCCGTCCGGGCGCGATCTGGCTTTCGCGCGAAGCCTGCGCGCGCAAGCTGGCCCTAACGGTCTGGAATCAATGCGAAGCTACCGAACGCGTGCAGCAGCGACTGGAATTGGCGCCGTTTACGTATCAGCTCAACCACGACGCCCAATACCGGCAGTACCAACAGCAAGCCGAACACTGGCGGTTGCTTTTGACGCCGGATCAGTCCGCGCGGGACGTCCAGTGGTATCGGGATGCTCTGGTGGAATCACCGGACGACTGGGTTTTTCACAAAAACCTGGCCCAGTTGTACCAATCGAACGATCAGGCAGGCCCGTCGGCGGTCGAGTGGACGCGTGTAACGGAGTTGCTGCCGCATTATGCCGATGCGCAATACCAACTGGCGGTCGCTCTGGATCAGTTGGGCCGAAAGGAGGAGGCCCAGGCGCGTTTTGAACAGGCGTTGCGACTGCGTCCCATTTTTCCCGAGGCGTTGAACGGGATGGGATTGATCCTTGCCAACCAGGATAAATATTCGCAAGCCATCGAAAAATATCGCGAAGCGTTGCGATGGAAACCCGATTTTGCCGGTGCGCGGGTCAATTACGGAGTGGCGCTTAGCCGGTTGGGAAAAACCGAGGAAGCCAAGGCCGAGTATCGGGAAGCGTTACGATTGAAGCCGGACAATGTCGGCGCGCGCATCAATTTGGGAAAACTCCTCAATGGCGAGGGCAAATTGGACGAGGCGATCGTTCATTACCGCGAGGCGATAAAGGTGAAACCCGATAATCCGGTGGCTCATTACAATCTGGGCCACACGCTGCTCACCGCCGGGAACCTGGAAGAAGCCCGAGCGGAGTTTGCCGCGGCGGTGAGGCTGAATCCGCAATTCCCGGAAGCCCGCTTTCGATTGGGCTTTGAACTGGCTCGACAGGGAAAAGAAATCGACGCGATGGCGCAATTTGCCGAGGCCATACGACTCAAACCTGACTACGCCGAAGCCCATTTGAATCTGGGTGTGGCGCTGGCAAAACAACAACGATACGACGAAGCCATCGCGCATTTTGAAACAGCTTTGCGCATCGATCCCAATTACGCCACCGCCAAGAAGTACCTGGAGGCCGCTCGCATACGGCGGAAACAACCATAGGTAGAGGTCGTTGCCTAAGTTCCAGCATTTCGGAGAGGCATTTCGGCGGGGCATTTCGGAGGGGCGAGCTCCGGGAGCCCCACTTCACTCAAGACCTGATCCCATGGAAATAGCGTGAGCCGCCTGATGGGCACCGGGCCCGCATGAGGAACGAAGAATGCAAACAGCGTCGTTGTTTTGCTGCCTTGCTTTTCTCTGGCCTTATTGGACAACCGCGATAAAATCACCCCTCTAATTGCTCGACGTGGCGCCGACCGCCCACCGGTCGGCCCGCAGCGGCAAAACTGCTTTCTCATGACCGAAAAGACAACACACGAAAGCCATCGGTTGGGGAAGGGAACCGCATCAGCCTATGACATTTCTACAATTGTTATTATATTCTATGGAAAATATCAAAAATGACGTCTAATTTAATGATAAATATCATTTTTACTGCTTTGAGTCGTCTAATTTGATAAAATTGGTATGGCCATTATCTTTGCCGATGCCTCAAAATCCCTTGAAATCTCGCGCGCCGTAAAAGCCGGGAGGATGCGAAAGCTTGCCCCCAAGCTTTACACCGATGACTTGACCTCGCCACCGGAGGATATCGTGCGTCGGCACCGGCTTGAAATCGCCGCTCATTTCTACCCTGGCGCATTGATAAGTCACCGTTCGGCGTTGGAGGGTAACGTGTCACCGGGGGGCAAATTTCATCTCACTTTGCCGGGTGCTGTGGCCCCAGTGAGGAGACTTCCTGGATTGGAGATTCGCATCTGGCGCGGCCCCGCACCCCACGAAGACGCTCGGACACCACTGGGAGATGGCAACGAGTTGTTCACCTCAAGCCAAGCCAGAGCCATGCTGGAAAACCTGCAGATCGCGCGGGCTCACGGCGGCGATGAGCCCAAGACCCTTTCGTCAGCGGAGCTGGAACGCTGGCTGGATCGTTACCTTCGAATTTTCGGGACAAACTGGCTTAATCAACTCCGCCAGCAGGCAGAAAAATTGGCCGCTCGTTTTGGCTGGGACCGCGAGCAAGAAGAACTCAACCAGTTGGTGGCCGCGATCAAAGGCGAGACTTCGAGTTACGGATTCGCCACCGATCCCATGCGTTCCCGTGCCCAGGGCAAGCCCTATGATCCCGAGCGCATGACACTTTTCGGAACTCTCCAGGCGCGTCTGGCAGCGGAGCACTTCGTGGAATTGCCGAGGCCTTTGTCGAACTGGAATCATCCGGGCAGGCGAGGTTGGTCATCCCAATGTCTCTTCGCAACGACTACCTCACGGTCCTCGAAGCTTTGACCACGAGCGGTAATCCCGAGCCATTTATTGCGTTCGCCCACAAGCTGGTCGACGTGAACAGCCGTGTGCCTTTCGAGTCCTTCGAGCAATCTCTGGCGTATTTCAAGCAGACCAGGGCGCTGGATGATCAGTCGCAGGGCTTTGGATTCTTTCCTGCCATGCTCGCCAAACCATAGAATTCATCCTTCATAATTCATAATTTCCGTGAACACCTCCGCCCTTAAAACCTTCGCTCCCGCTGTCCGCAAGCAGCTCATGGAGGCGGTCACGCGCAAGCTCGACTTCGCCCTCACGGCCCAGACGCCCGACTACCTCACCACCTTCGCTCCACAGGTGGCAGCGCTGCGTGTGCATCTGCTCCAACCATTAAGAACCGCCCAACATGCCGCCTGACGGGTGCAACGCACATCCAGAAGAACCAGAAGCGGGCGGACTATGGCGAACAGCTCATCAACAACCTCGGCAAGGTGTTGACAGCGAAATATGGCGAAGGTTTTTCCGGTCGGAGCCTCCGCGACATGCGACGGTTCTTTGACTCGTTCGACATTTGGCCACCAGCGGTGGCCAAATCTGGTGCCCAGGAGATTCTCCAAACGCTGTCGAGAGAATCTTCGGATTCCCAAATCAGCCAGCTTGTGGCTGCAAAATCCCCCTCCACCGAGATTTTGCCACCACTGGTGGCCAAATCCGAAGACCGCCTCACCATCAACTTCTCGAAACACGCGCATCTCGGCTGGACGCACTACCGCATCCTGCTCGCCGTAACACACAGTCAGGCGTCGGGCAAGTCTAATGAACTCTTCCCGATCCTCATCCGGCAGGAGTATGCTGGTGGCGTAAAAGCCGTGACGAGTCGAATTGCGGGAGGAAATCATCTTGCCAACAGCTGACGTCGGCCCGGTACTGTTTGACGAGTTTTTGCGATTCGCGTTTATTTGTCGTTCGGTTGCCATACACCATAACTACTCGCGTGCTCTTGATCATTCCGAGGGTCCGTCGTACGGTGCCCAACATTGATTGTTTACGCGCGAAAGCAGGGATTGAAGTTCTGCCGCCCGTGTTGATGAAAACGGTCTTGGCGTGTTCGCCCGAACGTTCAGGCACGCCGATTCCCGATTCCCCAGGCTTCAACGCCGATTTGCGGGCCCGATGTCTAGATACTCTCTGGGAGATTGGCTTCGTTTTTCTGGCCAGGGGATGTCAAAGCCAGGGTCATGGTGCGCGAACCCAGAAGAGTGAAATCTTAAGGTTTCCCCTCGCGCAAACATTTCAGTCACCAACAAGACGGCCCTATTCTCATCCAGGCTGGTGAGCGAAACGAAGCCATTCTTTGTCGCCATTTTGTCGCCACTTTTTTGGCGTTGTCGTAACTTGCCATAGGTTGTGATGGGAACGGAGGCTTAGGGAGGATGGCCGTCGTAAGCTCCTGAAATTGAGCTAAACTACGGCCCGTAAATTGGTTGCGGGGGCAGGATTTGAACCTACGACCTTCAGGTTATGAGCCTGACGAGCTACCGGGCTGCTCCACCCCGCGATTAAGGGAAGGTGAAATTAACGGGAACCCTATCCGGACGCAAGCCCTTTGTGCGAACAATTGTGGCCAGACTGCCAACGCCGGGACTTTCACCAAGGCCTGCGCCCTTGTAAGCGCTTGAGCGGCAAGACCAAGGACGATGGCCGAAACGGCGGTTTGGCGATTTTTGTAATAAAACGTTCCCCGTTTGGCTTTATCTAATTAGAAGCTGTGCCCATGAGCGAAGACCTGACATCCGAGTCCGATCCGTTTCTGACGCTCCTAAAGCCCATCGAGCGGGACTTGGAGGTTTATTGCCGGCGGTTGATTTGGAATCCCGCCGATGCGCCGGATGCCCTGCAAAACGCCGTTCTGCGCGCCTTTTCGGCCTTTGACCGTTATCACGAAGGCGCCAGTTTTCGCGCCTGGATGTTCACCATTCTCACGCGCGAGGTTTTTGCGCTGAACCGAAAACACGCCCGCATCGCGCGCTTTGAGTTCCAGATCGAACCGGAAGCCATGGAAGAACTGCCTGCCGCCATCGATCCGGCCGGGGATTGGGCCGGCCGTTTGTCTCCCGAGGCGCTGACCGAGGCGCTGGACCAGGACTTGGTCACGGCGTTGAAGACGCTGACCGATGCCGAACGGGCGGTTTTATTGCTGCGGGCCATCGCCGGCTTCCGCTACCGCGAGATCGGCGACTCGCTCGAAATGCCGCTGGGCAGTGTCATGGGCCACCTCTCGCGAGCCCGGCACAAAATGCGCGCGGCGATCGACCGAGCCAGACACCACCAACCTTTAACTCGAATCCTGTCATTATGAATTGCCAAGAGACCAGATCTTTGAGGGAGCTTTATCAAGACTCGGAACTGGAGGCCACCACCAGCCTGGAAATCGAGCGCCACTTGCAGTCCTGCCCCGATTGCTCCCGGCGGTTTGCCGGAGAGGCGCAATGGGACACGCAAATGTCCGCGGCCCTGCATCAAGGCTTCAAAACCGAAGCGCTCTGGGCGCGCATCGAACAATCCCTGGTTCGCGCCCCAGAGCGTCAGCGAACCGCATCCGCCGGAAGCCGCCCGGCCGGCGAGTTGGGCGCGGTTATTGCCTGGTGGCGGGCGTGGCTGTGGCCCAATCCGCAGTTTTATGTTGGGCTGGCGGCCGTGTGGGCCGTCATGTGGGTGGTGAACTGGACGACTCACGAACCGCGACTGATGGCAAAACACCAGGCCGCTCCTATGACTTCCGAAACGCGCGCGGCTCTGACCGAGCAGCGGCGCGAATTGGTGGAATTGCTCGATTTGTCGGTGGCTTCTCTCCCGGAACTTAAGCCTCAGGGATCGCCCCCGCACAGCGAACGTCAACGCCGCGAGCATGGGATGAAACCCCAGGCGCTCGCAGCGCCCGGCGACCTGTCGACACTCGTTTAACTCTCACCCATCCAAATTTATGAACGAACCTTCCAAAACCATGTGGGAACGCAGCACGATCCGTTGGCTTTTTCAACCTCGCCAGTTGCGCATCGCCCTTTGTGCAGTGGTCTGCCTGGTGACCCTGGTGGGCCTCTGCTATGTCGTGATCAACTGGTCGGGCAAACACGCCTGGGACAAATACCGGCTACAAATGGAAGCGCAAGGCGAGCGGATCCAGTTGTCCGACTTTGTGCCGCCGCCGGTGCCCGACGATCAGAATTTTGCCATGACGCCATTTCTGAAGCCGCTGTTCGATTTCCTGCCCGGCACTCAAACCTACCGGGACACCAATGCCATCAAAAGCTTGTATCGCTTTGCCGAGCGTTGTCCGGATTGGCCCGTACGGACCTGGCGTTTCCATCGCAAGATCGATTTGCCGGGTTGGCTAAAGTGGCTAAAGGAATTCAACGAACACAGCCGTCCCAAGACGGCAACTTCCGCCAGCACCAACGCGGTGGATCGCGCCCCGGCAGCCGAGGCCGTGCTTGCTGCGCTCAAAGAATATGAGCCGGTGTTAGCCGAACTGCGCGCGGCCAGCCGCCGTCCGCAATGCCGGTTCAACATCCGCTATGAGGAAGAGAATCCGGTTGGAATCCTGTTGCCGCACCTGAGCGTGCTGAAAAAATGCGTCAAGATTCTGGCCTTGCGGGCTTCGGCGGAACTGGCTTTGGGCCGGACGGATGCCGCGTTTCAGGATCTTGACCAGGCGTTCTATCTGGCAAACGCCTCGCGAAGCGAACCCTTTCTGATTTCCCAGTTAGTGCGCATCGCCCAGGCACAGTTGGTCATCCAACCTCTCTGGGAAGGCTTGGCGGAGCGGCAATGGACCGATGACCAGTTGCAAGCATTCCAGGACCGGCTGCAAAAGTTCGATTTTGTGGCGGATTGCACACGGTCCCTGCAGGCAGAGCGGGCCTTCGGCAATGCCATTATGGCCTATGCGAGAAATAATCCCAAGGTCCTGGCCGATGGGAGCGTGCTGGAGAGGGAAGTGGGGTCCACGCCCTCATCGCTGGCCGTGGCGCTCGCGCAGTCGCATGATCTGGTGGGGTTACTTGATGTCGTTGGGTCCACGCCCTCATCGCTGGCCGTGGCGCTCGCGCAGGCGGCACCGCGCGGCTGGTTCTACCGCGAGCAATTGAACTACAATCGGTGCTTCCCGGAGTTTCTTCAGCCCGGAATCACCACCCATCCACCTCGTTTCGATCCTCCGCTGATTCAGCAAAACGCCGACCGTCTCGCAAAAACATTGGAAAACAAGTGGGCTGTGATCCGGGACCATCGGCTGGCTTGCAGCCTTCTATTGCCAGCCATTGCCAACTCGAGTCGAAGGTTCGCCAATGCCCAGACGGTCGTGAATCAAGCGGCCATTGCCTGCGCGCTCGAACGGTATCGCCGGGCAAACGGCAGTTTTCCGGAAACCCTGGAGGCGCTGGCGCCCGGGCTTATGAAAGCCGTGCCGCGTGATGTCATCGGCGGCGAGCCGCTGCCTTACCGCCGAACGGACAATGGACAATACCTGCTTTACTCCGTGGGATGGAATGTCAAGGACGATGGCGGCGAGGTGGGACTGGGTAAAAACGGTCAATGGGACATACAGCAGGGCGACTGGGTCTGGCGATATTGACAGGGGGCAGAGTGGCAGCGGCGTCTCGCCGCTGAACCAAATGCAACAGAGCCGAGACGGCTCTGCCACTTCGGCTTTAATGGTGGGCCCAGACGGATTTGAACCGCCGACCAAGCGATTATGAGTCGCCTGCTCTAACCGCTGAGCTATGGGCCCAAATTATTTATTATCAAGAACTTACGAAGTACTAATAATTGGATATTCGACTTTTTGCTACTGCAATCCGATACGCATTCGATGCAAAATCCTGGTCCGCCCGATTCTCAGTGGAAACGGACGCCAGTATCAAACCTAGTTCGTTACGAGCCATCAGGGATTTATTTTGCCCGGTTGCCAGTGGGCGGCAAGTTAATTCGTCAATCGCTTAAGACCGACCGTTGACGACCCCGGTCCTGCGTGTGCGCGAATGCCAGAAGGCTATGGTAGCCCTAAACCGGCAACCTTTATGAACCAAAGAATCCTCTTTATGTTTCATGGCTGCACCCCTCCTTATCCATGAGGCAGAACCCCGCCGCGAGGATGGTTGATGGCGCTCCCCGACGGCTAATCCAGCCGGCCGCAAATTGCGGAAAGAAAAAGCGCCGGCGGACTTCCCGCCGGCGCAGCCGTGGAAACACCCTTTAGAAAGCGAAACGCACGCCGAGTCGGCCGACGCCATAATATTTTGTTTCGTCCGGCAGCACCCCGCGGACGTCCACGAAGGCACCCACATGCGGGGTGAAGCGATATTCCATGCCGCCGCCAACCTGACCGAACCACGCTTGGGCCATATCGAACTGGCGGCCGCCTCCGCCAAAGACGTAGGGAGCGAATCCACTTTTGCCCAGCGGGAGACGCA
>Ga0209538_1001730_pt1 | contig 11401 bp, 6 predicted proteins | sample BarGraNGADG00211_2_FD_184492 | JGI IMG/M metagenome (GOLD analysis project Ga0209538, IMG submission 184492) | Arctic peat soil microbial communities from Barrow, Alaska - Barrow Graham LP Ref core NGADG0004-211 (SPAdes) (version 2) | ecosystem: Environmental > Terrestrial > Soil > Wetlands >... | reverse complement strand
ACCGAGGTCGTCGTCGCTCCTGTTTGTCAGGGGAAGGTCGAAGGGGCGGTGGTGATGCGGAACGGCGAGGAGAAGGTGGTCGCCGGCGTCCCCGTCACTGCGATCCCGGCGTACAACATCGTGGCGATGCGGCCGGACGGGGTCCCGTACCACCCGAAGGGGGAAGGGAACGGTTACGTCCTGACCTTCGGCGACACCCGGGTCTACGTGGCGGGGGACACCGAGAACGTCCCGGAGATGAAGGCGCTGAAGGGGATCGCGGTCGCCTTTCTCCCGATGAACCTTCCGTACACGATGACGCCGGAGATGGTAGCCGATGCGGCGAAGGCGTTCCGGCCCCATGTCCTCTACCCGTACCACTTCGGCGACACGGACCCGGCCCGCCTGACCGACCTGATGAAGGACGTCAAGGGGATCGAGGTCCGGGTCCGCAAGATGAAGTAGAGAGGGCGCTCGCCAGGTCCGCTCGCCGGCCCTCGTCGATGTGGAGCAGCGTCGCCCAGAAGCCGATCCGCGCGCTGGCCTGGATCATGAAGCCGACCTGCCGGAAGAGGATCAGCACGAAAAGCCCCACGCCGCTTCCGGGATTCAGCCAGACCCCGATGCTGGTGAACAGCGACCCCAGAGCCAGAGCCACCACGCTCCAGAAAAGCGCGAGGCCCAAAAGGGCGGCCCGGTGCCCTCGGATGCGGACGCCGGCAAGCCGGTAGGCGGTACGGGCGTTCGGGGCGTCTCCACGCGCCAGGGCGATCCGGGCCAGGTCAAACCGGAGCGAGACGAGAAAGAACCCGAGGAGACCGGCTGTGAGGAGCCAGGTTTCCTGGACGCCAAATAAGAAGGAGTCGGGCGCGGCCGACTTACCGGCGATCTTCCCGAGCAGCCACGCCACGCCGACGCCGACGCCTCCCACCCAGAAGGCAAGTGACAGGAGATAGCGGCTCGTAGCCCAGAGGGTCACCTTGAAGAGCGCGGTACCTTCGGTCACGACGCGCCCCAGGACCGGGCGTGGTCCACCGTCGATGAGGACCCGGAGGACTCCTCCGGTCAGGAAGAGCTGGAGCAGCCAGCCCACCAGCAGAGCGAGGAGGACGACGGCCAGAGCCCCCTTCCATTCCGCGGCCCTCGTCGAGGACCACGATAGGAGCGCCCACGAGTCCCACCCTTTCACGAGGGACGTTCGGAAAGGGCTGGTGTCGAGCTGCCGCGTCAGAGGCCCGAGGGCCATACAGGCCAGCCCGGCCGGGAGGACGAGGGAGAGCCAGAGGACGCCGGCCAGACGGCGGTGGAGGCGCATGGCCCGAAAGCCGGTCCGGAGGGCATCCCTCACGGCAGGCTCCAGGCGAGCGAGAGGAGGTTCTCGACGAGGTGAACCGCATAGGTCCGCACCTTGGCCGTGGCCGAAAGTCCTTTGGCGCGGAGAACCTTGACGTTGTTGAATGGGTCGCGGTCGAGCACGATCGTGCCCGCGGGGTCCACCTCCGCGCGCGCGAGCCTCGAGGCGTAGACCGTCCGGAGCCGGATCCACTTCTCGCGGCCATCCCACCTCGTTCGCGCGACCTGTCCGTTCTCGAAGGTCAGAGCGATCTCGACCGGCAGGACCAGGTCGCCATCGCGTCCGACCACGATGACGGTCTCGAACGGCCCCCGCTTATCCGTCTTGTCCTTCTTGCCCTTGCGCTTCTCGTCGGGCGGGAGAGCGAGGCGGCCCGCGTCGTCGTAGCCCGCGCCGAGGTTCTGCCGCTCACTGGTGGCCGTAACGATCCGGAAGTCGATGGACGACGTCCCCGAGAAGGCGCCGGCCACCAGTGCCTCGAACCCTGGGATCGCCAGCGGGCGGAACGCGTCGAAGAAGTCCTCCGAGGTTGGGTAGTCGAAGCGCCAGCGGAGCGCGTACGCACGGAAGGCCCGCCAGAATGCCTCCTCGCCTGCCAGACGCCGGATCTGTTGCAGGACGGTCGCGGGGCGCGCGTAGGAATTCTTGAAGTAGGACCGCTCGGAAGAGAAGGCCCAGGCGCTCCGCCGGATCGGGTCGAGATCGGGCCCGAGCGCCTGCGCGCGGTTTTGGTGCTCGTCGGTGACACCCAACCCGAACGGCAGCGCGAAGGAGTACCGGTAGCGGCGGTCCATCATCACCGTCTCGGCGAAGGTCGTGATCCCCTCATCCATCCAGCTCTCCTCGAACTCGTTGGAGGCGAGGAGGCCGTACCAGTAGCCGTGCGCGAACTCGTGGATCACGACCCCCTCGGGCTCCCGGAATCCGGAGAAGGGCCAGCGTCCGAGCCATTTGTCGGTCCCGGCCGTGTAGAGCGTCTGGTACTCCATGCCGGCAGCCCCCATGCCGTCCTCGGGAGGGTCGATCACGGAGACCTGGGCGTAGGGATAGGGGAAGGCCCAGAGACCGAGCCATGCCAGAGCCCATTTCTGCGCGTCCTCGTAGCGCCGCCACTGGCTCTCGTGACCCGGCTGCATGTAGAACCGGAGCTTGACCGGGTGGAAGCCACGCAGCAGCTCCTCCCGGCTCAGGCCGAGAACCTTCGACGCGCGCTCGACCTCCGAGGCGGGGACGTCGCGGGAGGGGTCGAAGAGCGACTCCCGGATGACGTAGCGCGGATCGGCGGACCAGGCAAAGTCGTGGATCTGCTCCTGGACGAAGACGAGGGTCTTCTTGCCGCCTTTCCGCGTCTCGGAGACCTTCTCACCGGCCGAGGCGACTACGAACGCCTCGGGGACGGTGATCGCGACGCGGGTGTCGCCCCAGTCGGCATAGAACTCGGAGAAGGCGTGGTACTGGTGGGCGTTCCAGCCGGGCTCCGCGCGGCGCCGCTGGCCACGCGGCTCGAGGACGGCGATCTTCGGGTACCACTGGCCGGCCAGGAAGAAGTCTCGGACATATCCGGCGCGAGCGAAGATCTTCGGCGCCTTCGCCTTCCAGGCGATCTCCAGTGCGATCGTCTCCCCGGGAGCCACTGGCCTCGGGAGCGGGACGGAGAGGACGGTCCGGTCATCGGCGTTGCCGTCGTCAGGGCTCTCGAAGCGCGCCCCCTTCTTCAGATCGGCCCCTTTCCACGACATCGAGGTAACGTCGATGAAGCCCCAGCCCTCCTTCTCGTCCGCCCGGTCCTTCCGAAGGCGGCCCCCCGACTCCCGGAAGAAGGTCGATGCGCTGTTCCGGAAGGCGTTCCAATAGAGGTGGAACTTCAGGGTGGATACCGGGACGTCGGAGGGGTTGGTCCAGCGGAGCGTCTCGTGGCCGGTGAAGAGCCTGTCCTTCGGTTCGAGCGCCACCTGGATGTCGTAGTCGACGATCTTTCGCGGCGCCTCGAGGGCCACCGCGAGACCCCCCGGGAAGAGCAAGAGGAAAAAGGCGGCTCGCATTCCCAGTTGTGCGCCCGCTCCATGCCGCGCGCTGGTCCCCGCATTCAATCTCATCATGCAGCTGCTGGCCGATGATACGAAAGCCGCCCCCTTCAGGTTTCCCAGAACGGGGGCCCGGTGATTCTCGTCACCTCACCGACCGGACGGGCCGGGTAAACTCAACGGAACTACGAACGAACCGGTCAAAGGAGACGTCGAGAATGAACCTGACGAGTGGAAGAGCGATCCTGGCGGCGCTGGCGACCTCGGGAGCATTGCTGGTCGCGGCGATACCGGCAGCGGCGGCGGAGGAGAAAGTCGCGGCCGTCCGCTTCGAGGAGCAGGACAACATGGCGTCGGTCCTGAAGCGGCTCGAAGGGCGGGCGGTGAAGATCCGTCTCGTGGGGAGCGGCGACGAGATCGCCGGGAAGGTCCAGAAGGTCGGCAAGGACCTTCTCCACGTCTCCGAGATCGGCGGACGGGAGTTCTTCGACTCCGTGATCCGGATCGACCAAGTTTCGGCGGTTATCGTCCAGGTCCGCGGCCGCTGACGCAGTGCGGCCATAGGGCCATAGGGCCATAGTGCTCCCGGCCCGACCGCTGGCCGGGAGGCTTGCGCTGGCGCGACGCTCGGGTCGTGACCCGTCACGGTTCCGTTCGGTCAGGCTTCTGCTCACGCTGGGGAGAGTGGCCGATTGTTGGCGGCAGGGGGGTTGAGGCGACCAGATAGAGGAGCAGAAGCACGAACGTCAAAAAGACGATCGTGATCGCGAGGCGCCGGCCTTGCCAGAGGCTATCGAACCACTGTCGAAGCTCACTGGCGAGTAGGTTGGCTTTGCCTCCGTAGAGCTCCATGTCGCGGAGATACTGCTTGGAGCTCTCGGGCTCATAGCCCAGGGGGTTGGCAGGAGTGGGCGTGGCGGTGGCATAGATCAAGAGCGCGCTGCCAAAGCCCACCACCAGAATAACGATGGCGATGAACCTGCGGCGAGCGTCGGGCCGGATGGAGCTCAGCGTCATGTCATGCGAATCGGCGAGGGCGGCGGCGAGGACAGGATGACATACTCGGCCCCGAAACCGAAGTCGAGAGCGGAGTCGATGGGGACGGACGAGGGGCCTTCCGGCCAGAGGCAGGGTCCAACGAGCCCGGCAAGGCCGGCCCGCCGCGTGGTGACGCGCTGGGAGATCGTCGCTCTGTCGTTGAACGACGTGATCGGCAGCGGCGTCTACCTGCTGCCGGCCTCGGTCGCGGTGCTCGGACCCGCGAGCCCCCTGGCGGTCGTCTTCGCCGGGGTCGCGGTGCTGCTGGTCGTCCTCTGCTTCGCCGAGGCGGCCTCGCGGTTCGAGGAGCCGGGCGGCGGGTACCTCTACGCCCGCGAGGCGTGGGGCGAGTTCTGGGGGTTCGAGGTGGGCTGGATGGCGTTCTTGACGCGGGTGGCGGTCCTGGCATCGCTGTCGGCGGGGCTGGCGCAGGCGCTGGGGTTCCTATGGCCGGCCGTGCGGTCCGGGGCGGGGCGCGCGATGGCCATCGCCGTCCCGCTCGTCCTCCTGACCGTCGTGAACGTCCTGGGAGTGAAGGTGGGAGCGCGGACGGCCGCGACGCTTCTTCTGGCCAAGCTCGTTCCTCTGGTTGTCTTCATCGCGCTCGGGCTGCCGGCGATGACGCGCGAGCGGCTGTTAGCCCCGGCCGCGGGTGATGCGCGCCTCGGCGAGGTGGCGCTGCTGCTGCTGTTCGCGTACGCCGGGTTCGAAAACACCGGCGCGGCGGCAGGGGAGTTCCGCGACCCGAAGAAGGACGTGCCGTTCGCGCTGCTGACACAGATCGGTCTCGTAACGGCGCTCTACGCCCTGGTGCAGCTGGTGGCGCAGGGAACGCTGGCCGGCCTTCCCTCGTCGAGCGCGCCGCTGGCTGACGCGGGACGATCGTTCCTGGGGCCGTCGGGAGGCGTCCTCCTCACCGCGGGTGCGGTGGCTTCGATCCTCGGGAGCATGGGGAGCACGGTGGTCTCCGGGCCGCGCTACCTCTTCGCCCTCGCAAGGGACGGTTTCGGGCCGGCGTTCCTCGCGCGAGAGGATGCGCACCGGGGGACGCCCGTGGCCGCGATCGTGACCCTGTCGCTCCTGGCCCTGCCGCTCGCCCTCACCGGGACGTTCGTGGGGCTGGCTTCGCTCTCGGTCATCGCGCGACTTTCGGTCTATGTGAGCACCGCGGCGGCGGTCCCGGTGCTCCGGCGGAAGCTCCCCGGCACGGCCGGCGCCCTGCAGATCCCGGGAGGGCTGCTGGTTCCCGTGGGGGCGGTTCTGGTCTGCGTCTATCTCCTCGGGAGCGCGACGCGAAACGACCTCCTGGGCGGGGCGGTGGGACTCGTGGTGGGGGCGATGGTCTTCACGACACGGCGGCGGCCGGGTTCGGCGCGGACGTAACGGATTCGCGCGGCCCTGCCCGCCCGAACGGCGTGACAGCGTGTCAGTCGCGACTTGTCGCTCTTGATCGCGATTTCGCGGCACAGGTGCCGGCGTGTCACAATCCGCGCCCACCGGACGGGCCGGCACGACACTCCGGCGCCCTCGCGGGCGACCGGATGCTGAGGAACAGGGTCGGAAGAGGGAGGGCAAGGCATTGAGCACGAAGAACTTGGTCGAAAAGCCCCGGAGGGCTGTCGCGGCCTTCCAGAGCCTCTCGATTCGCGCTCTGTCGACTCCCGAGCCCCTCGTCCGCGCGTTCTCCAGACGCGTGCAGCAGGAAGGGGCCCTCGATCTGACACAGGGCGACTACAAGAACGCCGACTTCGCGCCTCACCCGGAGGTCGTCCGCGCCGCACAGCGGATCACGCGCAACACCGTCCATAGCTATGGCTCGGCGGTCGGCCGGATGGACGTCCGGGGCGAGATCGTGGAGTTCTTCAACCGCGACGGGCTGCTGGACTATCCGTCGTCGGACGTCCGGTTCCTGCCGGATGAGGTCCTCTTCACGCCGGGGACCCGGTCGGGCCTCGCGATGGCGCTGGAAGTCCTCGGGGCGGACGGGTCGGCCGTCATCGTGCCGCGCCCCAGCTGGGAATACGACTGGTTCATCGAGCGGGCCGGCAAGCGGCTGATCGAGCTGCCGACGAACCCGCCCGAGTTCCTCCCGGACCCGGAGGCGCTGGACCGCCTCCTCGCGAAGGGCGGGGTCTCGTCGGTCATCGTCAACAATCCGCACAACCCGACTGGCCGCGTCTACCCGCGGGCGCTCGTCGAGGAGCTGGTCCGTGTCGCGGTGAAGCACCGGGCGTACGTCCTCTACGATTCGGTCTACCAGCGGCTCGACTACGTCGACTCGTTCGTGAACCCGGCGTTCGCCAACCCGGACTGGCGCGAGTGGGTCGTGACGCTGTCGGGCCTGTCGAAGATGGACATGTTCGGGGCGTCGACCGGCACCCGCGCCTGCTGGATGGTGCTATCGGACCAGATCCGGAGCAACGGCGTCCGGGCCCGCGAGATCCTGGCTAATCTTTCAGCATGGCTGGTGGCCACCCCGTCGACGCTGGCGCAGGACTGGGCGCTTGCCGCGCTCCAGAGTCCGCTGGCGGCCCTCCGGCGCCCGTCGCCGTACATGCGCGAGCGGCGCGACTACATGATCGAGGCGGCGGACAAGATCGCCCACCTCGGCGTCGAGCGGACTGACTTCGGCGGGACGTTCTACGCGCCGCTGGCATTTCCCGGGCTGATCGGCGAGTCGTTCGACCGCCTCCGGAACGGCGTGAAGGAGCGAGCGGTCGTGAAGAACTCGGTCGACGCGTTCGAGTTCCTGCTCGGGGGCGCGGTCGGCGGTATCCCGTTCGCCGCATTCGCGGGGAGCGACGAGGCCCGCTACGGGACGTGGCAGCGGCTGTCGTATGGCTCGAAGGACGTGAAGGAGCTCGCGGTCTTCATGGATCGCGTGAGGAGCCGGATCGAGAGCCACGGGCAGGCCGGCTCCAGCGCGCCCGCCCCGGCCGAGATCCGGTCGATCGAGGCGGAAGTCTGGGAGAGCACCTGCGCCGAGAAGGGCTACGCCGCTCTCGACCGCCTCGACCCGAAGGCGTTTGCGGAGGCCCGCCGGAAGTTCCTGGCGAACCCGCGGCACGAGACGCTGCGGCTGACCGGGACCAAACACCCGGACTCGACGGCCCACCGCGCCGAGCAGCTGGCGCGCGCGATCGCCTCGGCCGGGACCGGCCCCGACCGGGCCGACCGGGCGCTGGAGTACATCGAGTGGAACCCGCTGGTCGAGGCCCGCCTCGAGTACGAGGAGACGGTCACCGACCTCCTGGGGCCGTGCAGCGAGGTCCTGCTGGACTACGAGGGGCGGCAGATCAGCCCGGAATGGGTGGACGTTCCGGAGAAGGTCATCCTGGCGCTGCTGAGGCACGGCATCGTCCCCGGCGAGGACCGGCACCTCCTCTTTCGCGTCCCGAACCCCTGGATCGAGCAGGACGAAGAAAAGATCTCGAAGATCCTGGCGTCGGTCGCTCGGGCGAACTTCCTCTTCCTCCTCGCGTGCGAAAAGGTGGGGGTCACGCCGAAACAGAACGCGATCTACGAGCTGTCGATTCCGCAAGTAAATTCCAGCGTCGAGCTAGGGGCGGTGACGAAGATCGGCACGCTCTACTACCAGGCGATCGAGGGGTTGTTCCAGGGTCTGCCCGAGCGTATCGACGCGTTCCTCTCGAAGCGCATTCCGCCCGCGCGGCGCGCCGAGCTGTCGGCGAAGGTGGCGCGCGTGCGCCTCGTCCCGCTGGTCGAGAATGTCGGAGCGCTGTCTCACTTGGCGGACCTCCTGGAGGCCTACTACGAGGCGCTGGAGCGGAGCCGCGGGGCCGAGGACCTCCCGAGGCCCGACAACTTCCGGACCCGATTCGACCGGGACGAAGCGGTGGTCCGCGTGTTCGTCGCGATGTCGGACACGGCCGAGCAGAGCGGGAAGATCGCGACCGACGTGGCGTACACGCTGACGGTCGCGGCCCGCGAGGAGGCGGAGCGTCGCCTGGCGGAGCGGGCAAGGAAGCTGGGCGAGCCGGCCCCGAAGGTGACGTTCCTGATCGGGGCGGGGCGCGCCGGGTTCCGGGGCGGGTTCGACCCGGAGCACGAGGGAGTCATCGCCCAGTTCGCGCGTGCCGACGGCGTGACGATACAGGGGATCCGCGCCGACGCGCCAGCCGAGGCGATGCGGCTGGCGGCGAAGTTCCGGAGCGAAGTAGCGGCGAAGAAACCTGCCGCGGCGGTCTCTGCGGCCGACCGGGACGCGCTGATGCGGCTGCTCGAGACGGGCGTGAAGGCGCACACCGAGACGCTCCTCCGGATCGCCCCGCTGCTGGCGCCGTTCAGTGGCCTCGTCCCGCAGACCCGCGTCCGCATCCGGGCGACTGGGTCGGTCAACTACGGGAGGTCGATTCCCGAGTACCCCGAGGAGTGGGGCGGCGGCAAGGCGCTGCCCGACAATCGCGACCTGCGCGATGCATGGCCGGAAGGGGTGACCCTCCCGCGGGCGATCAACTACAACCTCGGCTGCACGACGCTCGGCCTGCCGGCAGTCGTCAGCGACCTGGCCGCGCTCGACAAGCGGGCGGCGGTGATCCTGGACCGGCATGTGCCTGGCTACAAGGAGATCATCGCGAGCGAGCTGCCGTACTTCGTCCGCGAGTCGGTCGCGCTGGTCTTCGGGAAGAAACTGGCCGAGGTGACGGCAAAACGGTGCCTGCGTGCCGCGGCCGCGCTCTGGGCCGACGTGAGGGTGCGTGAGGAGCTGGTCGAGCCGACGTGCCTCTTCGCGATGCTCTACCTCCGGTACATGGCCGAGGACTCGGACAGCTGGGACGAGACGAAGGTGCACGAGAGCCAGACGACGCGCGAGGAGGAGCTGATCCGCGAGACGTCGAGCGGCGCCTTCGCGGCGCTCTGCGCCGAAAAGCCGGGCGACCGCTGGACCGTGTTACAGACCGTCGTCGACGCGGAGGAGGCGGTGCGCCTAGTGCTCGCCTGCGAGCTGACGCTGGAGGAAAAGCGCGAGTTCGTCGACCTCCGGATCGAGGGGTGGCTTAGGACGCTGCCCGAGCCACTCTCGAAGGAGCTGCGCCGCCAGTGGGCGCCGCTCCGCGAGCTGGGGAACGCCGAGCTGACCCTCCGGACGATCGAGCAGATGATCGACCTCGAGAAGCTGCGCGGGAGCCGGGGGGCGTAGTACCTGGCCGCGACCCGGGAGCCGGGCCGCTGACAGCTAGCGCGCGCCGCCCACGATCTCGAGAGCCCGCTCGAGATTTGCCCGCCCGTGCTCGTAGTCCGGGCGGAGCTGGACACTCATGCGAAAGTGCTCGATCGCCTCGCCGGGCTTCCCGAGGCGAATCAACGCCACGCCGAGGCCGTTGTGGACCAGGTACTCGTCGCCCGACGGGAAGCGGAGCGCCTCCTGGTATTCGGCAACAGCCTCCTCGAGCCGGCCGGCCTTCGTGAGGACCGTCGCGAGGTTGAGGTGGACCACGGGGTCCGCGGGGTCGACCGCGCGGGCGGTCCGCAGCCGGGCCGCGGCGTCGTCGAAGCGGCCCCGCTCCTCCTCGACGCGCGCCAGGTTCAGGAGGGTCGGCACGTTGTCCGGCTTGATCCTGAGCGACTGCTCGAAGTGCGCCACGGCCTCGTCGGTGCGGCCGACGGTGAAGAGCCAGTAGCCGTAGTTGGTGTGGCACATGAAGCAGGACGGGTTCGTGGAGAGGGTGTCCTGCCAGAGCGTCTCCTCGCTCCGGTACGACCGGCCCTGCCGGAAGGTGAGCGCCGCAAGGACGCCCAGCCCGACGACCGCGAGGGCGGTGGCGGCCCGCCGCACGGCGAGGGAGCTTGACGCGATCCAGGAGGCAATCCCGCAGACAACGCCGGCCGTTCCCACCGCGACCGCCTGATAAGCGAAGTGGTTGGCGACGTAGGAGTAGCGCATCGCATAGACATTGAAGAACCCCATCGTCGGGAAAAGGACGCCGCCGAAGAGGAGCAGCACGGTGAGCGGACCGCGTCCGATCCGGGACCGGAGGACGTAGGCCGTCCCGAGGAGGGCGAGCGCGGCGGCGGCGGGGAGCCACTGGGCGGGCGCGGCCGTGTCGACGGTCCACCGCGGGTAGATGAACGCAAGGCCCGTGGGAAGGAGAAGCTTGCCGGCGTAGAAGGCGACGACCCGGCCTGCCAGGACGACCCGCCCGAGCGGTCCGAGCGCCCACTCGTGGCCGGTGGCCTGGACCATCGTCCGCTCGAGCCAGGCGGTGTTCAGGGCGAGGCCGACACCGACGGCGAAGAACGGGAGGAGAGGCCGGACGTCGCTCCAGCGGACGCGCCCGTGCTTCCACCAGACGAGGACGAGAAGGACCGCCGGGACCACGCTGGCCGTCGTCTTCGCGAAGAGAGCGAGGGTGAGCGCCGCGAGAGCGGCCGCATAGAGAGGAGCCGGGCGCCGATACCAGGGAACCGACGTCCCGGGCTTCCGCTTCTTCTTCTCCGAGGCCGCCGCGCGGACCTCGACGGCCTGGCACCACGAAAGCCAGGCGTGGACGGCCGCCAACGACAGGACCAGGGAGAGGGTGTTCTTCCGTTCGGTCACCCAGGCGACCGACTCCACGCAGACTGGGTGGAGCGCGAACGCGGCGGCGGCGAGCCACGCGCCAGGAAGGCGGAGGCGGCGCAGGAACGCCCAGAGGAGAAGGGCCGCCGACCCGTGAAGGAGGACGTTGACGAGGTGGTAGCCGAACGGACGAAGCCCCCAGAGCTGCTTCTCGATCCAGTACGTCGTGAAGACCAGCGGGTAGTACTGCTCGTTCGACTTCGGCTCGGTCCAGATCATACGGAGGCCGTCCGCGCCGTTCAGGGTCGGGTTCTCGGTGACGTAGGTGTTGTCGTTCCACACGAAGCCCGCGTTGAGAGCCGGGAGGTAGGCCCCGACGACCACGCCGAAGAGTACGAGGGTGAGGACGAGGAGGGTCTTCTTCTCCACGGGCGGAAAATAGCATCCCGTCATACGGGCCGGAGGCTTTCCACTCCTCGGCGGCGG
>Ga0209538_1001725_pt1 | contig 11414 bp, 8 predicted proteins | sample BarGraNGADG00211_2_FD_184492 | JGI IMG/M metagenome (GOLD analysis project Ga0209538, IMG submission 184492) | Arctic peat soil microbial communities from Barrow, Alaska - Barrow Graham LP Ref core NGADG0004-211 (SPAdes) (version 2) | ecosystem: Environmental > Terrestrial > Soil > Wetlands >... | reverse complement strand
CCTTTTTTCGTCCGTTGCCGACCACTCGGCGAAGCCTCGCAACTGGGCGGGCCGCGTCGGGGCGTCGTTTTCGGAGGGCGCGTTCCAGTTCTTCGGATTTGCCGCGCTCGTCCTTCCTGCGGCGATTCTCGGCGTCGGCCTCCGCCGGTTCCTCTCCCGCGGCCTCGGAGCGCCCGGGACGAAGCTCCTCGGGCTCCTCGTCGTGGTCCTCTCGGTCGCGCCGCTTCTCCACATCGCCGTGGGGCGCCCCGGGTTCATCGGCGGCGGGCTCTCGGCGGGCGGATTCGTCGGTGAGCTCCTCGGCTCGGCGGTCGTGGCGGCCCTCAACACGCCGGGCGCCTCGATCTTCCTCGTTGCGACGCTGCTGATCGGCCTTCTCCTGGCCACCTCCCTGTCACTCGGGGAGGGGCTCCGCAGCGGCAACCTCAGGCTCTCCGGTTGGTGGCAGGCCACGACCCTCGAGCGGAGCCGCCGGAAGGAGCAGGAGCAGAAGGACCGTCAGCGCCGCGACGTCGTCCGCAAGCACCTCGAGCGGGAGCGGGCCGGCTCGGGCCTCGCCGCCGCCGGGGAGGATGAGGACGAGGGGGGGCAGGTCGTCTACATCCCATCGATCGCGACGCTGCGCGTCCGCGAGAAAAGCGGGCCGGGGCGGTTCTCGATTCAGAAAGCCTCGACCGCTCCCACCACTACCGTCGATACGGCGACGCCGGAGGGCCCGTCCACGGCGGCTCCCGAGCCCGCCCCGCCGCCGGTGCCTCGGCCCGTGGCGCGTCCCGCGCAGCTGGTGAAGAAGGTGGTCCCGCAGCGGGTCCTCCCGTTCCCGTCGTCGAAGGAGTCGAACGGCTGGATCTTCCCTCCCGAGCGCCTCCTCCGCGCGGCGCCCAAGCGCGACCGGGAGAAGAGCCGCGAGGAGTTCCAGCAGACGATGGAGCTGATCACGGCGAAGTGCCTCGAGTTCGACGTGGAGGGAACGGTCGACACCTACACGCCCGGCCCGGTGGTCACGACCTACGAGTTCCGCCCGTCCGCCGGCGTCAAGGTGGCGAAGGTGTCCGGGCTCGAGAACGACCTGGCCCTCGCCCTCGCCGCCGAGAAGGTCCGGATCGAGCGGATTCCCGGCCGGGCCGCCGTCGGGATCGAGGTACCGAACCGCTACCGCGAGCTGATCGCTCTTCGGGAGGTGATCGAGAGCGAGCGGTTCCGCAAGTCGCCGTCGCTCCTGACGATCGCGCTCGGGATCGACGTGGAGGGGGAGCCGATCGTGGCCGACCTGGCCCGGATGCCCCACCTCCTCGTGGCCGGCATGACCGGCGCGGGGAAGAGCGTGGGGCTAAACGGGATGATCACGTCGATCCTCTACAAGGCGCGGCCCGACGAGGTGAAGTTCATCTTCGTCGACCCGAAGATGAACGACATGAAGGACTACGAGGGGCTGCCACATCTCCTCGTGCCGGTCATCGTCGACCCGAAGAAGGCGGCGAACGCGCTGAAGTGGGCGGTCGACGAGATGGAGAGCCGCTACAAGCTCCTCTCCGGGTGGCCGGGAGTCCGGAACATCGAGCAGTACAACGCGGCAATCCGGGACCCTGCGGCGGTGGCCGAGGTCCGCGAGAAGCTCGGCGAGAAGCTGAAGGCCGACGACGACGGGAGCATCTCGCCGATGCCGTACATCATCGTCGTGATCGACGAGCTGGCCGACCTGATGATGACAGCGCCACGGGAGATCGAGGAGTCGGTGGCCCGGCTGGCCCAGAAAGCACGGGCGATCGGGATCCACTTGATCCTGGCCACACAACGGCCGTCGGTCGATGTCATCACCGGGACGATCAAGGCGAACCTCCCGTGCCGGGTTGCCTACACCACGAGGACGAAGATCGACTCGCGGACTATCCTCGACTCGGTTGGCGCCGAAGCCCTCCTCGGCCAGGGCGACATGCTCTACCTGGCACCGGGGACGAGCTACCTGCAGCGGATTCACGGCGGCTTCATCGGCGGCGACGAGACGAGGGAGATCTGCCGCTTCCTGAAGAAGCAGGGGAAGCCGTTGTACGACGACGCGGTCATCGCCGACCACGAGGCCGTGGCGGACGCCTCCGGGCGCGGCGCGCGCGTGGGCGGCGACGACAGCGACCCGATGGTCGAGCAGGCGGCCCGCCTCGTGGTCCGGGAGCGGATGGCCTCGATCTCGTTCCTCCAGCGGCGGCTCGAGATCGGCTTCTCGAGGGCTGGGAAGCTGATCGACATGATGCAGCGCGACGGAATCGTCGGTCCCCCGGCTGGGGGATCGAAGAGCCGGGAGATCCTCGTCCCGCCCGATTTCTACGAGGAGATCGACCGGAACCGGATCAGCTAGGTACCGTGCGGATCGTCTTCTTCGGGTCCCCGGAGTTCGCCCTGCCGTCCCTCGAGGCTCTGGCCGGACACGGGCACGATATCGCGCTCGTCGTCTCCCAGCCGGCGCGGCCGGTCGGGCGGCACGCGGCGCTGACGGATCCTCCCGTCGCCGCTCGAGCGAAGACTCTGGAGTTGCCGGTCTGGCAGCCTCAGAGTCTGAAAGGGGAGGAGGCGCTGTCGCGGCTCGCCTCCCAGGCCGCGGACCTCTTCGTCGTGGTCGCCTACGGGCGGATCCTCGGGCCGAGGACGCTCGCCGCGGCGTGCCTAAGCGCGGTAAACGTGCATGGGTCGATCCTCCCCCGGTGGCGGGGCGCTTCGCCCGTCCAGGCCGCCCTTCTCGCGGGCGACGCCGAGACTGGCGTGTCGATCATGAAGATGGACGCGGGGATGGACACCGGTCCCGTCTTCGCCGAGGCGCGGACCCCGATCGGCCCCGGCGACGGCACCGTCGCCCTTTCAGCCCGCCTCGCGGCGATGGGGGCCGATCTCCTCCTGGCGACGCTCCCTTCGATCTCCGACGGGTCGGCGGTGGCTGTCGCCCAGTCGGCGGAAGGGATCACGGAGTGCCCGAAGATCCGCCGCGAGGACGGACGGGTCCGGTGGGACGACGACGCGGCGATGCTGGTCCGGAAGGAACGGGCGTTCACGCCATGGCCCGGCCTCTTCGCCTTCCGGAATGGGGGCCGGGTGAAGCTGACCGGACTCTCCGCTGTGGAGGCGGCCGGCGCGCCCGGGATGGTCCTGGAGGCGGGCGGATGCCTGGTCGTCGCCTGCGGCGCGGGAGCCATTTCGATCCGGGCCCTTCAGGCGGAGGGGCGCCGGCTCTTCCTGGCACGGGAGTTCGTCAACGGGGAGAGGGTCCAGCCGGGGGAGGTCTGGACGTGAGATCTTGAGAACATGAGGTCGGTCCGGTCCCTCGCCCTCGGCATCCTGATCCGGGTCGAACGGGACAGGGCGCACGCGGCCCCCCTTCTCGACGCCAGGGGGATATCGCTCCCTCCGCGCGACCGGGACCTCCTGCGGGCCCTCGTCAAGGGGGTCCTGCGAAATGCGATCCGGCTCGACCATGTGGTGGCGCGCCATCTCGACCGGCCGGTCGAGATGCTGGACATCCCGGTGAGGGCAGCGCTCCGGCTGGGCGCCGCCCAGCTCCTCCTCCTCGACCGCGTCCCGCCCCATGCGGCCGTTTCCGAGACGGTGGCCGCGGTCAAGGAGATCGCCCCGCGCGGAGCCGGGCTCGTGAACGCGGTCCTCCGGAAGGTTGCGGCGAACGAGGAGCGCCCCGGGGTCGTGCGGCTACCGGACGCCGATCCGCTCGACCGGCTCGTCGTCGAGACCTCTCACCCGTCGTGGCTCGTCCGCCGCTGGGCGGAGCGGTTCGGTTGCGAGGCCGCCGCGGGAGTCCTCGCGGCCGACAACGCCGACTCGCCCGTCGACCTCTTGGCCGACCCGCTGGTCGGCAGCCGAGAGGAGGTACGAGCGATCCTCGCGCGGGACGGAGTCCGGACGACGCCGTCGGACTGGGCGCCGCTCGCCCTGACCGTGGAGGAGGGTGACGCGATCGGCCACCCGCTCGTCCGCTCCGGTCGGCTGGCCGTGGTCGACGCGGCCGCCCAGGCGCTCGTGGAGCTCGTCCCGGCCAGCGCCGTCGTCGTGGACCTGACGGCCGCGCCGGGCGGGAAGACGAGGACGCTTCTCGCTCGGGGCAAGGCCCGTCGGATCATCGCCCTCGAGCGGCAGGGAGCGAGGGTCCTCAGGCTGGCGAGGAACCTCTCGGACGGCCTCCGCCGCGGGGAGGTGCTGGTCGTCCGCGCCGATGCCGCGCGTCCACCGCTGCCGCGGGGACGGTTCGAATCGATCCTCCTCGACGCGCCCTGCTCCGGGACCGGGACTCTCCGGAAGAACCCGGAGATCCGGTCCCGCCTGCGCCGTGAAGACTTCGGGCCGCTCGCGTCACTCCAGAGGGAGCTCCTCCGCTCCGCCCTCGATCTCCTTTCCCCAGGCGGAACGGTCACATGGATGACCTGCTCGCTCGAGCCGGAGGAGAACGAGGACGTCGTCGACGCCATCCTCGCGGAGCGCGCGGACGCCATTCGGCTGCCGGCGAAGGAGATGCCGCTCCCCGCCGCCTTGATCCCTTGGTCCCGTCCGGACGGCCTGGTGCGGGTCCTCCCCGGTCCGGAGAACGACGGCTTCTCCGCTCTCACAGTCAAACGGATTCGTCAATAGGTCCGCTGAATAAGCAGGGTTCCGGCCGATTCGCCATTGACAAGAGGAAACGCTGAGCCTAGATTTCGAGCGGTTCGCAGACAGCGACAATGACATTCACAGATCTTCGAAAGAAAGAGGAGGTTTGAAACATGGCTGGTAAAGCAGAAATCATCGAAGCGATCGCGGGGGATGCCGAGCTGACGAAGGCCCAGGCGGGCCAGGCTTACGACGCGTTCATCAATACGATCACCGGCTCGCTGAAGAAGGGCGAGCGCGTGGCGGTGCCCGGGCTCGGGATCTTCAGCGTTGCGGATCGCAAGGCCCGCACCGGCATCAATCCGCAGACCAAGGCGAAGATCAAGATCGCCGCGTCGAAGGCCGCGAAGTTCAAGGCCGGCAAGGACCTCAAGGAGCTCCTCAACAAGAAGAGGAAGTAGGCTCTTCCGCTTTCCGGCCCGGTCCGGAAGCAAGTGGAGACCCCGGGGCCGTGCGCCGTCCCGGGGTTTTTCTTTTGTCTCGTATCATCGGAACGCTTGATCCCGATCCGCGACACGATCCCCTGCCGGACCGTTCCGATGGTGAACAACCTCCTCATCCTCGTGAACGTTGGGGCGTTCGCCGTCGAGTGGATGCACGGAGACCGCCTCGGCGAGTTCCTTTGGCGGCACGCCTTCATCCCGGCGCGGTTCTTCCACCCGGCCCTCTACGGGGGGTGGGGCTTCTCGATGAGCCTATGGACCGTCGTCACCGCGATGTTCCTCCACGCCGGCTTCATGCACCTGGCGGGGAACCTCCTCTTCCTCTGGATCTTCGGCGACAACGTCGAGGATGCTCTCGGGCACGTTCGCTATCTTCTCTTCTACCTCGCGTCGGGGGCCGGGGCCACGCTGATCCAGGCCGTCTTGACCTCCACCTCGGAGGTCCCGAACCTCGGGGCCTCCGGGGCGATCGCCGGCGTCCTCGGCGCCTACTTCGTGCTTTACCCGCGCGCCCGCATCGTCACGCTCGTTCCTCTCTTCGTCTTCTTCCCGTTGATCGAGGTCCCGGCGGGGCTCTACCTCCTCGGATGGTTCCTTCTCCAGTTCTGGATGGGGTCGGCCTCCATCGTCACCGGCGCGAACGCGGCGGCCCATGGGGGCGTGGCCTGGTGGGCCCACATCGGCGGCTTCCTTAGCGGCCTCGTCCTCCTCCATTTCCTTCGCCCCGCTCGGCGCCCCGCGCCACGCTACTCCATTCGGTGACGCGATGACCGACGATTCGACTGCTGCCCCGACCGCCATCCCGGCCCCCGACCCGGCGACCGACGCGCTCCGGCTCCGCTCGGAGACCGCGAGCTACGTTCTCGCCGGTGCGAGCTTGTTGTTCCTCCTCCACTTCCACCTCGTTCCGGCGCTCTTCGCCGGCCTCCTCGTCCACGTCCTGCTGACGCGGCCCGCCCGGTGGCTCCATGGCGCGCGGTTCTCGCACGACGTGGCCAAGTGGCTCGCAGCGGGCATCCTGGCGCTCCTCGCCGGGGCGGCGGTGACGGGAGGCGTCCTGCTCCTCCACGCGTTCTGGCGCGGGCATGTCGGGAACCTGCCCGACATCTATCAGAAGATGGCCGACGCCCTCGAGACCACCCGGGCGGCGCTCGTGAAGCAGAATCTGGGTTCGCTTCTCCCCGGGATGGACGACGCGTCCCCCCTCTCGGAGCACATGACCCGTTGGCTCCGCGAGAACCAGCCGGCGCTGAAGCACGCCGGGGCCGAGGGGGGAAGGCTGCTCCTCCATCTCCTCCTTGGCGTCGTCATCGGCCTCCTCGTCTTCTTCGAGCCGGCGGCGCCCGAAGGGAGGACTTTAGCCAAGCCGCTGGCCAGGCCGCTGGCAAAGGCGCTGGCGGCCCGCGTCGACCGCTTCGCCGAGGCTTTCCAGTCGATCCTCTTCGCCCAGGTCGAGATCTCGGCCATCAACACGGTCCTGACCATGCTCTTCCTCTTCGCGGTCCAGCCCCTCTTCGGCGTCCATCTCCCGTTCCGCGGGACGCTCGTGGCGGTGACCTTCGTGGCCGGCTTGATCCCGATCGCCGGAAACCTGGTCTCCAACTCCATCATCGTGATCGTGTCCCTCGGGGTCTCGCCTTGGGCTGCGGCTGGGGCGCTGGCCTTCCTCGTGGCGGTCCACAAAGCCGAGTACTTCCTCAACGCGAAGATCGTCGGCTCGCGAATCGGGGCGTCGGCCTGGGAGATTCTCCTAGCGATCGTCGCGTTCGAGGTGGCGTTTGGCGCCGTCGGCGTCGTCCTGGCGCCGATCGTCTACGCCTGGGTCAAGCGGGAACTGGTCGACCGGCACCTAGTCTGACGGCAGGGCGCCGATCCGATATCCTCGGGGGCTGCATGAGTGAGACTCCCGCCCCCGTTCCCGTTCCCCTCCTCGACTTGAAGAAGCAGTACGCCACGATCAAGAGCGAGGTTCGCCCGGTCATCGACGAGGTCTGCGACGCTCAGGGGTTCATCCTGGGGCCCCGCGTCGAGGCCTTTGAGAAGGCGATCGCCACCTACGTCGGCACGAAGCACGCGATCGGAATGTCGTCCGGGACCGACTCCCAGCTGGCGGCGATGATGGCCGCTGGCGTCGGGCCGGGGGACGACGTCGTCACGTCGCCATACAGCTTCTTCTCGACCGCGGGGGCAGTGGCGCGGCTCGGCGCGCGCGCGGTTTTCTGTGACATCGAGCCGGAGACGTTCAACCTCGACCCGGCCAAGCTCGCCGCGGCCATCACTCCGAGGACGAAGGTGATCCAGCCGGTCCATCTTTATGGCCAGTGCTCCGACATGGACCCGATCCTGGAGGTCGCAAAGGCGAAGGGGATCCCGGTCCTCGAGGATGCCTGCCAGTCGCTCGGTGCGGCCTACAAGGGGAGGAGGGCCGGCGCTCACGGGACGTTCGGGGCGTTCTCGTTCTTTCCGTCGAAGAACCTCGGAGGGTTCGGCGACGGCGGGATCGTCACCACCGACGACGACGAGATGGCGACGACGCTCCGCGCGCTCAGGACGCACGGCGAGACGACTCGCTACCACCACCGGATCGTGGGCGGGAACTTCCGTCTCGACGCGCTCCAGGCGGCGATCCTCCACGTGAAGCTCCCCCACCTGGACGGTTGGGCCGAGGGGCGCCGCCGGAACGCGAAGGAGATCGAGGCCCTCTACCTCGAGTTCGGCGGGAAGCCGTTCGAGCAGGGCGGGTTGAAGTTCCCGCGCGAGGCAGCCGGCTGTCACCATGTCTACAACCAGTTCGTCGTGAGGGTGGGGAAAGGGCGCCGGGAAGCGGCGAAGGAGCTCCTCGCGGCACGGCAGATCGGCCACGCGGTCTACTACCCGGTCCCGCTCCATCTGCAGGAGTGCTTCGCGGCGTGGGGCGGGAAGCCCGGCAGCTGTCCTGAGTCGGAGAAGGCAGCTCGCGAGACGCTCGCCCTCCCCGTCTTTCCCGAGCTGACGGCCGAGCAGAAGCGCTTCCTCTCCTGGTCTCTGGCCGAGTTCTCGCGCGCCTGACGCCCCCTTTCGCACCTGGTTTCGGTAGTCTAAGTTACTAGTTAGGACGTGTTTGTCTTAAATCTAATGGTCTTGTTGACATATTCTCTTGCATCCCCTATATTTGGTAGCAGTCGAGGTTGACGAGTGCCAGCCCGACGATTCCAGAAGCAGAGATGGCCTCACGGCTTGAACACGGCGAGAAGCCGAAACCCAGAAAGGAAACCACAATGAAAGTTCGTCCTCTCTACGACAGGATCCTGGTGAAGCGGGTCGAAGTGAAGGAGCAGGTGCGCGGCGGAATCATCATCCCCGACACGGCGAAGGAAAAGCCGATGGAGGCCAAGGTGGAGGCCGTCGGCGAAGGGAAGTTCGACGACAACGGCAAGCGGATCCCGCTCGACGTCAAGAAGGGTGACCACATCCTGATCGGCAAGTACGCAGGCACCGAGATCAAGGTCAACGACGAGGAGTACCTGATCCTCCGCGAGGACGAAGTTCTCGCCATCGTCGAGACCAAGTAAGAAGAGAAGAGAAGGAAGAAAGCAATGGCTGCCAAGAACATCACCTACGGAGACGACGCCCGCCAGAACATCCTGCGGGGCGTCAACAAGCTGGCCGATGCGGTCAAGATCACCCTCGGGCCGAAGGGCCGGAATGTCGTCATCGAAAAGAGGTTCGGTTCGCCCACGATCACCAAGGACGGCGTCACCGTCGCCAAGGAGATCGAGCTGGAGAGCCCGCTGGAGAACATGGGAGCCCAGATGGTCCGCGAGGTCGCTTCCAAGACCTCCGACGTCGCCGGAGACGGCACGACCACCGCGACCGTCCTCGCACAGGCTATCTACCGCGAGGGCATCAAGATGGTGACCGCGGGCCACAACCCGATGGAAGTGAAGCAGGGCATCGACATCGCCGTCAAGAAGGCGGTCGAAGCGATCAACACCCTAAAGAAGGCGGTCGACGCCAAGGACATCGGTCACGTCGGCACGATCTCCGCCAACGGCGACGTCGAGATCGGCCAGATCATCGCCAAGGCGATGGAGAAGGTCGGCAAGGACGGCGTCATCACGGTCGAGGAAGCCAAGGGCCTCGAAACGACCCTCGAGATCGTCGAGGGGATGCAGTTCGACCGCGGCTACCTCTCGCCGTACTTCGTCACCGACGCCGAGCGGATGGAGGCGGTCCAGGAGAACGCCAAGATCCTGATCTTCGAGAAGAAGATCTCCTCGATGAAGGACCTCCTCCCGATCCTGGAGCAGGTTGCCAAGCAGAACCGGCCCTTCCTGATCATCGCGGAAGAGGTCGAGGGCGAGGCGCTCGCGACGCTCGTCGTCAATAAGCTGCGCGGCACGCTCCACGTCTGCTCCGTGAAGGCCCCCGGCTTCGGTGACCGCCGCAAGGCCATGCTCGAGGACATCGGGATCCTCACCGGCGGCAAGATGATCTCCGAGGACCTCGGCATCAAGCTCGAGAACGTGAAGTGGGAAGACCTCGGCGAGGCCAAGAAGATCACGGTCGACAAAGACACCACGACGATCCTGGTCGACACGAACGACAAGAAGCGGAAGGAAGCGATCTCGGGCCGCGTCAAGCAGATCCGGGCCCAGATCGAGGAGACGACCTCCGACTACGACCGCGAGAAGCTGCAGGAGCGGCTGGCGAAGCTCGTCGGCGGCGTGGCGCTGATCAAGGTCGGCGCGGCCACCGAGACCGAGATGAAGGAGAAGAAGGCCCGCGTCGAAGACGCGATGCACGCCACGAAGGCGGCCGTCGAGGACGGCATCGTCCCGGGCGGCGGCGTGGCCCTGCTCCGGGCGATCGACGAGGTCGCCAAGCTCAAGGAAAAGGGCGACGTGCAGGTCGGCATCGACATCGTCAAGCGCGCTCTGGAGGAACCGGCCCGGCAGATCATCAACAACGCTGGGAAGGACGAGGGGTCGGTCGTCGTCAAGGAGCTCAAGGAGAAGGGCGGAAACTGGGGCTTCAATGCCGTCTCCGAGAAGGTCGAGGACATGCTGAAGGCGGGGATCATCGACCCGGCCAAGGTGACGAAGTCGGCGCTCCAGAACGCCGCCTCCATCGCCGGGCTGATGCTCACCACCGAGGCGATGGTCTCCGAGATCAAGGAGAAGGAGAAGGCGCCTGCGATGCCCGGTGGCGGCGGCGGCATGGGCGGCATGTACTAGCTAGTGAATCGAGGGAACCCGGGACCATCCGGGTTCCCTCGAGCTCCCTCCGCGATGGAGAGGATGAGCCGGCTTGCGCCGGCTCGTCTGTTTTCAGGGGGAACCCGGGACCGGACGGGCTCGCCGGCCCTATACTCCCTCGCCGATGACGGCGAACGAGGCCATCGCCCTCACGAGCCTCTCGGTCGGTATCTCGCCGCGTGGGCATCTTCACGCTATCTCAGGAGAGCAGGGGACCACTCTTCTTCAGCCGGACGTTGGCTCGAGGATCGCCGAGGCGTTCCAGCGCGGCCCCGGCGACGGGCTGCTGCATCTGGGAGCGGTGGAGGTTGCGACCCTTCTTCCGCCGGTCCTCGCGTACTGGCGCGACTTCGGGCACCTCTTCATGGAGCGGCTCTGCGCCGTTCCCGACCTCGACCCAAAGGATCCCCTCGAGGTCGCTCCGCCGCTCAACCTTCTCGAATCGCGTGCGGCCGCCGCCCCCCCGATGTCTGGGGGCGAGTACCTGACCTCTGACGTCCTCGAGGATCTCTGGGGCCTGACGAAGGCTGCCGCCGAGCGTGAGCTGCGCGCATGGGACGGCGACGTCGCATCGTGGATTAGGTCCAAGAACGACGTCTGGAACCTCGTCGGCCGCGTCTGGTTTCACCTCGCGGAGAAAAAGGGGGACGAACGGACCCCGTTCGCATTCCTGGCCACGTACACCGCCCGCCTCGCGGGAGCAGCTCGGGTGAAGCACCTGCCGCTTGGGCGGGCGCTCCAGGAGTACGCCGGCGCGCGGGAGAAGGAGCGGCTTCTCGCGCTATTGGCTCCCCTCCACCGCGCGGCAGGGCGCAGCTCTCTCGTCGCCACGCTGCTCGAGTCGGGCGAGTTGTTCCATCCCATCGCCTTCACCATCCGCGAGGCGCACATCCTGCTACGCGACATCCCGGTCCTCGAGGAATGTGGCCTCGTGGTCCGCGTTCCGGACTGGTGGAATCCGCGTCGTCCCCATCGCGCCTCGGTCACGGTGACGGTTGGGAGCGAGGTTCCCGCGGGCCTGGGGCTCGGGGCCCTTCTCGACTTCTCGGTCGAGCCGACCCTCGACGGGGAGACCCTCGATCAGGGCGAATGG
>Ga0209538_1001724_pt1 | contig 11421 bp, 8 predicted proteins | sample BarGraNGADG00211_2_FD_184492 | JGI IMG/M metagenome (GOLD analysis project Ga0209538, IMG submission 184492) | Arctic peat soil microbial communities from Barrow, Alaska - Barrow Graham LP Ref core NGADG0004-211 (SPAdes) (version 2) | ecosystem: Environmental > Terrestrial > Soil > Wetlands >... | reverse complement strand
CCCGGCCAAGCTGGCGATCTACTTCCCGCAGACCGACGACGTGCAGGCGCTGCGCCCGGTGATTGAAACCAGGCTGGCGGAGTTGGGGCTGTCGCCCACGCTGATCCTGGAACACCACACGCACAACGACAACAAGGCCGACTTCGACCGCTTCAAATACCGGGATTCGCCGCACCGGGTGGCGCTGTTGGTAGACCGGGGCGTGGAAGGCTGGGACGTGCCCGCCCTGTTTGCCTGCGCGCTGGCCCGCAAGTTGAAGAGCAGCAACAACTTCGTTCTGCAGGCCGCCTCCCGCTGTTTGCGGCAAGTGCCCGGCAACCAGACGAAGGCCCGCATCTACCTGTCGGCTGACAATCGTTCCATCCTTGACCGCCAGCTGCAGGAAACCTACGGCGAGACGATTGCCGAACTGAACGGGACGCGCACGCAGACCCGCACCGTGACCATTTGCCTGCGCAAGCTAAACATCCCGCCATTGGTTGTCAAACAAGTGGTGCGGACGGTGGTGCCGCGCGCAGACCCCGCCGGGAGAGCCGGCGCGCTGCGCCTGGAGAAGCCGGATACGGCCGCGCCGGCCCTGCAAAAGCGGGTCTACACGCTGGCCGAATCGCTGTCGAGTTATTCGGTCATGCAGCAAGTGGCCGACAGCGTGACCATCACGGCGCGGCCCGAAACGGTAGACTTCTACGCCGCCGCCACAGAGTTGTGCGCGGTGTACCGTGCCGACTTCTGGCAGGTGTACGATGAGCTGCGCCGGGTCTACGGCCCCGACGCTGCCGGCCTGCCCCTGGCCCACCTGCCCGAACTGGCGCGGCAGGTCGAAGAACAAGCGCGCGTCTACGAAGTGCGGACGGAAACGGTTGAAAAAGCGCTGGCCCTGGTGAAGCCCGACGAAGGGTTCACGAAGGGCCTGGACGAAAGCGGGGCCGAAGTATATACGGCTGAAATCACCTACCCCATAGACCGGGAACACCTGCTGCTGCGCTGCGAAGACACACCGGGCTGCGCTGGGGGAGATTACAGCTTTCACTACTCGCCCTACAACTTCGATTCCAACCCGGAAAAGGACTTCCTGGCGCAACTGCTGGAACACCTGAACGTGCATCCCTCCCAGGTGACGGACATTTACTTTACCGGCGCGCTGACGACGCCCGACAAGACCGAGTTCCTGGTGGACTACCTGGGCGAAGATGGCAAGATGCACCATTACACACCCGATTTCATCATCCGGCGCACGGACGGGCGCTGCCTAATTGTGGAAATCAAGGATGCGCGCTTCAAAGCCGCCACAGAGGAAGACCTGGAACGCGCCGCAGGCGGCCAGCCCGTCCTGACGGTAGAGGGCCGCAAAGCGGTGGCCCTGCGCGGGTGGCAGCGGCTGAATCCCGACCGCTTGAGGTACGAATTGATATTCGCCCGGAGCGATACCCTGGCCTATGACCAGACCAAGATGGCGCGCGACTTCGTGAAAGGACAATAACGATGGCCGAAGGCAAGCCGCTTGAAATCAGCAAGGCCAAGGGCCGCCCGATGTTGACATGGGTCGGGAAGCGGCCCCTCGCCCACATCATCGCCTACCCGGCGCAGCACATAGAAACCTATGACCCGACCGGGGACGCGGCGCAGCGGGCCGGGGAAGCCTGGAACGACTGGCCGCAGGGCTATCCCAGGGGTGGCCTGCTATTTCACGGCGACAACAAGGAAGTCCTGGCCCACCTGCTTGCGAATGGCTTTCGCGGCAAGGTCAAGTTGGTCTACATTGACCCGCCCTTCGACAGTGGGGCTGACTATGTGCGCAAGGTGAGCCTGCGCGGCGCGACCGGCACGGCCAAGCTCGACGGCGAGAGCTACGCCCTTGGCGAACAGATTCAGTACACCGACATTTGGGCGAACGATAACTACTTGCAGTTCATGTACGAACGGCTGCTGCTGCTGAGAGAGTTGCTGGCCGAAGACGGGAGCATCTACCTGCATTGTGATTGGCACAAGGGACATTTGCTGCGTTGCCTGATGGATGAAGTCTTCGGGGCAGAAAGCATCAGGAACGAAATCGTCTGGCGGTACTCCAAATATCAAATGAGAGGGATGAGCCGTTTCGTGAATAATCACGACGTCCTCTATTGGTACGGGAAAGGCGATACCGTAACGTATAACCTACTTACCGAACCGCTAGACGAGCCAAAGCTCCTCAAGCGCAAGAAGTGGGATAGAGAGACCGCCAAGATTGTAAATGTTCGCGATGAGGATGGGAAACTGATTTACGATGAGTACTTTGAGGCCAAAGTTGATGATGTCTGGGACATTGACATCATCGGAGCGACGTCCGGCGAAAGGTCGGATTACCCAACCCAGAAGCCCGAGGTTTTGCTTGACCGCATTATCAGAGCCTCCTCAAACCCAGGAGATGTAGTACTTGATTGTTTCATCGGCTCCGGTACCACGGCTGCTATCGTCCAAAAGCTGGGCCGCCGTTGGATTGGCTGCGATATCAACAAGGGAGCCATCCAGACCACCGTGAAGCGCCTGATGGCGATCATGGGCGCGCAGTCCAAGGTGCGGGCCGACGAAGCCGAACGGCCCACGCTGCCATATTTCGACGGTGATGATGTGGGCCAAGTTGATAGTCCAACCCCGACGCAGCTTTCCTTTGCCGTCTACCGTGTCAACGACTACGACCTGCAAATCCAGCACAACGAAGCCGTGAATTTGGCCTGCGACTACATGGGCATCGTCCGCACCCGGTCGGATGCCTTCTTCGATGGGACTCGTTCACGGACATCTTGCTGCCGGCCTACAAGGGGCTGGCCGAAGAGGGGCGGCCGCCTTACCCGCCGGTAGTGATTCTCACAATGCTGATCATCACCTACCTGTACCGTTTCTCGGAGCGGCAGGTGGAGGAGGCCAGCAACTTCAACCTGGCGATCAAGGAGTTCGTCGGGCTGGCGGTTGACGAGCTGGCCCCCGATCACAGCACCTTGTGCGAGTTCAACAAGCGCCTTCGGCAATCGGGCGGCTGGGCCAAGTTCCAGGCCATCGGCGACAGCGTGCTGCGTCAGGCCATGGCGGCTGGGATCAAGCTGGGCAAGATCCAGGTGGTGGACAGCGTGCATACGGTCGCCGACGTCGACAACGACGCCGATCGGCAGCGCCAGGAGAAAGGCAAGCCGCCGCGAGACAAGCAGGCGCAACTGGTCAAGAAGGGCAAGCGCCGCAAGACAGGCCCAGACGGCCAGGTCAGCACGCAAGAAACGCAGTATCTGGGCTACAAAAGCCATGTCAGCCTGAATGCCGAGACGGGTCTGATTACGACCATCGAGCCAACGGGTGGCAGTGCGGCCGACAACGAACAGTTTCCGAAGCTGTTGGACCACGACGAGCAGGTGGGCGTCGCGGCCGAGATCTACGCCGGCGATAAGGCTTACGACGACACCGACCAGCATTACCGGCTGTGGCAGCAGGGCAAGCATTCCGCCCTGCGTCTGAATGACTATCGCACGGCCGCCAGCAACGAGAACCGGGACTACTGGCAGAAGGTCAAGGACTCACCTGAGTACAAGGCGGGCCGGGCTGAGCGCTACAAGGTGGAGCGCAAGTTCGGTGAAGCCAAGCTCTGGCATCGCTTTGGCCGCTGCCGTTACCTGGGCTTGCTGCGCTACGGTGTCCAGGCCCATCTCACGGCGCTGGTCCTGAACCTGAAGCGCATCGTCACCTTACTGACCGGCGTGCGCTTCCGACCGGGTGCCCGTAAGACACAGCTGATCGCCGCCTGACCGATCGGCTTTGGCGCGCCTGCCGACCGGGAAAATGGCCCGCTCCAGCCCATTTCGCCCACAGATTGACCCGCTTTGGCCCCAAACAGGCCAGCCAGGCTCTGAAAAATCGCCCCTAGCCACCAACCATCCGACGAAAGCGGCGTTATCCAACACTCTCACTCTGCGCGCACAACACGCGAGGGCGGACCGGCCCTTCCCGACCCGCCGTCGCGCGCGAATCAGCTCAGCCGTCTGTCCTGTCAGACTGGCGCCGCCTCCGTATAGTGTACCTCCGGCATCTCCCGCAGACGGGCCGCCGCGCTCTCGGCCGTGATGTCGCGCTGCGCCTCGGCCAGCATCTCGTAGCCCACCATGAACTTCTTAACCACCGCCGATCGAAGCAAAGGCGGGTAGAAGTGCGCGTGCAGTTGCCAGTAAGGGTACGACTCGCTCACACTGCCTGCATCGGGTCCGGTGGGCGCGCCGTGCCAGCCCATCGAGTAAGGAAAAGAGGTCTCGAACAGGTTATCGTAGCGGGTCAACAGGCGCTTCAAGATCTGAGCCAGGGCATCGCGCTCTCCCTCCACAAGATCGGGAAGACGCAAGACGTGCCGGCGCGGCAGCAACAGCACTTCAAAGGGCCAGACGGCCCAATATGGCACAACTGCCAGCCAATGCTCATTCTCGACTACCCGCCGCTCCCCTTGCTGCCGCTCCAGCTCGCCATAGTCGGACAGCAACGAGCGCTGGCATTCGTCGAAATAGGCTCGCTGCCGCTCGTCCTCCTTGCACGGCTCGTTGGGCAGTTCGCTGCCGGCCCACACTTGCCCATGCGGGTGCGGATTCGAGCAACCCATGACGGCCCCTTTGTTCTCGAACACCTGCACCCAGCGATAGGTCCGGCCCAACTCCGCCACCTGCGCCGCCCAAACATCGACCACGCGGCGGATGTCGCCGGCTGCCATCTGCGGCAGCGTCAGGTCGTGACGCGGCGAAAAGCAGATCACTCGACAAGTCCCTTGCTCGTTCTGGCTGCGCAGTAAACGATGCTGCCCGGCCTCGCTCGCCGGCGCATCGGGCAGCAGGGCCGCAAAGTCGTTTGTGAAGACAAACGTGCTGTCGTACTGCGGATTGCGGAAGCCGCCGGCGCGCGCGTTGCCCGGGCAGAGGTAGCATTTGGGGTCGTGCTGGGGGCGGGCCTCACCCGGCGTGCGCTCCACTTGCCCCAGCCAGGGACGATCGGTGCGGTGCGGAGATACCAGTACCCACTCGCCGGTCAACGGATTGTAGCGCCGATGGGGATGGGAGGATGAGCTTCGTTCGGCCATGAATCACTCCTGTCTCAGGTGAAGCGTCCGGCTGTAACCCAGCCGCCTGCCGGCCTCGCCCGGCAGGCCCACCGTCATCAATTCGTAACCGCCGGCGCGGTGGACCTCTTGCCCGTTAACGTCCACTGCCACGTAGGACGCCAGGGGATCCAGGCCGCGCAGGGGCGCCGACGGACGGAAACTATTGCTGTAGTGCTCGTGTACCGCCAGCGAATACACTGCCTCGCGCGCGTCCGGCGACAGGTACTCCACGACCGATGCCCCGAATTCTTCGAGGCGCTGCAGGCGGTAGAGGCGCCCCTCCTGGATCACGTGCCGGATACGCTTGTAGAACGCGATGTATCGGGCGTATTCGGCCAGCTCGGCGTCGTCCAGCCGGTTCAGGCTGGAGCCGATGCCCAGCGCGCCGCGCATCGCCACGTCGAAGCGGAACGACAGCGGAGTAACCCGCCCGGTCTGGTGGTTCTGGGCGTGCGTCACCCAGGCTTCCATGACACGCGCCGGATAAGCCAGGCTGAAGCCTTCCTGAATGTGCAGCCGGTGGAAGGGGTCGGTGTTGTCGCTGGTCCAGACCTGGTCGACGCGGCCCAGGATACCCAGGTCAACCCGCCCGCCGCCGCCCGAACAGCTTTCGATCTGCAGCGCCGGGTGCTCGCGGCGCAGCCGGTCGATGATGCTATACACAGCGGCCGTGTGGGCCCGCCAGATGCTCTGCCCGGCGACCGAGCCCGGCTCGCTGACATAACGGTTCATATCCCACTTGATGAAATCGATCCTGTAGTCGCACAAGAGACGGTTGAGAAGCTCGTAGACATGCTCGACCACCTCGGGCCGGCCAAAGTCCAGCATCAACTGGTTGCGCGCTTCGGTGCGCGGCCGGCCCGGGAAATGTAGGACCCAATCGGGGTGCCGGCGGTAAAGCTCGGAATCCGCGTTCACCATTTCAGGCTCGACCCACAGGCCGAACTGCATGCCCAGGCCATGGATTTCCGCGATCAATGGCTCCAGGCCCCTGGGGAAGACCTCAGGGCTAACGGTCCAATCGCCCAGCCCGGCGTGTTCGTTGCGCCGGCCACCGAACCAGCCGTCGTCGACACAGAAGAGCTCGACGCCGATCGCGGCCGCTTTGCGCGCCAGCTCGAGCTGGTTCGCCTCGTTCAGGTCGAAGTAGGTCGCTTCCCAGCTATTGTATAAGACAGGGCGCAGCGTTGGCGCGGCCTCGGGGCGCGGCAGGATCCGTTCGGCGGTCAGGGCATGCAAACGCGCGCTGGCGCCGCCCCAGCCATCCGGGCAGACGCCGGCGACCAGCGCCGGCGTGACGTGGCGCTCGCCGGGCGCCAGCCGGAAGGCGCTGTCAAACGGGTTATAGCCGGCGTGCACCCGCACATCCAGGCTGGGCAGGTGCTCGAAATTCAGCCGCCAACTGCCGCTGTAGGCGAGCGCACCAAAATAGACTGTGCCGCTCTCTTCCCAGGCCTGGCCGGGCCGGTTGAGAAAGAAAAACGGGTTGCTCTGGTGTCCGGTTTGCAGGGTGCGGTGCTCGACGATGCGCAGGCCGATCGGCAGGCGCTCGCGCTGCGTGATGAACTCTCGCTCGTGATGGCCGGCGACCGAGGTTAGTTCCGTCGTCCCATTGGGCAGATGCAGGGTCGCAAAGCCACACACCGCCACGTCGACGGGCTGTGTCCCTGGATTGAACAACTCGCACCAGCGCTCCAGGATGTCATCTTCTGGCGTCAAGCGGTAGCAGAGCACGACCTCGAAGGGTTGAATAGGGTCGACCAGGCGCACGCGCAGTGTCTCCCGCGGGCTTGCGTCGCGCACGGGCTGCCCATGTCGGGGCGCCAGGCCGGGCTCCCCGTCCTGCACCACCTCGTGGCCGGCATAGCGCAGCCGCACATCGCGCACGGGCAGGTGCGGCGCCTCGCCCGGCAGCATTTGGGCCGGTAGAGACGGGAAGCTCACCTTGAGATCGACCTCGTGATAGGTAAGGTCACCAAAGGCGGCCAGCTCGTCGCGCCACATCTGGCAGTCGGTGTCCATCCCCGAAAGCTCGTAACCGGCCTGCCCGCTCAGCTGCGCCGCTTCCGGGGGGCAAGCCGGCCGGACACCCCAGGCCAGGTGCTGCAAGCGGCCCTCTTCGCCTATGCGAAAAGCGTAATAACTGCGAGCCAGAACCAGGTTGAAAGTGCCGTCCGCGGCACTAAAGTAGATCATGATCTTTTCACCCCCCTGTCCGGGGCAGCCGCGCCACATGCGCCGCCTGACCGGCGACGCACGTGGCAGGCTGAGAAGGGGAGAGATCGGCCGAGCTTACTTGAATAAGGCGTTGACCTGGTCGTTAGCTTTCTTCAACGTACCCGGAATGTCGGTCGTCTGTCCGAGGTAGATGCTCTCTTCGACTGGGTGCATGATCGCGGTTAGTTCGGCCGCGTGATCGGCGATCGGGAACAGGAAGGTGCCGTTCGGATCGAGAGCTTCCTTCGTATAAGCGGAAACGTCGACGCCCTTGGCCGTGCGGGCCTTCAGGTTATTGTCGACACCGCTCTGGATCGCCGGGAAGACGACGCCGAAGGTGCCGACGACATTCTCGCAATCGGCCGAAGCCATGTACTTGAGCCAGGCCCAGGCCTCTTCTTTGTGCTGCGTGCCGATGTAGATCGAGTCGGCCAGGCCGTTGAACATGCTCTTGCGACCCACCGGGCCGATGGGCAACAGGCCGAAGCCGATTTTGAATTTCGAATTGTTCAGGTAGTTCTGGATCATCCACGAGCCGTCACTGGTCATGGCGCCCTTGGCGGCCTGGAACAAGGCCGACGGCCCAAGCGACGTGATATTAGCATAGGGCGGGGCGTAGCCCTTGTCGAACAGGCTCTTGTACCAGGTGATGGTTTGCGCGAAGCGCGGGTCGTCATAGTTGTACTTGGTGCCCCAGATCTGGTCCTGCGACTTCCAGCCCGTGCTGGCTGCCAGGAAGCTCCACTGAGTCTGGCCCACACCGTCGCCGGCACCCTGCGGGATGAATCCGTACTGCGCGACCTTGGTCTTGTCGAACGCCGGGTCCAACGCGTTCTTGCCGTTTTGGTCGATGGTCAATTGCGCGAGGGTCTTCTCGAAGGTGCCGCCGTCGGTCGGGTTCCAGGTCCAGGTGTCCATGACTTTGGGATCGATCCCGGCCTTCTGGAGCATGTCGGCATTGTAGACGATGGCGACGGTGTCCCAGTCCTTGGGCAAGCCATAGCGTTTGCCGTTCCTGGCCCACAGGTCGGCCAGCCCGTGGAGGTAGACATCGGTGGGCACCTTGTCGCGATCGACCAGCGGCTGGATATCCACGATCTGGTTCTTGTTGGCGAATTCGGGATACTTCGCCAGGTGATTGGTGAAAACGTCCGGCGCGTTGCCGGCCACCATCGAGGTCTGCAGTTGGCTCCAGTAATCAGCCCAGCCCGCTTGCTCGAACTTGATCGTGATGTTCGGGTTTTTCGCCTGGAAGTCCTTGGCGCAAGCCTCATACTGCGGCTGCTGGGCGGAATCCCACAGACCGTAACGAATGGTAACCGCACCCGCGGCCGGCGGGGCAGCCGGCGCGGTAGTGGCGGCGGGTTGAGCCGCGGGAGCGGTGGTCGCCGCTGGCTGAGCGGCCGGGGCGCCGCCGCCGCAGGCAACCAGCAGCGAAGCGACGCTGACGACTGCCATCAGCAAGAACAGAAACTTATGGGCCTTCATGTGTTCATCCCTCCTTATATGTGACTGCTCTGGACCTACTACCCGTGATTACAGGCTGTACTGTTCGATGGTTCTTCACCTCCTACGCCTTCGGGAACGGTCACTTGATACCGCTGAACTGGATCGAATCCATGATCTGGCGGCCGGCAAAGATGAACAGCAGCAGGATCGGCGCGATACTGAGCGCCGTCCCGGCCATCAGCCCTCCCCAGTCTGGGGCGCCCTGCGGCGTCTGGCTCTTGAATATGGCCAGGGCGGCCGTCAGCACCCGTACACTCTCACTCTTGCCGACCAGGAAGGGCCAGAAGTAATCGTTCCATTCGGCCAGGAAGGTCAGGACGGCCAGCGTGGACAGCGCCGAACGCCCCATGGGCAGAACGATCGACGTGTAGACCTTGAAGTAGCCGGCGCCGTCGATCTTGGCTGCCTCCTCCACTTCATGGTTAATGCCGAGGAAGAACTGGCGCAAGAAAAAGATCGCGAACGGCGTCATCAGGAAGGTGGGCGCCACGATACCTTGGAAGGTATCCAGCCAGTTGAGCTGGCGGATCAGCACGAAGTTGGGGATCAGGGTGACCACACCCGGCACCATCAGCGCCATCAGGAAGATAAAGAAGATCGTGTCGCGCCCGGGGAAGTGCAGGCGGGCGAACGCGAAAGCGGCCATCGATCCGAAGAACACCTGGCCGACCACGATCACCGCCGAGACGATGAACGAGTTGCGCATGAACAGCAAGAAGTGGATGGAGGCGCCCGAGCCGCCCAAGGCCACCGCTTCCTGTGTCGTGAGCAGCCCGAGCACACGCGCAAAGTTGCTGAACGTGAAACCCACCGGCCACAGCGAAGTCGTATTGGTGTAGATCAGCTTCTCGGCGGAAAACGCCGTGCGCAACAACCACCAGAAAGGAAACACTGTCAGGAAAACCAGCAGCGCAAACACCAGGAACGCCCCTATACGCCCCGCGCCGGGCCGTTGCTCTTGCGTTTGCGCCCGCGTCTGCCCCCTGGCTGCCATGGTTTTGAGTGCCATATCGTCCTCTCTCTCGTCCAGGCCCGTCGTCCGGGCCTGTGGCCCGCCCGTAGCGTGCGACCTCGTGCGACCTCGTGCGATCGCCGCGATCGCCAGGCGCCTGAAACGGCGGAAGTGCTGGAAGCTTACTCTTCGGACTCGCCGGCGCGCATCATGCGCATCTGCAAGAAGCTGACCGAGACCAGGATCAGGAACAACGCCATAGAAATGGTCGTCGCGTAGCCCATCTGGAAACGCTGGAACGCGTATTCGTAGATGTACCAGACGACTACCCGCGTCGCGTCGACCGGTCCGCCCTTGGTAGTGACGGCGATCACGTCAAAGACCTGGAACGAGCCGATGACCGAAGTGACGATCACGAACACCAGCACCGGTCGCAGCAACGGGAGCGTGATTGACCAGAACAACCGCCACTCGTTGGCGCCGTCCATCGCGCCCGCTTCGTACAGCGGCTTGGGGATCGTCTGCAGGCCGGCGAAGACCAGCAGCGCCATGTAGCCCATGTGGCGCCAGATGTTGACCAAAGCAACTGAGGGCATGGCCTGCGTCACCGAGCCAAAGAACTTCACATTGGTGATGCCGATGGACTGCAGCACCGTGTTGATGATGCCCAGGCTGGGATCCAGGAGCCAGGTGAAGAGCAGGCCGGCTACCACCATGGGCATGAGCCAGGGGACAATTAACAGACCGCGCAACACGGTGGATTTGGTGAAGCGGTCCATCAGGACCGCGATCGCGATCGCCAGCACGGTTTGCACGGGGATGTTGAGCAGCACATAATAGAGGGTGACCAGCAGAGAATGCCAGAATTGATTGTCGTTGAGCAACTGGGCATAGTTGGCGAGGCCAACCGATTTGGGCGTCGTCAACAGGTCCCAATTGGTTGTGCTCATCAACAAGCCGCGCACCGCCGGCACCGCATAGAAAACGGCGAAACCGATGACGCTGGGCAAGATGAAGAGCCAGGCCACCCCCGTCTCTCGGTTGAACCAGCGCCTCTGCCACTGCGGCCGGGCGCGAGCCTGAGGCAAAGCCTGCGTACGAGCGCTCATGTGTTCCTGCCTTTCTCCTACACGAACGCCGGCCTTCTGAGGGCCAGTGGCCGGTACCGGGTCAGGGAACAAACTGGCTTGGCCGGCGCCATCCCTGAGTGGCGCTTCGCTGTCACTGGCGGTGTGACCATGACTGCCCCAAAACTTGCTCTAGCGTTGTCAACAGGACGGCGGGCAGAACCGGCTTAATAATGTAGGCCGCGGCGCCCAGGCTCAAGCCCTGGCGCCGTGCCTCGAGATAGGTGACGATGACCACCGGCACCTGTCGGGCCTCAGGCAGGCGAGCGATCTCCTCCATGAGCTGCCACCCGCCCTGCTCGGCCCAGGCCGGCTCGAGCACTACCGCCCGCACCTCATCGTCGCGCAGCAGGGTCAACGCTTGCTCGGCAGTCTCAGCGCACAACACCCGATAGCGGCGGCCCAATTCTCGCCGGTAGAGATCTCGGGTGGCTGAGTCTTCTTCCAGCAGCAGAACCGTCGCCTCTTGGACTGCCATTGCTTTCCTATCAGGACTGCGCAGCTCGTCATAAGTC
>Ga0209538_1001723_pt1 | contig 11430 bp, 11 predicted proteins | sample BarGraNGADG00211_2_FD_184492 | JGI IMG/M metagenome (GOLD analysis project Ga0209538, IMG submission 184492) | Arctic peat soil microbial communities from Barrow, Alaska - Barrow Graham LP Ref core NGADG0004-211 (SPAdes) (version 2) | ecosystem: Environmental > Terrestrial > Soil > Wetlands >... | reverse complement strand
CAAGTGGCATTAGCCACGACTACCCAGGAGGTATCTGCTATGAAGTGGGGAAGCAAAGTCACTGCAAGTGCCGTTTCGATCGTCGCCATCGTCCTGTCCATCCTCGCCGATTTCAAGTGGCATTAGGAAGTGGGAGCTTGCGGCAAGCGGAGGTTGCGAGGCTGAAGCATTGACATGCAGGGTCGGTAGTGGACAATTGAAGCCACTTGGGGGAGTTGCCCCCGTCATGCGATGGGAGTGCGAAATTGAGTGACCGATTGAACCGTGGGACGTTTGCATACATTGTACTGTCGATCTGCTTAGCGGTCGGCACGTTCGTGGTGGCGCGGATAGTGCCTTTGGAGCGGGCGTCCATTTTGGCTGTCTGGTTCATCATGATATTGGTGAGCGATACTGTGGCGGACCTCTACCCGATTGTGTACTTCGGCTTCGGCAATGCGCAAACCGAAGTGACGGTCTCGCTGGGGATTACTTTTGCAGTGGCGTGCATCTGGCCGCCGGAGCAGGCCATGCTTCTGGTTCTTATTCAGACGATCGTGAGCGATCTCGTCACACGCAAGTCAGCCGACAAGATCGTTTTCAACGCGGCCCTTTCTACCACCGTTATTGGGGGCACCAGCATCATCTATCACAACTTTGCCGTATCACAACTGGGGTTCCTGGAAGGGGCAAACCTTCTCGCTGTCGGCCTTGCCGTAGCGTACTATATCGTTGCAGAAAGCGTTATGCTGGCGGGCCTGTTCTCGACCCTGAGCCGCAGACCTTTCTTGGAGGTTCTTGTATCGTTTTTCAGGCAGAGCTGGCTCGACTTCGCAGCCTTCTTACCGCTGGGCATGGTCATGACGGCACTCTTCAGGGAGAACCCGCTGAGTATTCTGTTCCTCGTTCCCACATTCCTGCTTTTGTACTTCTCTCTGAAGCGCGAGCAAACTCTCCGAAATCAAACGGAGGCAATACTTGAGAAGCTGGTCGATGTTCTTGAGAGCAAGAGCCCCGAGACCGCACAGCACTCGAAGCGAGTGCGGGCGTGGGTTGAAGATATATGTAATGAGCTTGGCATGGAGAGTGGCGAAGAGGACATGGTTCTACAGGCTGCCGTGCTGCACGACCTTGGGAAGGTCGGGCTCGACGATAGTCTGCTGCGCAAGCCAGGGCTGAGCGCGGAAGAGTTCCATCACATCATGGAACACCCAGGGGTTTCCGCCGCCCTGCTGGAGGGATTGACGCTGTTTCAGGGTGGGCGGGATATCGTTCTGCACCACCATGAGCGATATGACGGCAAGGGTTACCCGGACCATCTTACGGGCGAGAACATTCCTTTTGGTGCCCGCATCATTGCTGTTGCAGATTCGTTCGACGCCATGGTGAGTTCGCGGCCATACCGGGCAAAGAGCCTCACGGTCATGGAAGCGCTGAAGATCCTGGACCAGGAGCGCGGAGCGCAGTTCGATCCAGAGCTGGTGGTCACATTCACGAAGCTTGTACATGCGCACCTTGAGATAGGAGACATGACCAATTTTCCCTCCGCCATTCAGATCGACTCGAGGGACGGAGTCGGCATCGCAGCGGGCGTTCAGGCCTAGCATGTTTGTTCTGGCTGTCCTGGGTGTTGCGCTGGTTTCCAGTCTACTCACCGGCGGACGGCTGCGCTACATCGAGAACTTTCACCTCAAGGCTCTGGCTCTCGGGGTGGGGGCGTTCATAGTTCAGGTGCTCATTTTTACGTCTCGTGGGGAATCGTTGCTTGGCGCACTGCTTCCAGGGATCTATGTCCTGACCCTGCTCATGCTCCTGGCGTTTCTGCTGGTGAACCACAGGGTTTTCGGTGTTCCGATTCTTCTGGTCGGGTTGATGCTCAATGTTCTTGTCATTGGCGCAAACTATGGGCGTATGCCGGCTGATCCCCAGGCACTTGTCGCCACCGGGCAGGGCTCTCACGCAGAGGAGCTGCTCAAGAACGGGACTGCAGCCAACGTTGTTCTCATGAGTGACCAGACGCACCTCAATTTCCTAGGAGACTATATTGTCCTGCCGTTTCTCGGCGACGTTGGTTCGGCCTACAGCGCGGGCGATCTCCTGGCTCTTGCGGGGGAAGCCGCTCTGGTATACGGGATGGTGCGAGCGGACAGAACAGCGCAGGCTGGTTTAACTGAGGACAAGCATCCTGGAACCAGGAGCTAGCCCCGAGTCTTCTTCCCTGATGGGTTGTCTGTCGGTTCGGTCGTTCGTGGCGTATACTTTTGTCGAAAGCAATGTGCTGACACGGGAGGTGCGCAATGCGCATCCGGGAATTGTACGATCTCATCGATACTGTGGCCCCGTTTCGACTGCAGGAGGAGTATGACAACGCTGGACTGATCGTCGGTTCGATGGACGACGAGGTACGCGGCGTCCTCCTTTGTCTTGATGTCACGCACGAGACCGTCGAGGAAGCAGACCGGGCTGGCGCCAATCTCATCCTGTCCCACCATCCACCCATTTTCCGGGCGATCAAGAAGCTGGACCCGATCCAGCACTCGGCGCTGTTAGCCGCCGTTCGTATGAACATGGCTCTGCTGGCGGTACACACGAACTTCGACGCTGCGGCGGACGGCCTCAACGCATTTGTGGCGCGTCGGATGGGCCTCACAGACCTGGGTATCCTTGAGCTTCATGAGTCGGAACGGTTGTACAAAGTTGTCACGTTCGTTCCTCCCGAGTTCAGGGAACAGGTTCTGGACGCGATGTTTTCCGCCGGGGCAGGGCATACCGGCTCCTATTCGCGCACGTCGTTCCGGGTCGCCGGGACGGGTGGGTTCGTACCTGATCCTGGGACGCATCCCTTTGCAGGCGAGGAGAATGCCATGACCACCGTGGTGGAGGACCGCATCGAGACCATCGTCTTCGGCCGGGATCTGGCATCTGCCCTGAAGGCTCTGCGTGGGGCTCATCCTTATGAGGAACCGGCAGTAGACGTTTTCGAGGAGCATCTTCCCGGGAGGCCACTCGCCGGGTTCGGACACCTGGGGAAGCTGCCTCATATCATGGGTCCGGAAGAGTTCGTCGCATTCATCAAGTCGTTCTTCGCACTGTCGGTGTTGCCAGTGGCGGGGATTCTGCCGGAGGTCATTGAACGCGTGGCCTTCTGCTCCGGATCGGGATCGTCGCTTCTCCCGGCCGCAAACAGAGCTGGAGCCCAGGTACTGATCACGGGAGATGTCACATACCACGAGGCGCTCGACGTGTCTCAGCGTGGAGGTTGTGTAGTTATTGTCGACCACTACAGCTCTGAGCGTTTCTTCGCAGCTGCGATGGAAGAAACGTTGCGGAGCGCGGCAGGAGACAGAGAGTTGCCACCACTGCACCAGTCGGCCACGGACTATCAGCCTGTCAGATTCTGGTAGGAGGGGCAGCAAAGAAAACAGCCCGAAGCGCGATTGCGGTCCGGGCTGTTTTCGAAGGAGGGCATGTAACCGATAACGAAGTTACCGATTACACCGCTACTATACCGAATACCTGATTCTTGTCAATGGCAACGTTTGCATACTTGGCGGTGGCCATAGATAGTGTGCCTGCAGACTGCGTATTGGTGAGTATCTCTGTGTTGAACGTCTTCTGAATCGTGCTATTGTTTTGTCATGAAGAGAGAGGACTGTGTTTCGGTCGAGGAGTTCGGGCGTTCTACGTGGCTGGAGATAGATTTGGCTTGCGTACGGGGCAACTATCATGTCATCCGTGGGATGGTGCCGGCGAAGACTCACGTGCTGTGTGTCGTCAAAGACGATGCCTATGGGCATGGTGCGGTGGATGTGGCGCGGGTCCTCCAGGAAGAGGGCGCCCACTGGTTCGCGCTTGCTACGCTGGAAGAGGCTCTTGAGCTTCGACGGGCCGGTATCAAAGGTCGCATGCTCGTGTTTGGCTATGTTCCCGCATCAGGAGTCCAGGAGGCAATCGCTCAGGGTATTACGCTCAGCATCGCCAGCGACGACGTCGCGCGCGAAGTCGCTGGAACAGCTGCCGGAAAGCAGCTGACGGTCCATCTCACGGTGGATACGGGCATGGGAAGAGGCGGTGTCCTCGCGGAAGGGGCGCTGGATGTGCTACGTAAGTTGAACGGGGTGAAAGGTCTCGACGTAGAGGGGATCTATTCGCATTTTTCCTGTGCGGACTCGGACGAATCCTACTCCTCCATGCAACTGCGGAGGTTCGAGAAAGTCCTGCACCAGTCGACCGTGGAAGGTATACGCCCTCCTCTGGCCCATTTCTGCAACTCGGCCGGTATCCTGACTATGAAGGCTGCGACCTTCGAAGGGATCCGTCCGGGATTGCTGCTCTATGGTTGCTCGCCCATTGAGGGCGTGCCGATTGCGGGATTGCGGCCGGCAATGTCGATGAAGTCCCGGCTGATAGCGTTCAAACAGGTTCCTGCCGGCTATGGCATAAGCTATGGGCGCAGCTATCTGACCTACAAGCCGACGGTGGTAGGAATCCTTCCAGTCGGCTACACGGATGGGTATTCCCGCATGTTGTCCAACAAGGCCTCGGTGCTCATCCGTGGCAAGCGAGCACCGGTCATAGGGCGGGTGACCATGGATCAGACCATGATCGACCTGTCGGATGTCCAGGGTGTGACGGTGGGCGACGAAGCTGTGCTCATGGGTGAGGTCGGAAACCAGCGCATCACCGCTGGTGATCTCGGATCGCTCGCCCAGACGATCAGCTATGAGGTCCTCTCTACTGTCGGCAAGCTGGTTCACCGCGTATACCGCGACCGTCCGAAACCTGAGACGGAATGAGGCAGGACACCCGATATCTTCCCGTTCAGAAAGCGCTTCAAGAGATTCTTGCGACGATCGCATTTCCATGCGCCGTGCACGCTGAGCTCTTGAGCGCAGAAGACCGCTGTCTCATCTTCTCTCAGAACAGTAATCTCCCGTTCGGAGCCGCGTCGATCATCAAGCTCCCGCTCCTGGTTTGCGTTGCGCAACTGGTGGAACTGGGTGAACTGGCGTGGGACCGGCCTATTCGTCTGACAGTCCCTGCCCCTCATGGGACCGGTCTTCTCGAGCATCTGGACAGGTCTCGCCCGTGGTCGGTCCAGGATCTGTGCATCATGATGATGGGCGTGTCCGACAACATGGCCTGCAACCAGCTTATCGAGGAGATCGGCCTAGAGCGTCTGAACGATGTCCTGCACGACCTTGGGTACGAGGCGACCAGTATCCGACGTCGGATGATGGACCATGAGACGCTTGGGCGTGGAATCGACAATAATGTCACCGCCACCGAGGTCGCCGACATGCTGGCGCTACTACACGCGCATCGTCTGGTCTCGAACGCGGCGAGCGAACGCATGCTTGGTTATCTGCGCATGAACCAGCTGAGAGACCTGGTTGCCTGGCCGCTTCCCGGCAATGCTGCCCTGGCGGGAAAGACGGGTGGCATGAGTGGTTCCCTTCTCGACGCAGAGCTCGTCACCGTGTCGGGAGGGCCGACCTATTCGCTCTGCGTTTTTGCGTCAGGTTTTGAACGGGCCGCTCAGGCGAAACACGTCATGGCCGAGGTGTCGGAGATGATCTACAGCGCCGTCTCAGGCAGCAGGTGCGGTGAACGGGCTGGCTCAGCCTAGATGCCGCCTCGTGTGCTGATGTGGAGGAGTGGGTAGTGCAGGCGCATGTGGTCCGCAATGGTTTCGAGGTCGCCGGACGCAAAGCCTCTGGCATGTACGAGGTTTGGGTCGAGGGTCTTGGTAGCGACGAAGTTCTGGATGACGTAGCGCGATCCAGGGGGCAGCATGCAGATGATATTGTCGATGTCGACTTCCCCGAACAGCAGAGGCAAGACTGTCGTGCGATATTCATGGATGGTGTTACACTCGGCCAGAAGTCGTATCGAGGTCTCCGCGAGGGCTAGAGCATATGGGTTCCCTGTCATTTCACTGTATCGTGAGGCCGGTGCTTTCACATCCATGGCAACGTAGTCCAGGGAGCTTGTTTTCAGAAGGTGCCCAAGTATTTCGGGGTTGGATCCGTTGGTATCCAGCTTGACAGCGTAGCCTAGAGCGCGGATGCGCTCGACGAATCCGACAAGGTCGGCGTGAAGCGTCGGTTCTCCCCCGGTGATGCAGACGCCGTTGAGTTTGCCCCTGCGGCGTTTGAGAAAGGCAAAGAATGCCTCTTCGGTCAGTTGCGGCGTATCCTCCCTCGCGGTGACGAGCTCAGGGTTGTGGCAATATGGACATGCGAAGTTGCAGCCGACCGTGAACACGGTTGTGGCCAGTTTGCCTGGGAAGTCACCGAGCGACAGTGGTTCGTAGTGCGCTAGTCTCATGTCTCTCTTTTCTCACCAACGGGTGCTTCCCGCATGACAATATGAAAACGCCGCTGACAGTCCTGCAGGAGGACCATGTCCAGCGGCGTTTTACCCATTACGTTCATTGTGCTGTGCTGTGTTGGGTTTTGGCCTCGAAACATATTCTGTCGGCCCATTCCGCCTTCTTCCCCCTGTTCCACTGGGAAACAGGCCTCAGATAGCCAACCACACGGCTGTAAACCTCAGTCCTTGTACGCCTGCACGCTGGCACTGTCATTCCGTTGTCCAGCAGCAGGTCCCCATTTTCTAGTTCTTTCACTCACCACCTCCTCTCACTGAGCAGAGTATAATCAGGACTTCAATTAGATACAGTGACACTGCCTGTTGCTACGAACGCCGTCGTTCCAGACGGCAGCAGGATCCGGATTGCCCGTTTGTCCGCAGTCATTCCCAGTGCAACGACGTTATCGCCCTTTGCAAGTACTGTCGCGGCGGTTCCGCCGAGACTCTCGTCGAGGTAGACCTTGACGGTCTTGGAGGCGGTCACCCTGGCAAACGGCACATACGTTGTCTTTCCACGCGTTATTCTGGCGTACCCGCCATAGACCCAGCCGGTCTTTCCCTTCGCCTGACCGAGCCCCTTCGCCTGAATCCAGCCCTGGCCCAGCGCAAGTGCAGTTCGGGTCTCCGTGGGCGCGGCCACTTCGAGGACGGTGCTGCCGATCGTAATGGGTTGGTCCCGGAACATGAGTCCCGTTTCGGTCGTGAGCGTCGCGCCGGGCTGCTTGCCGGCGGCAACGGGTGCGCTGCCGCCTGTGAACTGATACGCAAACAACGACGGAGTGTTGCTCTTGACGACGAGCTTGGGTTTGCGGGAGCCCTCGACATACTGCCATGTCTCATAGGTCAGTGGGGCGGTCTTGCCGTCGGCGCCCGTGCCGGAACCATAGATGCCAAGTTCGTAGACAAGGGTCTTGCCATCGGTTGTCCGTGACGCGCCGCGAACGAACGGCTGGAGGATGCCGGTTGAGGTGGGCGGCGGAGTCACGCTCGTGACCTTGCCAGCCTTGGTCTTGATGCCGAGGAACGTCCCTTTCGTATCCTGCATGGGGCCAAAGAATGTACCATCGGCCAATGTGACCCCTGTTGGACCGAGGAAGGTGTGAGCCGTGTCGAAGCCGAGGCTTGAGGCGGCGACACTCCAGATGCCGCCGGGAGAGACGATGAGAGGTATCGATCCGCCCAGAATCAGTCGCGTCGTCCGATCAAACTGTTCTTTTGTCAGTGGAACCTGTGTCCAGAATGAGCCATTTGTCGTACCATCGTAGCCGACAGAGGTCATGGTCAGCTGCAGCAGCCGCGGAATCGTCGTCGGCGAAGCCTCGACCAGCAGGACGCCCTTCGAGGAGCACAGCACCTTGGGCCACATCTCGGTTTTCCCCTGGTAGATTACCAGTTCCTGCTTGGACGCGAGTTTGCGGTCGACAGCCTTGTACGAACCGTCGGTTTCGCTGGTCACGTAGACGAGCTCGCCTCCGGCGGGATGCCAGTCGAAGGTAACGATTGTACCCAACTTGGTCAGCTGTGTCTTGCGCCCGTTCACCCATTGCCAGAGGTCGCCCTTGTCCAGATACAGGCCGGTGTCATTCTTCGAGGGCTTTGCCGTGGTCCCTGGTGTCGTTGACGGAGTGCCCGGGGTCAGGTTGCGTGCGACGAGGAACACAGACGCTGCAAGAATCAGCACGGCGACGGCAAGGAAGATAGCTTTCTTCTTGGGACGACGGAATCTTCTCATGGGGCAAACACCTCCTAGCTTTCAGGACGGGTTGCAAACGGGACGTCTCCAGAGGCAGGGCCCACAGCCACCTTCTGTGCTTCGACGACCAGCTCTTCGTCGCACTTGGGGCAGAATGGATGGTTACCGACGATGTACCCGTGTTTGGGGCATACCGAGAACGTGGGCGTAAGCGTGAAGTAGGGCAGACGGTAGCTGTTCGTGACTGCACGTACCAGCTGCTTGGCCTGGTCTGCGCTTTCCAGCCGTTCGCCGAGGAACAGGTGGACGACAGTGCCTCCTGTATACTTGACCTGAAGAGGGTCCTGGAGGTCAAGCGCATCGAACGGGTCGGTCGTGTACGCCACAGGCAACTGCGTAGAGTTCGTGTAGTAGGGATCACCACCGTTCTTGACGGCCTCTTCGTTTGCCACGAGGATGTCCGGATACAGAGCCTTGTCCTGCTTGGCCAGCACATAGGTTGCTGATTCGGCGGGAGTTGCTTCAAGGTTATAGAGTTGTCCGCTTTCATGCTGGAACGCCTCGAGTTTGCCCAGCATGAAATCCATGATCTCGAGCGCCAGACGTCGCCCATCGGGTTCGGCAATCGTGACGCTGGCGAAGTTGAGCAGGAGTTCATTCATGCCGTTGATGCCGATCGTGTTGAAATGGTTGGCCCAGTAGAGCCCGTTGCGCTGCTTGACTGCATCGAGGTAGTGACGCGAATAGGGGTAGAGTCCTGCCGCCGTCAGGTTCTCGATGACCTTGCGCTTGATCTCGAGCGACGTGCGAGCGACATCCATGACGTGGGACAGGCGCTCGAGCAGTTCGTCTTTGCTGTGAGAGAGGTAGCCGATACGCGGGAGGTCGATGGTGACCACCCCAATGGAGCCGGTGAGAGGGTTGGACGCAAACAATCCGCCGCCCCTCTTCCGCAGTTCGCGTGTGTCGAGCCTCAAACGACAGCACATTGAGCGGGCATCGTCCGGATCCATGTCGCTGTTCACGAAGTTGCTCCAGTACGGGATGCCGAACTTGGCGGTCATCTCGAAGATGGGGTCGTAGACAGGGTTCTGCCAGTCGAAGTCCTTCGTAATATTATACGTGGGGATGGGGAACGAGAAGACACGGCCCCTGGCGTCGCCGGCAAGCATGACTTCGGCGAAAGCACGGTTGAACATGTCCATTTCTGGCTGGAAGTCCGCGTAGGTCTCGGGCACAGGCTTTCCGCCGATAATCGCTTCTTCGCCGGCCGTGGCGCCGTGCGCGTGGAGATCCAGGGTGATGTTGCTGAAGGGAGACTGGAAACCTGACCGTGTGGGGACATTCATGTTGAACACGAATTCCTGCACGGCCTGCTTGACCTCGTCATAGCGCAGGCGATCGTAGTGGATGAAGGGCGCGAGGTAGGTGTCGACCGAGCTGAACGCCTGTGCGCCGGCCGCCTCGCCCTGCATGGTGAAGATGAAGTTGACCATCTGCCCCAGCGCCGAGCGGAAATGTTTGGCGGGCTTGCTTTCGACCTTGCCGTATACGCCCCCGAGTCCTCTCAGGAGAAGGTCCTTGAGGTCCCAGCCGACACAATAGGCGGCCAGGTACCCCAGATCGTGGATGTACATGTCGCCGTTGACGTGCGCGTTCCGTACTTCCGGCGGATAGACCTCATTCAGCCAGTACCGGCTCACGACGCTGGTCGCAAGGTGCATGTTGAGTCCCTGAAGAGAGTAGCTGGTATTGGAATTCTCGTTGACGCGCCAGTCCAGTTTCTCCAAGTATTTCTGGATTGTCTCGCGGGGGTCGAGAAGCGCCTTGAGGTCGCGCAGTTTTCGGTGCTGCTCACGGTAGAGGATATAGGCTTTGGCCGTCTTGTGATGGCGTGACTCCATGAGCGTCTGCTCGACGAGGTCCTGGAGCTGTTCGACCGTGGCGATATCGTCGGGGATCTGGGCGACGATAATGCGCGTCAGGCGTTCCGGTTCGGTGTCGTCGAATTCCTTCGTAGCCTTGCCGGCTTTCGCAATGGCGATGCGGATCTTTGCCTGGTCGAAGGGTACTTTCTCACCCGTGCGCTTGATTACGTATCGCATACGTATCACCCCAGCAGCTATTGATAGTTTTGACTCATTGTGCGCCGATTATTCAGACTGTCGCGCCCTCAGCAGGCGCGTGACTATTCTACGGTGGCAAGGGAGTGCGTCAAGTATTGTGAAGATGCGGCTCAGGAGCTTGACAGAACCAAAATACCTGTTCTGGGAAGCATGTCCCGCGCTAAACTGTCTACTTGATTGTGATGACGCGCGAGTGGGAGGCTCGCTTGATCTCAATCTCAGTCTTGACGGCGGAGACAAGACTCCTGTACGCATCCCGGGCTGCGTGGCCTCGAAGAAGACCATCAACCCGGGATGAGAGTGTCGCTCATGTTTCTTGACCAGGTAAGGCGGCAGGCACAGCGTGGCATCATAGCGCAGTGGGCTCCGTGTTCCGGTGCCGGTCAGACTGACACTGGCCATGTCCGGCTTGCCCATCATTACCAGCTGACGTTTGACGAGGACCGAGACGCCGGTCGCATCGATCGAACGCATCATGACAATGGGCAGTACCACGCTGTACAGGATCGCTGTACCTGCAGTGAAGAACAGTGCGTGACTGCCCAGAATAAGCCACAGCACGGCCAGCCCGGCCCGAGAATCAGGCCGCGCGAGGCCGTGTGGAAGTACCCCTCAGAAGCACCCCTCGCCTTACACTGAAAGGCTCGGGGGCATTGAACCAACATGCTCAGGGGGAGGTACCGCTTCATTGCTTGCTGTAGTCGGCCAGCTTGGGAATAGGGACGTTCTTGAGGGTATTGGTTACGACCTCATTGGTCGTAACGCCCCGGAGACGCGCTTCAGCCTGCAGGATGAGCCGGTGACCCGAAATGAACGGGAAAACCAGCTTGATGTCGTCCGGGATGACGAAGTCGCGACCCTGGAGATACGCGTACGCCTTGCTGAGGCGCATGAGGTCGATGCTGCCACGGGGAGACAGTCCAAGGTAGACGGTATCGTCGTGCCGCGTGGCGTCGACCAGTGAGACGATGTAGGTGATGAGCTCCGGCGCGATGAAAACGCTCTCGACCTCTTTCTGCATCGTCGTCAGGTCGTCGCGAGAGATGATACGGACGTCGTCGCTGATGACCTTGACCCGGGCGTAGAAGCCGGTCACGATCTCCTCTTCCTTCTCTTTGCTCGGGTATCCAATCGTCAGCCGGGTCATGAAGCGGTCCAGCTGCGCCTCGGGCAATGGGAACGTACCCTCGTACTCGATTGGGTTCATGGTCGCCATGACCACAAATGGGCGGTCCAGCTTGACGATGGTCCCGTCGA
>Ga0209538_1001722_pt1 | contig 11444 bp, 6 predicted proteins | sample BarGraNGADG00211_2_FD_184492 | JGI IMG/M metagenome (GOLD analysis project Ga0209538, IMG submission 184492) | Arctic peat soil microbial communities from Barrow, Alaska - Barrow Graham LP Ref core NGADG0004-211 (SPAdes) (version 2) | ecosystem: Environmental > Terrestrial > Soil > Wetlands >... | reverse complement strand
CAGCAGTTGAAGCAATTGTTTCACCCAAAAAGAATTAATTGTAATTTTAAAAGCCAATAAATTAAAATTGTAACCGGAAAATATAATATAACAAACACAACATGGAACATTTAACAAAACAGACCTTTTTGGAAAAGGTCTTTAATTACGAACAAAATCAGGAATGGAAATTTGAAGGAACATCCCCTTGCTTAATAGATTTTTATGCAGACTGGTGTGGTCCCTGCAAAATGGTAGCCCCCATTCTTGAAGAACTTTCGAAAGAATACGACGGAAAAATAAATATTTATAAAATAGATACCGAAGCCGAACAAGAACTTGCCGGAGCTTTTGGTATCAGAAGTATCCCTTCGATGCTTTTTATTCCTATGGAAGGCCAACCACAAATGGTACAGGGCGCTCTTCCAAAGTCGCAGCTTAAACAGGCAATCGACGATATCCTTTTGGTCTAATCTTTTTCCTATTATGCAAGGAACGGCTTTGCTGGCAACAGCTTATCTTCCACCCATCGAATACATCATTCAATGTCTTCACTTTGAGCACATATTGATTGAGCAGTTTGAGACTTATCCAAAGCAAACTTACCGTAACCGTTGTGTCATAGCAACGGCTAACGGTTTGTTGCATTTAAGCATACCTATAAAAAAGCCCAATGGGAATCATACTATAACACGAGATGTTGAGATCGATTTCACCAGCAGATGGAATCAGGTGCATTGGCGTGCAATATCTTCGGCATATACCCATTCGCCCTATTATATGCATTATTGTGATGCATTTGAAACGCTTTTTAATGATCCTCCAAAACAACTGTTGGAGTTCAATACGGAGTTATTGAAAATTGTATTCAGATTTTTAAAGACAGATATTGATCTGGATTTTACTAAAGCATATGATTTTAATCCTGAGGGGATGCCTGACTTCAGGCAGGTAATTCATCCAAAACATATTATTTCTTACCCTGAGAAGCCCTCTACATTTATTGAATACACGCAGACTTTTAGCAATAAATATAATTTTATACCAAATCTTAGCATCATCGACCTGATTTTCAATGAAGGACCCGAAGCTTTGGATTTTCTGAAAAGCAATTAACCGCTACAATATCGGGTACTCCACCCTGACGTGATAGATGCTCATTAGTTTGCGTTTGAGAATTCGCTTCACAGTCGTAATATCTTTCATTGTGATATTAGAATTGTCAAACTGATTTTGTTCTAACTGTTTGTTGATGACCCGCTCTACAAGTTCACGAATTGTATTTTCATCTTTTTCTTTCAGACTGCGTGAAGCTGCTTCAACAGAATCTGCCATCATCAATACAGCCGTTTCTTTTGAAAAAGGAATGGGTCCGTGATAGGTAAATTTATTTTTATCAACTTCACCATCCGAAACACTTTGCATTTGTTTGACATAAAAGAATTCGGTCATACGTGTGCCATGATGTGTGCGGATAAAGTCGATGATCTGTTCGGGTAATTTATTCTTCTTGGCAAGCTCGATTCCCTTGATGACATGTTTTATAAGTACCTGAGCACTCTCTTCATAGGTCAGTTCATTGTGCATGTTATGACCGGAAGTCTGGTTTTCAATGAAATATAGTGAATTTTCTATTTTGCCAATGTCATGGTAAAGTGCTCCGGTACGGACAAGTAAAGGATTTCCACCCAATTCGATGATCAGTTCCTCAGCAATATTTGCCACCATGATGCTGTGATAAAAAGTACCCGGCGCATAAATAGCCAGCTTCCGTAATAAAGTACTGTTGGTATCACTCAGCTCAAGCAGGGTAACATCAGTCACCAGACCAAAAAGTTTTTCAAATAAAAATATCAGTGGATAAGCAAGAAGTGTAAGAACTGCAGCTGCGGCATACATTCCGGGATAAGCTAAATTAAAGTGTGAAAAATTTCCTTCCTGGATCAGTACAATGCCGGTATAAACAATACTACTCGAAACAAAAATCATGAGTGAAGTGAAGAAAAACTGGGAACGTTTATGCACTTTCACAATACTTACAATGGCAACTATGCCTGCAATAAACTGAAGATAGACAAATTCAAAACTGTTAGGGACTAAAAATCCGGCAATAATCAGTGTTATCAGATTGACGAATAGCGCCATACGAGTATCGAAAAAGACCCTGACAATAACCGGAACAAGACAAACCGGAACAATATAAATAAAGAAGCTATTGTAATTACTTACAAGGCTGATGGTTGACACCATCAGGATGATCAATAGCAAAAGTAAAACAAGCTTGTTACTGTCATGAAATACATCTCTGCGAAAAGAATAGAGGAACAAGGCAAAGACAGTGAGCGCAGATCCGATCAGGAGAAACTGTCCTAATCGTATTAAATAATGTTTACCGTAAGCCCCTAACTGAGACTCATAATCATGTTTTAGAGAACTCAATATCTGATATTTTTCATCATTCACTAACTCGCCTTTTGAAATGATCCCCTGCCCCTTTTGTACCATTCCTCTTGTCAAAGAAACTCCTGAAACGATTGCCTGATCTTGTTTTTGATTGGCCAGAAAATCATAGCGTACATTGTTTACCAATGACTGCTCAAGCAAGGGCCTAAGTAAGGTAGCATCGATGTCAGGAAACTCGGTTGCTTTTTTAGCCAATAAATCGATCAGGTAATGATCTCCGGTCTGAATTGTAAATAGATCACTCAATTGAACAGTTTCAACTAAATTTCCTTTCAAAAGATTTATTTCAAAATCAGGGGGTTTGTTTTGAATCATTCCACCGGGTTCAATAATACCACGCAGCATAACAGAATCGAGCATGGTCTTGCCAATAAACCTGTTAAACTGCATCCGTTTATTATCGGAAGAAGTACGCGGGTATTTGTTCATCCATGCTTTCTCGAAACTGACAATATATTCAGAATATTTCTTTACAAGTGGCTCACTGTACAAACGGAACATCAATCTGGTCTCAAGGAGTGCAGTTTCTCGCTCCTTTTTTAGTTCTGCATCTGTTTTTAAAATGGCAAAATCGAAAGGTGCAATAAGATCTTCATTCAACCAGGGTTTACCTTTTTGAAACTCATACCTGAATTTACCTTCATTTGGAAAACTTTGAAGGAGAATAAGTGCGGTGATAAAAAACAAACTGATTCGAAACAACACCGGGTAATGATTCCAGACCTGTATTAAATTATTCTTCATATTGATAACTTTCGTTAAGCAAGATAAGCAATTATTTTCAAGATTAAAGTTATCAACAGGCAATTGTTCTTAAATATCTCTGTTTTGTTGATAAGTTTCCTCGAGAGGCCAATTGATAAAGACAACAAATTTCCTTATTTTTGTTGAAAGTTTCACATTATTTTTTGTAAATCTAAATCTAATGCTAATATAATTGTAACATTAGACATTAAGGGTTTGCAGATTTTTAATTTCATTCAGATTAATTGAAACGTGAAAATGAATTTCGGTGTTTGTTGCCTTAGTGTAATACCCGTAAGGGCTGATGTTTCCGGTAAATCGGAAATGGTTAGCCAATTGCTATTTGGTGAGACTTTCAGTATACTTTCTTTATCAAAAGGATGGGCTAAAATCACTACAGATCACGACAGTTATGAAGGATGGATTGATGAAAAGCAATTTATACCTTTAAGCAGTGATGAGCACTCACGAATCCTTTCTTTTACGAAATATTATTCTACAGAATTGGTTCATGGATTAAATCAAAAGAATAGCGGAACCCTGAATATTGTTGCGGGAAGCATATTGTACAATTCAACAGCACCAGAATTCATATTGGGTGACAAAACTTATTCTTTTGATGGAAAAGTGATCAAAACGGATCTTCAGCCTTCAGGTGAAAAATTGATAAAGAATGCTTTTTATTTCTTAAACAGCCCATACTTATGGGGTGGAAGAACTCCTTTTGGTATCGACTGTTCTGGATTTGTTCAAATTGCGGCACGCCTTTCGGGCATTTCGCTTCCACGCGATACGCGGGAACAGGCAGAAGAAGGAGAAATGATAAATTTAATTTCGGAAGCAAAACCGGGTGATCTTGCTTTTTTTGATAATGCTGATGGACGTATCATCCATGTTGGTATACTGCTTGAAAAAGCACAAATTATTCATGCTTCGGGAAAGGTCAGGATCGATACAATTGATCATCAGGGAATTTTCAATGATGAGTCTAAAAGATACAGCCATCAATTGAGGGTTATAAAGAGAATAATTCAATAATAAATGGAGTTTTGTGATGCTGACCTGAATTAAAAGAGGATAAATTAAAGGAGGAAAAACAAAAAATTGTTAACATTAAATTAATTTCAGAATACTTGTAAGTTTAATTCTGAAAAGTATCTTTGTCGAAAATTGAATAAAAAAATTAAACATTGAACATTTGTTATAAATTAAATAAATAACACATAAATTAGGCCCCCAGAATAAAGCCTGGTTTAACAAAAACAATTCACCAACCTAATAACTAAAAACCAAATCTATGAAAATTAAAATTTTTACACTTTTTCTGGCTTCTATGCTCATGAGTGTAATGTTATTTGCACAGGTTACCACTTCAGGATTAAGTGGTAAAGTTGTGGGAAAAGATAACTTAACGCTCCCGGGAGCAACTGTAACGGCTATACATGTCCCTACCGGAACAAAATATGTTACGGTTTCAAACACAAATGGACAGTTCTCTATGCAAGGCATGAAATCTGGTGGTCCATATACTGTAAATATTTCTTTTGTTGGATACAGTACATCCTCATACAGAGATATAACACTTTCTCTTGGAGATATGTTCAACCTGAATGTCAACCTTACTGAGAGTGCTAACAATTTAGCTGAAATTGTAATTATGGGTACCAAGGCATCATCTTTCAGAAATCTGAAAACCGGCGCTGTTTCCAATATAACAAGTGTTCAGATGAAAGCCATTCCAAGTTTGAACAGAACATTGGGAGATTACACGAAATTGTCTCCATTTTCAAATGGTGGCGGTTCTTATTTAGGTAAAGATGCTTATACATCTAACATTACTGTTGACGGTGCAAACTTCAATAATAACTTTGGTTTGTCAAGTAGTAACTTACCCGGAGCATCAGGTGAGCCTATTTCAATGGAGGCTATTGAAGAAATTCAAATATCTGTTGCACCTTTTGACGTAAGACAAAGCAACTTTACCGGTGCTGGTATCAATGCCATCACAAAAAGTGGTACAAATCAATTTAAAGCCTCTGCTTATGCTTTTTACCGTAACCAGCAATATAACGGTAGATTTGGTCGTGATTCAGCCAACGGTAACCCCAGGAGATACTCAGTAGCACAATCTTCTAAAAAAACTTATGGTTTTTCATTTGGTGGACCGATTATTAAAGATAAACTTTTCTTCTTCATTAATGGCGAAACAGACCGTACATTATCTCCAGGTAATACATTAATGGCAATGGATGCCGGCAGGAATCCCCTTGACCCTAACGTAAATGCAAATGTTAGTGCTGATAGTTTAAAAGCATTTTCTGCTTTACTAAAATCAAAATATGGTTATGATACAGGTCCTTATGAAAATTGGGGTGGTGATCAGGATAAGAATGATAAATTACTGGCTCGCTTAGATTGGAATATCAACAAAACGAACAAATTCACAATCCGTTATAACTATTCAACAAGTTCAACTCCGAGCAGACCAAGTAGTAGCGGTGATGTATTGCCAAGTATTTCTGGTAGCCGCAGCAGTAAAACCGGTGGTATGGCATATGAAAATTCACAATATTTCACATCCAGTACACTCCATTCCGTAACAGCTGAATTAAATAGTAGATTTGGTTCAAATATGGACAATAAACTATTATTTGCATACACAAAATATGGTCAACCCCGTACAACACCAAGTACTGTTTTCCCAATGATTGATATCATGAACGGAACTTTAACCGGGAATGTAAGAATGAGTGCCGGATATGAATTGTTTTCATACATGAATAATGTAGATAATAATACTACAATTATTACTGACAATTTTACTTACCTATGGAAAAAACACTCGTTTACTTTAGGTGGATCAATGGAGCATCAATATTTTGCAAACAGTTATTTGCGTCAAGGAACAGGTTATTATAGGTTTAAAAGTTTAAAAGCTTTCCAAAACTTCACTAATGGCGTAGGTGCAGGATTACCATTCAATTCTAATTTTGACCCGATTGGGTTTGCTTATACCTATCCTATCAACGGATATACCAGTCCTGTAGCCGAATTGTCTTTCCGTCAATGGTCTGCATACCTGCAGGATGAATGGAAAGCTACTGAAAACTTCAAAGTTACAGGAGGTATCCGACTTGATTTACCACAATATCTGAATGGTGCAGTTAATAATCCGGCATTATATAATTATGCTTTTAGAAACGGCGAAACGGTTGATTTGAGTACCTGGCCAAAAGCACAGATATTATGGTCTCCACGTTTAGGATTTAACTGGGATGTTTTTAATAATAAAAACTTAACTGTTCGCGGTGGTACAGGTATCTTTACAGGTCGTATTCCATTTGTATGGTTTACCAACCAACCAACCAATAGTGGAATGCTTCAATATCAGTTAGCTATCAGTACAGGAACCACAGCTGCAAATGCTCAGTTGGCTCGTTTGCCCTTGAATGCAGATCCTACAAAACTGTTAGCAGACCCTACTATAGCTGATATCTTTCCACAACAAAATGTTGTTGGAGGAAAAATCGCAGCTATTGATAAAAATTTCAAATTACCTCAGGTATGGCGTACCAGTATAGGTGTTGATGTTAAATTCCTGAATATGTTATTGAGTCTTGATGGTATTTATACAAAAGATATCAATTCAATTTATTTTGATAACATTAACTTAGCTCCAACAACGAATAATGTAACTTTAGGCAGTACAACAATCCCTTATTACAATTCAGCTGCAAGATATATCACAGCACCTTATCAGAATGTTGTAATAATGCGTAACACAACAAAAGGACAAGGTTATACACTTGCAGCTAAATTAGATCTGCCAAGAGTAGCCGGATTCAGTGGTACAATTTCTTATTCCAAAACATGGGGTGAAGAGGTAACAAATAAATCAGGGTCAGATCCTTTCTCAGCTTGGCAATACAGATATATGTCAGGTAGTTCGAATGATCAATCACTTGGTTTAACCGCATATAACACACCTAATCGTCTGGTAGCTTCTCTTAATTATGGTATAAAATACGGTAAGATGGAAACAAACGTATCAGTGTTCTATACAGGAAACAGCGGATATGCTTATTCTTATTACTTTAATGGGGATGCAAACGGTGATGGTACTACAAATGACCTGATGTATATACCTAAAACTGAAGCTGAATTTATCTGGGCTACACCAGCAGATGCTCAGGCATACTGGACATATGCAGCTCAGGATCCATACCTGAGTAAACATAAAGGTGAAATTGCACAACGCAATGCAGCTTACGAACCATGGTACAGCAGATTTGATGTAAAAATTGTTCAGGACTTTAATATGAAAGTTGGAAAAGAGAACAATAAACTATCATTTATTGCAGATTTCATCAACTTTGGCAACCTTCTCAACCATAACTGGGGTCTTAACAAGAGCATAGCTTCAGGTGCCAGTTCACCGCTTAGCGTTAGTGGTCGCGATGCTGCAACAGGTTTGCTAAAAGTATCTATGAGAAAAATTGGTACAAGTTATATGAACACTACTTTCCAGGATCCTACTTCCATCGGTGGATTATGGGGAATTCAGGTTGGTCTTAGATATACTTTCAACTAAGAGAATCATCAACATCTGATTAATAAAAAAGCCCCGAATCTCCGGGGCTTTTTTTATTTATCAGATGAATGACTTTCAATAACTTATTAATTTAATGGCTTATTTATTCTTTCGATAGGATTCAAAACGCAGATAGTGGTCTGCCAATACCAATGCGGCCATTGCTTCAACGATTGGGACAGCTCTCGGAACTACACAAACATCGTGTCTTCCACCAGGATGAATTGTCACAGGATTGGCATCTTTATCGACAGTGATTTGCTCACGCATAATCGTTGCAACAGGTTTAAAAGCTGTCCTGAAATATATATCCTGCCCGTTTGAAATACCACCTAAAACGCCTCCTGCCCGGTTGGTTTCAGTAATAATCTTACCGGGATTCTTTGGATCAGGCCGAAATATATCATTGTGCTGAGATCCTCTCATTGCAGAACCTGCAAAACCGGATCCATATTCAAAACCTTTGACTGCATTTATACTGAGCATCCCTTTTGCCAAATCGGCCTGTATACGATCAAATACGGGTTCTCCCCACCCGGCAGGCACTCCCTTGGCTACACAGGTAATAACACCTCCAAGACTATCGCCATCAATCTGAGCGGCCTTTATTTCCTCAACCATCTTTTTAGCTACAGCGAAATCAGGACAACGGACTTCATTTTGTTCAGCCAAAGAAAGAACAAGCGCTTCATAACTTTGTTCAAGGGCAACAGTTCCAATCTGTGAGACATACGCTGTAATTGTAACACCCAACTGTTCCAGCAGGAGCTTTGCAAAAGCCCCACCTGCAACCCTGGCCAATGTTTCACGGGCAGAAGATCTTCCACCTCCCCTGTGATCGCGAATGCCATATTTTTGAATGTACGTATAATCAGCATGAGATGGACGAAACACTTTGCTAAGTTCATCATAATCATTTGAACGCTGATCGGCATTCATTACAATAAAAGCAATTGGTGTACCGGTTGAAACGCCTTCAAAAACACCCGATAGAATTTCAAGTCTATCCTTCTCATCTCTGGGCGAAACGAGTTTAGATTGACCGGGTCGTCTTCTGTTGAGTTCACTTTGAATAAATTCAGGATTTATTTCAATACCTGATGGAAAACCATCAATTATTCCTCCTACTCCTTTTCCATGTGATTCACCAAAAGAAGTCAGTGTCAAAAGCTTACCAAATGTGTTTCCTGCCATTTTTAAATAGTATAAATGTTAATCAAAAATAATATGAAAAGATCGGATTTTTAATAAAATTTCTCTTGATTTCAGCCTTTTTATTTTGTACCTTTAGCAGTGATGATAACATCGGATTTTTTTGTACAGTATCACCTGTATGAAACATGAACGCTTAAAGTTCCCAATGGAATTATTCAAACAAACAGGAAATTTATGCGTATTATGCAAAAAAAGGCATATAAATGCCTCTCAAACCCCGGGATAAGATCGGGAAAAAACAAAAGCGACTGATTTACAATATCAGTCGCTTTTATTTTAACCAATAATTTTTTATCTTATTATACCTGTCTCAATATTTTAATCTTAGCTTCAATCGTTTTCAACTCTTCTTTAGCTTTTTCAATTTTCTTTTCAAATTCAGTTTTAAAGAGGTTGGTGTTTTTTGAGTTGGCAAAGAATCCAATATTGTTTTCCCAAATCTTAATGTCTTCCTTTAGTTCATCCATTTTGTTCTGAAGGAAAGCACGCTCACGACTGATAATCCGGCCAGCTTCAGGTTGTTCTTTTAACGACTCGAATTTGTTCTTGTAATTATTTGAAGAGACCTCGGAAGAGCTAATTTTCAACTTATCGAAATGTTTGTTTATAGCAGTCCTGAAATCATTCTGTAAACGATCTTTATCTTTAATCGGAACATGACCAATTTCCATCCATTGACGTTGTACGTCTTTCAGCGTTTCAACATTTGCATTGCGATCTTCTGTTAACTCAAACGTCTGAACAAAATTCAATAAATCAAGCTTAAGCTTCAAATTAGTATCTTCCTGTTCATGAATATGTTTAAAGAATTCCGATTTCAGATTAAAAAAATCATCACAAGCTGCCCTGAAACGTTTCCATATTTTATCACTTTGTTTTCGGGGTACCGGTCCTATTTCTTTCCATTCTTTCTGTAATCTGATAAGCTCTTTGGTCGTTGCAGCCCAGTCATTACTTGTCCTTAAAGATTCAGCCTGAACACACAGATTCAATTTCAGATTAAAATTATTAAGCTGTTGATCCTTAAGTTTAGTAAAGTATTCTTTTTTATTCGAAAAGAAAGCATCAAGGTATCCTTTGAATTTTAACCAGATTTCGTCGTTGACTTTACGTGGAGCTGGTCCAACACTTTTCCAAACTTTCAGTAAATCATTGAGCTGATCTGTAATATCCTGCCAATGTTTAACGGAATCAATATTCCCGGAAATCATTTTATCGGCACTCTCACACAATGCAACTTTAGCAGCATAATTTGCATTCTGCTCATCCTGCATGCCTGAATAGTATTCTCTGCGTCTGTCATTAATCTGATCAGAAGCCGCCTTAAAACGCTCCCAAACCTCGTCCTTCTTATCCAAAGGAACAGGTCCGATCTCTTTCCATTCTTCATGAAGCTGCTGAAGTTTCTTGAAAGAATCAGCCAGATTAAAATTGATCAACAGATCCTCGGTCTTTTCGCAGATTGCCACTTTGGCTTCAAGGTTTTTCCTGAGATCAAGGTCTTTGAGTTCTTTTATGATACGCACTTTATCATAAAACTTCTCAACTAAGAAATGATAATTATTCCACAAAGAAGTAACTTCATTCTTAGGAACCATTCCAATCGTTTTCCATTTGTCCTGAAGGGCTTTGAAATCGTCATTGATTCTTTTCAAAGGCTCTTCATGGTCTATCAACGTACGAAGATTGTCAAGGATCTCATTCTTTAGTGCCAGATTTGTGATCTTAATTCTTTCCTGTTCTTCGTTATATCTTGCTTTTGTTTGTTTAAATTTATCAAAAGCCATTCTAAAACGCATCTCAAGAATATCTTCAGCAGGTGCATAAGCTTCTGCTGCTCCGCCTTCACTTATATATTTTTTAAAGGCTTCTTCTTTAAAAGCCTTATTTGCTTTTTCAAATTCAATCCTAATATTGGATACTTTCTTCTTTATCAGGGCAATATTGGTTTCGGAAACAGCCTTTTCCAATAATTCCACCAATTGCTCACGGCTGAATGAAGCATAATTCACCAGTGAATCATCTTCAACTTCTTCCTCTTCCTCTTCTTCTTCAACAACAGTTCCAATTTCCATTGAAATAAGTTCCTGATGAATCAGTTCATGCATATTGGTATCAGATGCAACTTCTTCGTGGGTAATTGCGACAGATATCTCATGTGTTGCAATTATATCACTTGTTTCAACAACTACTTCTGGTTCAACAACTACTTCTGGTTCAATAACTGTTTCTGGTTCAATAGCTGCTTCTGGTTCAACAACTACTTCAGGCTCTTCCGTTACTTCAGGTTCAATAGCGGCTTCTGGCTCAACAATTTCTTTAATGGCTTCAACTTCAATAATTTCGGGTAATTCAGTCACTTCGGGAGCAGTAACTTCCTCAGTTTCGTCAGCTAAAGTTTCAGTCTTTTTAATCGATTCAGGTTCTTTTGTTTCGACCTTATTAACCTCTT
>Ga0209538_1001721_pt1 | contig 11447 bp, 9 predicted proteins | sample BarGraNGADG00211_2_FD_184492 | JGI IMG/M metagenome (GOLD analysis project Ga0209538, IMG submission 184492) | Arctic peat soil microbial communities from Barrow, Alaska - Barrow Graham LP Ref core NGADG0004-211 (SPAdes) (version 2) | ecosystem: Environmental > Terrestrial > Soil > Wetlands >... | reverse complement strand
TAAAGCAACATTTATAACGAAATGGACAAACATACTGTCAACAACAACTGCTCGCGATATGACGAATGTAACCGCACCAGCAATGAATGCAAGGACAAGGTATTTAACAAATTCGATGTAGTAATCTAGATAGCTTCGTTTGAAAAGTCGAGTATAGACAAACTTTGGGTAGCTGAACAAATGCAGTACTAAATTGCTACAAATTGTCCCCATAAACACACCAGCAAGGCCAAAGAATTGCAAAAATATTATTGAAAACACGATGTTCACTATTGATTCAGCTATAGGTACGAAACGGTCTTCGTGAAAAATGCCGGCAGCCTCTTTAAAGCTATTCGTTACAGAGCGCATGAGTTGCAAATAAAGATTAACCCCAAGCGCTAAAAGCACACCAATTGGGAGTACATATTTGTCACCTAGCCAAATCATAACAAATGAGTCCATCGCCACAATAAATCCAATAACTGCAATACTAGCAAGCCAGAAATTCGCAAAACGCACTTTTTTGTATATATCGAACGACTTTTTGTGGTTGTCAGCTACAAGTAAATTACCAATGCTCGCCGTGATAGCGGTAAACGCCTGTCCAACAATGTTTAACACAGCACTTATTACCAGGTAGTAATTACTATATAATCCGACTGTCTTTATACCCAAAAACATCGAAATAACGATATTATCTGAGCCAAGCACAACAAATGCTCCTATTTTATGCATAAATAGTGCTTTAATTTTTTTAATGACATCTTTTTTAGTGTCATCATCAACTGGTAATGTCTCGCCATTATTCAGAAACGGATAGCGTTTGTTAACGATGGCAGTAATAACAAGATTTTCAATAACACGCATAATAACTTTAACGGTCAAGTAAAGATAGTAATTCCCTGTCAAGAGTAACATTGCAATCTGCAAACCGTTCATCACAAATATGTATCCTATGTGAACGAAATTGATAATATAGTTTTTTTGATCGGCATACAGTATCGAGCGCTTGTAGACAAGCAGATATGAACAGACGACGTCCATAAGGAATAATAGATAAATTATATAGATACTTTCGGGGATATTTACCTTACCTACTATCATCCCCAGGAAAGGCATGATTAGTAGTCCTATGATCGCGACTACAATTGCAATAACCCTATACCCTTTTTTGTAAAACGCTATAAGTGACTTTATGCGTGATTTATATAAATCGGACATTGGTTTGTAAAGGTGATAGATAATCGCCGCTCCAAAACCCATTTCAACAATCCCAAGCATGGAAATAATATTTACAAACAATCCATTGATACCTAAATATTCGGTGTTTAAGCACTGAACAAATATGCGCTGAGCTACGAAACTAATGGTGATAGTAACTACGCTTAAGAGTGTAGAAGTCATAATGTTTTTTACTGCGCTATGCGTTCTCATACGACATCAACCATATGAAGCTTTTTGTAGCATCTTGTTACAATCGTGTAGAGCGATGGGCTTAAGTGTAACAAAGACAATTCGAGTTTTCGTTTTCTGTTAATATACTCGATTTTCCTGACATCGTAGCTGAGGATCTTTTCCCTAAAAGCTGCGTACTCACTCAAAAAATCACCTAAATCATCCGATAGGGTCATTGTTCTATAAAGATTAAGTAATGCTAAAACTGTAGACTGGTTAGCGTATTGTTTCGTGGTGCTCTGATAGCTTCCGTCTACTATTTCCTGTTCGATAATCTCCGCCACATGCGCCACATCGAAAAAACTAGAAGACAAGCGCCTATTTGAGGCAGAGCCAACTCTCTTGTAGTAAAGGTAGCCTTCGTAGTTGATATGTATATAATTTTGGCATCGTTTGTATATTTCGAACATGAAGAGCTTATCTTCATTGTGTCTAAGTGAAGTATCAAACCTAGTATTTCCAATCAGCGACCTTCTGATGAGTTTATTACAGGTACTTATACCACCGACCTGACGTGTTAAGAAGTTATCCAGTATATCTGGATTACCACGAAAAACACTTTCGTGGATATTTGTATCTTTTTTTTGAGTGCGCCTTGGAAGAAGCGCAATGTTACACGAGGCTACATCGCAATGGGATCTCTCGATAATTGTCATTAATGTAGAATACATATCGCTTTCTATAGTATCGTCGGCATCAATGAAGCTCACATAAATACCCGATGCTTTATCTAGGCCAGTATTCCTTGCCGACGAGACACCATGATTTGAAGTGTGGATCACGACAATTCGCGAATCCTTGTTAGCAAAGGTCGTGCAGATTGTTAATGATTTGTCCGTGGACCCGTCGTCAACAAGGATTATTTCGAGATTTCTATGAGACTGATTAACTACTGATCCTAGGCAGCTTTCCAGGTAGCTAGCTGTATTATATATTGGTATAATCACTGAAATCTTTTTCATTATCTTCCGTCCTTTGATTATTGCCATAAAAACTTATAGGGTAATGTACTGTACCCGTCAATGCCAAGTAAGTATATGTAAATACCAAGAGATGCAATAATCACCGCGCCCAGGACTAACGACTTACCTCGGGAGTACTTTAATGTGTCTAGGGCTTCTGGGATTAGCAGGATTATATATATGAAATAGTAGTTTGCTATTCGCAAAACATTTGCGGCAATCGGGGAGAATAACATAAGGATCGCACCTATAATGCAGAGGTTATATAAGACTCGTTTTCTTTCGTCTGCCGCCACAACTTTGTTGTAAAAGAACAAACTGACGATAACCATGACTATACACATTACCATCCATCTGTATGAGTTTGTCTGTGCTATCTCGTAACTTTGATAGAAGTACCGATTAATCAATGATAATATTCCATCCTTTAACTCATAAACAATAACAGCTAGGATGCTCAAAGCGGCAACCCTTCTATTCGTGAGGTGTACTTTTCTCACAAAATAGGCTGGTAAGAAAACCAATGCGGATAAATGGAATAGCGCCGCTAAGCAGATCGTTAAAATAAACTTGATAGGTTTCGATTCCATTAAGTATTTAAAGCTAACAAGTGTCACGCCGATTGCCATAGCCTGTCTCAAACCAGAAAAGTTAAAGGCAAAAAAACCCAAACAAACATATAGAAAGATGGTTAAAAATGGCTTCTTAGAGTACTTATACGCTAGATATCCTACGGGAATTGTTGATACTGTAGAGATTACGAGTAAGTAAATCTGTTTATTCTGCGTCCAGTTTGTTACGAATTTGGTCAGAATTTTAAAACCAAGTTCATACCTTATGGCTGACAGATCCTGAATACTCCAGGGCATTTGCTTATAAAAGTAGTCCCAATAGAATGGCATGTCCGATCCAATCCAGATATTTTTCAGGCAAAGTAGGGCAATCAACTGGGCTATTGATAATGTTAATAAGCATTTCAGCGCACGCTTACTTTGGCTAAACTTAAATTTGTATATAAGAGCGTAAACACCAATTAACAATATGTTTAAAATATATATAGTCATAGTCTTACCTAATTTTGCTCTCAGCGAAAATGGTCATCAGGTGGTTTTGATATTTTTTGCTTTCCTTGAGGATATCAAATCCATGTTCTTTGACCATCTGGCTATATCCTTCACGGCCCTGGGCCTTGTAGCTTTCAATTGCTATTATCCAGTTTTGCATATCATTGACTGATATGTAGGATATTCTATCTGTGAGTTTTGTCTCTCTACTAATTGATTTAGATGCAAGCACATGAATTCCAGTGGACTGCGCCTCGATAAGCGTGACCGGGAAACCCTCGTGAACCGATGGTAAGAGAAAGATATCAGACATGTTTAATAGCTCTGGTATGTCTTTTCGGTTGCCAAGAAAATGTATTCTGTCGGTCAGTTGTTTTGAGTGAACGAGTTCTTCAATTTCTTTCTCAAGTGTACCAGCCCCCGCGAAGAATAGGGTGTATGTATCCGGTTTCTGACTTTGAAGCGCTTCCAACAGTTCAACCATAAACTTATGGTTTTTTTCTGGTGAGAATCTGCCAACGTGAAGCAAGACTATTTCGTCCTTGAGACTATACTCTTTGCGCATTCGTTTGCGAATGCGGGGATCGTATGCGAACCTCTTCGTGTCAATGGCATTATTGATGATTTTGCTATGACTGTCAGTTGTCCATTTTTTGCCGAATAGCCATTTGCCAGCACCTTCTCCGCATGCAAAAAAGTAGTTAGCGCCGAGGCGGTTCAAACTTCTGAAGAAGGTGTAGCGCAGTTTTGACTGCAATGTCTTGGCTGGGTTATTTCCATGCGAATGTGCGACGCGAACTTTTACGCCCCTCAGTCGTGCGCATAGCAGAGTAGTAAAAGAGGAAAAATTTTGATGACACTGCACGATATCGTAGTTACCATTTTTTATAATCGTGTCGATCTCGATAATATTTCTAAGGAGAGATGTATGTTTTGGAGTCACATGATAAATATCGCTCCCCATTTTTTTTAATGGTGCTTCTAGTATGCCTTCATTAGGATTGTGTACGACGAAATCAAACTGTGTTTTGGAATGATCCATGTGTGAGTAGTAGTTAAATAGTATCATCTCGACACCCCCACCATCTAGAGATGATAGTACGTTGAGTACGCGGATCATACTATTCGACCTCTCGTTTCACGAGCGATGGCTTGCGAATAAAAACTGTACATGCGGGCGTCCAATAACCCTGGATTGTACTTGTTAGCCTCTAAGTAATTTCTTTTTGCCTGCGATTCTAGATTACCGCCAACGATTTTCTTAATCTTTTCCTCTAAATCTTTAACGTTTTTTCTCACAAAAACATATTGTCTATCTATGAGTTCAGGCGTACCACCGGATGATGAGCCAACTACGGGGCATGCAACGCTAAAAGCTTCTAAAATCACGCGGGCAATGACTTCGGCGTTACTCGGTTGTATATATAAATCAATACCTTGCATAAATTTAAAGACTTTATCATGGGGCAATAATCCCATAAAATGTACCTTATCACTTAGGCCAAGCTTCTTGGCAAGGTTGATTAGCTTGGTGGCATCGCCGCCGCCTACAAGGTAATAATCAATGTCATAACCCTGTTTTGATAATTGACCCATCGCCTCTATTACGTAGCGTTGCCCCTTGTAGCTAACGTGAAGTGGTGCAACCGTACCGATTGCGACTTTCATGCCGTTTGTTTTTCGGATAAGCGCAATTCTTTTATCAACTACTGATTGTTCGAAGATATTTAATTGAACATCAGAGCATGCGCATTGTCGACCCTTAGTAGGGTATCTGGACTGAAGAAACTTGGCAGAAACATATCTTACGTAGGGAGCGGTCCATACGATGTATCTGTTAACTAGGTATAATATAGGGGCAGCAAACTTATATTTAATTTTCCCGTAATACCAAAGCGAATCCCAAGGGCATCCAACCATTTCTATCAGGTATGGTTTGTGCTGCCTGCGGCATTCAAGATAGGCAAATATACCAATAATACTGGGCATCCGTATAATTGCAAAATCTGTCTTTGTCACTGTATCATTGATCAATATTCTATCCTCTCCGAGAATAAGTGACTTAAGGTTGAGTCGTTTAAGGCAATTGAAAGTTACACCGGCACAGCTTGATATACTTCGGCTTGCTGCAATCTTACTGTCGATGCTCTCTTTACGAGTAACTACGATAAGACTATCGCAGAGTTCAAGGTATTTCCTGAATAGTCCTGAGGTTAACCCGCCGTCAGTATAGTAGATATTTTGTTTATCTACTTTTAGTCTTGCGTCGTGGAAGAATGCAACTCTCATCATGTTTACCGAGTATCCCTTATGACTGCGATCAATTGCTCTCTCTTTTTCGTAGCCTCGCGTAGATAAATAGCAGTTTTTTGTTTGATGGTTTTTTCATTGTTTTGTAGTAAGATAAATTTTGATTTTAAACTCTCAAAGTCGAGTTCGCCAATTTTGATAGCGTAGTCCTCAATCCCAATATCTTTCATGATACCATCGCCCTTATTGCCGCCATAGGTTACCGCAATACATGGGATTGATTGTTCAAGAGAAAAAATCACGGAATGAAAACGTGTGCCAATTACGTAGCTACATTTATCGTACACGTTCTTAATATCGTAACAATTGAACTTATCGTTATTGATTATTTTGACTCGTTCTTTTGAAGGTAGTAATTCGTATATTTCGTTGATGCAGTGCTCATCATCTTCGTGATCATTCTCGGCGCGCGTATGGACGACCAAAAGCACGTTTAAGTTCAAAAATTGAAGGTACTCTATGAATTCAACGAATGCCTTTTTGTAGTTGTTATATTTCAAATCCGGATTATCGTATCCGTAAAAACGGTATGGTCTTACAGTAATTGCCACCGTTTTAGCTTTATCAATTGGCACATTATTCTTTTCAAAATACTCGTCGACATGCGTGCTAGGTCCCTTGTCTAAAAAGAGTGCTAGGTCTGGGTATTGATCGATATCTCTTCCTAGACCATTAGTAGAACTATTAGCCGAAATGCTCTCCCTTGACGTCACAATCTCACATTTATCGATTATTTTATTCAGAATTATTGCCGATGATTTATTTTTGAATGGTCCATAAGAATTCGGCATAATATATAGCTTTTTGCCCATATTCACGGCTAATCTCAAGTGATAAGTTTGGTAATACATCGTATATAGGCCAATCACTCCCTTGGTGTAGTCGTGTAAAAATCCACCACCTTTAACAAACACGCTTTCGCTATCTTTATATAATTTAAGTGAATTTCTGACATCGTTAGAAAGAAGTGGCATTATTATCTTACGTATATTGTTATTGAGAATGAGCAACGATATGAATAAATCATATGTGGCAATAATTCCCCATCGTAGTTTTAGTAATTTCCCATAGCTTATGTTTGATGACTTTTTATCGAATCGTGAAGGGTGTTTTAATATGTCGCTAAATTTATTCAAGCCCATAGATTCGCATTGTATTGTTTCGCCATTAGACATCATGTACGTGTCATTGTCGCCATAGACTTGATTGATGACTTTTTTTGTCTCCAGTACTAAGGCTTGGTCGCCTCTGTTTAAATCGGTACACGTCGGTATGATGAGTAATGAAGGTTTTTTTGTGTATATCTTTTCCATAGCAGTAAGAACATTATTAAGCAAATATTTATCTATATTTTGCTGAACATTGTCGTTAGCCGCTACTTTTTTATTTAGGTCAGTGGCGGCATAGATATCTTCAATATTTCTAGTAAAAGCGGCTTGATTATTTAAAGTGATGATGCGATTGTTAATATCATTTTTTATTAAATCACGATTTCCACGACAGTTAGTGGCTACAATAGGCAATCCTATACACATCGCCTCCATAATGTTTAGCGGCAAACCTTCTTGTTTACTTGTCGATAAGGCAAGATGGGATATGCGCAACAATTGTGGTGTGTCGTCTCGATAGCCTAAAAAGTGAATATTATTTCCTAAACCTAATTCGCTTACAAGATTTTGGCATTTACCATTCAAGCTATCCTTACCTGGTAATAATAGATGTAGTTTTGAATTGCTTTTCATCAGTTTAGCAATAGCGTTGATAAGCCATAGCTGATTTTTTCTCTTTGAAAGCTCAGCCGGATATATCATTACAAAATCACTATCAACTAGCTCTAGAGATTTTCTCATCTCGGTCTTTTGCTTTTTTGTCATTTTGATATCAAACTTTTTTGGATCAATACCAACGCCAGGTACGTATTGAACATCTGTTTTGAATTTGCTTTTTGCAATTTCGTAATCTTCATTATTGATAGTTATTAACGTGTCTGTGATTGTTGCCATTAGTTTTTCGATCGGATAATAGACTAGCCAGTTTAGCAATGGTGCACCTTTGAAAAAATGAAAGCCGTGGGCTGTGTAGATAACGCGGGTACCATGTTTTCTGGCCTTGATTGCTGCTAGTCGTGTCACAAAGCTACCCATTGGTGTGTGGGTATGAATAATTTCGTATTGTTCTGAGTCTATTATTTTTTTGAGTTGTTTAATAGCGCTTAAATTATTAATTTTAAACGGGCTTCGTTCAAAAGGAATTGTAAAATGTTTGTCACAATCCAATACCTCTTCCTCACCAGCTGATGCATAATGAACTTCATATCCCTGTTCTGTAAACCATCGCATAAATGGACGGTTAAATTTTGAAAAGTTAGCCGTATGTGATGTAAAAAGCACTTTTTTAGATTTCATAGAATTCTTCCCCATTACGTGCATGAGCGGCTCGGCGCACTACTGAACGTTTATTGGTTTTGCCTGTTTGTGGGGATACCTTGGCATAGAATGCAGTCTGAGAATTCGTGGTAATCCTTGGCTGGTGTTGAATTAAATCAGTATCTACTAACTCATGTCCGTCTTTGTTGCCTTTGATTGATAATACTGCCCCTATTGTCATCAGTAGGCATTTGGCATCCATAGCAAAACTAATCTGATTAGCATATTCGCCGTCCATTTTAGCCTTTACTGATGTGACTAGTTCGTCACGGCCGTTAACTTGCGCCCAGCCTGTTATGCCAGGTTTGCAACTGTTTGCACCGTACTTTTCTCGCTCTAATAATAGATCCGTTTCGAAAAGAATCACCGGACGAGGCCCAACAATGCTCATCTCGCCTTTGATGACATTAACTAACTGAGGTAATTCATCGATAGACAATTTTCTCATAATTTCGCCCGAACGTGTTATATAAACATTCGCATTATTCAAACTGTTGGTAGGACAATTTTTTGGCGCATCAATCGTCATAGTACGAAATTTATATACCATAAATGGAACTAGGTTTTTACCAGTTCGTTTTTGTTTGAAAAAAACAGTGCCCTTGGAATCAATTTTGATCCAAACGGCTAACAGGGCGAATGGGACAATTAGCAGGACAACCAAAGTACTAGCAAAAATAACATCCAGAAATCTTTTAAAATGCCTTTGGTACATAATCCTAAACTCCTTTTTTAATATGACCTAGTTTTATTACACTTTTTGAGACTTAGCCTTTTTAACAGGCTTTGCTTTAACTTTTGGTTTCTGGGTTAAATTAGATTTAATTGTTTTAGCGACTGTATTTAACCAACCACTAATTACTTTAGTTAGTTTGGTTTTTAGATCCCAGAGTCTAGCTTTTATCAGTGCCCTATTGGCTTTAGCTTTTTTTGCTTTTTTAGCTTTGGCTTGTTTAACTTTTTTGGCTTTTTCAACCTTAGCTAGCTCTGCCTTTTTGGCTTTTTCGGCTTTAATAAGTTTTGCTTTTTTAGCTTTTGGCTCTTTGGTGTCTAGACTACCTTTATTGTTCGTCTGAAAGTCATAAACAAAGAACAAGGCTATAACAGATACAATAAACCCAGCCACAGTTGCCAATGCCAGCTGAATTTCGGTATGAACATTAGATGATATCTTGTTAAAGCTGGCATTGTCAACAACTTGTACGTTATCAATACCGTATAGTTGTTTAATTTGTTTTTTGAACGAGGTGACAGCCCCACTAATAAATGCTGTACTGGTAAACGGATCTTCGGTAGCAATTGATACCTTAATGACCTGTGTGTCTTTCTGATTAGTAGCTTGGACAGAATTTGCTAGGTCATCATATGTTGTATCCATATTTTGTTTTGCGATAACAGGTTCCAGCACACGGCGAGATTTAAAAAGCTCGACGTAATTATTGATTGACGTAGTATCTTGGGTTGCTGTTTTATCGGATGGATTAACCAACAATAGCGTGGCTTCACTCTTGTAGAGTGGCGTTTGAATATAATTGTTATATACAAATCCCAGTACAATACCAAAAGTAGTAACTAGAATGACGGTCATCCAGTTTTTTGCATAAAATTTTAGCAAATGATATAGGTTAATTTCTTGCATGGCTCCATATCCTCTCAAACAGTTATTTATTAATAACAAAAAGAGACTCCCTCGTCTCTTTATGGCGTCTCGGTTATTTTCATAACTTAACTTGTTTATATACTACTATAATAAAGCATATTTGTAAAGAATATTGTACCGTATAGTAGATTAATCGGCATAATGCTATAATCAAGCGCATGAATATATTAATTACTGGTGGCGCTGGCTATATCGGATCGCATACTCTCGTCGAGCTGATTTCTAATAGTCACAATGTAGTAGTTGTCGATAACCTGTCCAACAGCAACCCGGAATCAATTCGTCGCGTTGAAAAGATTACTAATACAACAATACCTTTTTCAAAATTAGATTTACGCGATAAAGTAGGCCTCGACAAACTGTTTTCCGAGAATTTATTCGATGCCGTGATACATTTTGCCGGTTTAAAATCGGTCGGCGAATCAGTCGCAAAACCCCTGCAATATTACAGTAATAATATCGACTCAACCCTAGTATTACTGGATGTAATGCAAAAATATAACGTCAAAAAGATCGTTTTCAGTTCGTCCGCCACCGTTTATGGTAACCCCGATCAACTGCCACTGACTGAGGAAAGTCGTACTGGTGTAGGTATCACTAATCCATACGGTCAAACAAAATTTATGATCGAGCAAATATTACGTGATGTCAGTATTGCCGACGGTTCTATGGAAATAACATTGTTGCGCTACTTTAACCCAGTTGGTGCTCATTCCAGTGGTTTAATCGGCGAAGACCCAAACGGCATCCCAAATAACCTGTTGCCATACATATCACAGGTAGCCGTAGGTAAATTAGAAAAAGTCAGCGTATTCGGAAATGATTACGACACGCCTGACGGGACTGGTGTTCGTGACTATATTCACGTTGTCGACCTGGCTCGTGGACATGTCGCTGCAATCAATCACAGCATTCCTGGCGTTTCAGTCTATAATTTAGGTACTGGACACGGTGTTTCGGTATTGGAACTGATCGCAGCGTTCAGCAAAGCCTGTGGCAAAGACATCCCATATCAGATTGTTGGTCGTCGGGCTGGCGATGTTGCATCATGTTACGCTAGCGCCGAAAAAGCCAATCAAGAACTAGGTTGGACAGCCACTAGGACAATCGACGAAGCTTGCGCTGACGCCTGGCGCTGGCAATCCCAGAATCCAAACGGATATGATCAATAGTTATTTATCGCCAGATTGCAACAAATCTATTCTATCGTGCCCTAGCCCATAATAATGGGCAATTTCGTGCCAAAGCGTGCGTTTAATTTGTTCAAATAATTCAGCTTCGTTGTGAACCGTTACTAGAATTGGATTTTTGAATAATGTAATCTTGTCAGGTAGTACAAAATTATAATTCGCCCCTCGTTTAGTCAAAGGAATACCTTCGTACAATCCCAACAGCAAATGCTGATTATCAATATGCATCTTTTGTATCTGCTCAGGCGTCGGTTCGTCCGCCATAACAATCGCCACATTTTCGAGGCCCTTAATATATTTTTGAGGCAATTCATTCATTGCCTTAGTAATCAAATTATCAAATTCAGCATCAGTCATACATCAAGTATTATAACTGTTATTTATCGACAAATGTAAAC
>Ga0209538_1001719_pt1 | contig 11461 bp, 10 predicted proteins | sample BarGraNGADG00211_2_FD_184492 | JGI IMG/M metagenome (GOLD analysis project Ga0209538, IMG submission 184492) | Arctic peat soil microbial communities from Barrow, Alaska - Barrow Graham LP Ref core NGADG0004-211 (SPAdes) (version 2) | ecosystem: Environmental > Terrestrial > Soil > Wetlands >... | reverse complement strand
CGTAGCCATTGCGGCGGGACATGTGGAACCGGGTCTTGCGGACCTCGTCCAGCGTCATCGTCATGTGTGCACCTCTGAAAGAGACTCGTAGCGGGGCTGTGCGCCGGTAACCCGAGCAGGTTCATTCCTGCGATCGGCCTGACTCAGGCTATAGCAGCGGTTCCCAGGGGACCAAGGACATGCCGGTTAAGGCATATTAGCGCGGTTGTCACCTGCACTACAGGTCGAGACTTGGCGAAGCGAGGTCGGGTGGCGAAAGCGCCTACAAACCTCAACTCTGGTTGTAGAAACCCCCGGCGATGCGCTCGCGGTCCTCTGCGGTCACCGTGACCTCGTTCGGGCTGAGCAGGAAGACCTTGTTCGTGACCTTCTCGAACGTCCCTCGAAGCCCGAAGATCAGGCCTGCCGAGAAATCGACCAGGCGCTTCGCGTCGTAGTCCTCCATGTCGGTGAGGTTCATGATGACGGGGAACCCGTCGCGGAAGCTCTCGCCGATCGTCTTCGCGTCGTTGAAGGTCTTCGGATGTACCGTCACGATCCGCGACAGGTCCGCAGGCTCAGGAGCCGCCGCGCGACGGCTCGGCAAGGGAGTGACGCTCGCCGTGTACTCGACGAGTTGTGAGTCCTCGCCGACTGTCTCGGCGAGCTCATCTTCGATCAGCTCGCCGCGTTCGTCGTAGCGATGGTCCGTGACAAGGCCTAGCCAGGCAGCGCCACGCTTGATCAAGTCCGCCATGTCCGGTCCTCCCGTACGCCTACACGCCGAGGCTAAACCCGGTTGTGGCTGGATCCGTGGAGGCGGCTCCCGACACGCCCTGGTTCAGTCAGCGGGAGCAAGCCACACGAAGGCCCCGAGCCGACCAGCGGCGGCGCCGTCGCGGCGATGAGAGTGCAGCAGCTCGTCCTCGAGCGTGCAGCCGCCGTGATGCGTCGCCGGTACGCCCAGGCGTTCGAGCTGCGCCTCGCAGCCGGCTCCCAGGTCCAACGCCGGTGTGCCCTGGCGCGTCGTGGAAGCCGTCTCGGGCACGACGGCGACCACCGCCTCAGCCATATCTGTGGGCACCTCGTAGCAGCGACCGCATACGTGGGGTCCGATCCACGCGGTGATCTCAACGGCACCCAGGTCCCTCATCGCGGAGACCGTGGCAGCCAGGACACCGGCGGCCAGGCCCACCCGACCCGCGTGAGCCGCGCCGACCACCCGGGCCTGCGGATCGGCGAGCAGGACGGGCACGCAGTCCGCGGCACGGATACAGAGCGCGACACCGGGCAGTGTGGTGACCATCGCGTCCGCAACCGGCAGGCTCAGGCCCCCTGGAGCGGATCCTCCGAGCTCCCCGCCCGGACGGCCGGCCGGGAATGTGGTGTCGTCGATCAGCACGACATCCGCCGAATGCACCTGGTGGAGGGTCGCGATCCGCGATACGCCCAGTTCCGTACGCACCAGCGCGAAGTTGGCTGCCACAGCGATCGGATCGTCATGGTCCGTACGGCCCAGGTTGAGGGGTCCGTACGACCCCTGGCTCATCCCGCCGAGACGGTCGGTGAACGCGACCCCGACTCCGTGGTTCGCCGACGGCTCGAACGCGGCGACGAACACGTCAGCGCATGAAGTCGGGGACGTCCAGCTCGTCGGACCCGCCACGCGACGGCTCGGCCACGACCGCCTCCGGCGTCGACGGGGGCGTGGTCGTCGGGCGCGTGCCTTGCGCTCGCGTCGGCATCTGGCTTCCCGGCTGGCGCCGCAGCGGCACTCCTCCGTCGAAACCAGCGGCGATGACCGTCACGCGCACCTCGTCGCCGAGTGCATCGTCGATCACCGTGCCGAAGATGATGTTGGCATCCTCGTGGGCGGCCGCCTCGATGAGGTTCGCGGCCTCGGACACCTCGTGCAGCCCGAGGTCCGAGCCACCGGCGATGGACAGCAGGACGCCATGGGCACCCTCGATGCTCGCCTCGAGCAGCGGTGAGGACACCGCCATCTCCGCGGCCGCACGGGCACGGTTCTCGCCGCGCGCGCTGCCGATGCCCATGAGAGCGGAGCCGGCGTTCGACATGACCGCCTTGACGTCGGCGAAGTCGAGGTTGATGAGGCCTGGCGTCGTGATGAGGTCGGTGATGCCCGACACGCCCTGCATGAGCACCTGGTCGGCCTGACGGAACGCGTCGAGGATCGCCACGTGGTGGTCGGTCATGTCGAGCAGCTTGTCGTTGGGGATGACGATGAGGGTGTCGACCTCGTCGCGGAGCGTGGAGATGCCGTCCTCGGCCTGGGTGAAGCGGCGCCGGCCCTCGAAGCTGAACGGACGGGTCACGACACCGATCGTCAATGCCCCCAAAGAGCGTGCGATCCGCGCGACGATCGGCGCACCGCCCGTGCCCGTACCGCCGCCTTCGCCCGCCGTGACGAAAACCATGTCGGCGCCCTTGAGCACTTCCTCGATCTCGTCGGCGTGGGCATCGGTGGCCTGGCGGCCCTTCTCAGGGTCGGCACCCGCGCCGAGACCGCGGGTCAGGTCGCGGCCGATGTCGAGCTTCACGTCGGCATCGCTCATCAGGAGCGCCTGAGCGTCGGTGTTGACCGCGATGAACTCCACCCCACGAAGCCCGGCTTCGATCATCCGGTTCACGGCGTTGACGCCACCGCCGCCGACGCCGACGACCTTGATGATGGCCAGGTAATTCTGGGATGCCGTTGCCACTGAAGCCTCGCTCGGTCTGATCGGAGCACTGGGCACCCAATCGGTCCCCGGTGCGGTCAGGCTACGAGAGTGTCCGAGCCTTTGCCACGTTGGCGCGGACGACTCGCCGCATACCTCGACCTATGGTTCAGGGTCGCGACGACCAACCTCTGGGATCAGCCTTTGGTAGTCGGATGGCTTGGGGAACTCACGTCGTACACGCTGGCCTTCAGCGAGAGCAGCGCCGCGATCACTTGGGATTTCTGCGCCGAGTTCTCCGCGCTCCCCCAGACCACCTCCGCACCGCCGGTCAGCGCGATGACGATGCTGTCGGCAGTGTCGGCCGTGATGAGGACGGCCCGGTCGCGGAGCGTCTGCGGCAGGGCGGTGACGACCGTGGCCACATCGCGCCGCAACCGCGCGTCGTCCCCGTTGATGGTGGCGACGATGAGGCCCTGCGGCACGGCCATGACGGACGTGTACGGGACGCCCGAGGCGTCGACGAGATCGAACCCGCTGCCCGAGGAGACGGCGTAGACGGCCGTACGCTCGGTGACCGCGATCCTCACCCCGTGGGGCACCACCCGCGTCACCGTGACATCGGCGACGGGCTTCAGCTGCTTGACGCGGGCGGCGATGACGGCGGTGTCGAGACGCGCGAGGGGTGTGCCGAGCGGGACCTGGGCGACGGCCGTCACCTGATCAGCGGTGAGGACCGATGTCCCGGTCACGGACACCGTCGTCGCGGCGAACGCCTGCGAGAAGAAGACGATCCACACGCCCCCGGCCACGACAGCGATGGCGACCAGGGCCACCCCCACCCGCAGCATCCGGCGGCGAAGTTGCTGCCACCGCCGGTGGGCGAGCCGTACGGACGCGTCGACGGTGCGCGCACGGTCAGCCACGTCCCGCCTCGAGGAGCCTCGCCAATGCCGGACCTGCCGTCGTGATGTCTCCGGCACCCAGCGTGAGGATGAGGTCGCCCTCGCGCGCGAGCTCGGCGAGCGCCGCGGGTACGTCGCTCAGCGCAGGCACGTACCGGACGTCGGCTCCCGCGTCGCGGGCCGCTGTGACGACGAGCTCACTCGAGACGCCCGGCATGGGCTCCTCGCGCGCCGCGTACACGTCGGTGAGCATCACGACGTCCGCCGCGGCGAGGGCTCGGCCGAAGTCGACGGCGAAATCGCGCGTTCTGCTGTACAGGTGCGGCTGGAAGCACGCGACGACCCGTCCCGCACCTGCCGCGGCCCGCGCCGCCCTCAACGTCGCGGCGATCTCAGTGGGGTGGTGCGCGTAGTCGTCGACGATCCTGATGCCGCCGACGTCCGCCACGAGCTGGAAACGACGCTCCGTGCCCGCGAACCGCGACGCGCCGTCGAGCAGCTGCTGCGGATCGAGGCCCAGGTGGTGGCCCACCGCGAAGGCGGCGGCCGCGTTGTGCAGGTTGTGGCGGCCCGGGAACCCGAGCCGGAGCTCGCCCGTACCGCCCGGCCACGTGATCGTTGCGCTCGCCGTCCCACGAGAGTCCACGATGCCCGTGAGACGGATGTCCGCGCTCTCGCTCTCCCCCACCGTCGTCACGGGGCTGCTGCCGCCTTCCAGCGCCGCAGCCAACCGCCGACAACCGGGATCGTCGGCGTCGAGGATGACCGCACGCACCGTACGCGAGGTGCAGAACTGGACGAAGCCCGCCGCGTACGCCTCCGGCGTGCCCCAGTTGTCGAGATGGTCCGCCTCGATGTTCGTGACGACGGCGACCACCGTGGGGTACTGCCGGAAGCTGCCGTCGGACTCATCGGCCTCGACGACGAACGTCGAACCGGCGCCGAGGTGGGCGCTCGAACCAGAGGACTGCAAGGGCGCGCCGACCACGTATGACGGATCGGCGCCGGCGGCAGTCAGCATCACCGACGTCATCGCGGACGTCGTCGTCTTGCCGTGGGTACCGGTGATCGAGACCGCAGTGCGGCCCAGCATGAGGGCGGCCAGCGCCGCGCTGCGGTGCCAGACCAGAAGTCCCTTGTCGCGGGCGGCGGCGAGCTCCGGGTTGGACTCCTTGACCGCGCTCGAGACGACGACCGTACGAGCGTTGCCGATCTGCTCTGCGCGGTGCCCGACGAACGTAGGGATCCCGGACGCAGCGAGCTTCCGGAGCGCTGGCGAATCTGCCTGGTCCGAGCCCGTGACCTCGATGCAACGCTCGGCGTAGAGCTGGGCGATGCCGCTCATGCCCGCACCGCCGATCGCGATGAAGTGCACCGGGCCGACGTCGGCGGCGGGAAGGACAGGGATCGGATCGAGCAGCGTCATCGTCGCGCCGCCTCGAGCACGATCGCCGCGACCCGTTGCGCCGCATCGGCCGGGACGAGCCCTCGGCCGGCGGCGGCCATCCGGGACAGTGCCTCGGGGTCCTTGACGATCCGCAGGACCTCGTCCCGCAGCCTGTCGGCAGTCAGCTCCCGGTCAGGAATCAGCACGCAGCCCCCTGCCGCCACGAGCGACGCCGCATTGCGCGCCTGCTCGCCGTTGCCGTGCGGCAAGGGGACGAAGATGCCGGGAAGCCCGACGACCGCCGTCTCGACGACCGTCCCCGCGCCCGAGCGGCCCACCATGAGATCGGCCGCGGCGTACGCACGTTCCATGGCGCTCACGTAGGCCACCGGCTCGTACACGGCACCGGCGCCCACGTCCGTACGAGCGATCGTCGTCGGCGTCATGTTCTTCGGCCCCAGGACATGCAGGATCGACACTCCCGCAGCGAGCAGGTCGGACATCGCCCCCTCGAGCGCCTGGTTGATGCTCGCGGCGCCCTGGGAACCGCCGCTGACCAGCAGTACGGGTCCGGTGCTGGGCAACCCGAACTCGCGCCGTGCGGCGTCGCGGAGAGCCGACCTGTCCAGCCCTGAGATCGCGGCGCGTACCGGCAGGCCCACGCACTCCTGCCTGGGCAACGTCGTTTCGGGGAAGGACACGCACACCCGGTCCGCGAACCGTGCGGCGATCCGGTTGGCCAGCCCTGGCAGCGGGTTCTGCTCGTGAACGACGACGGGGATCCGCATCGCCTTCGCCGCGAGGTACACCGGCAGCGACGCGTACCCGCCGAAACCCACCACAACCTGGGCCTCGTGCTTCTTGAGGATCCGGCGGGCAGCCAGGACGGCTCCGGCGAGGCGGCCAGGCATGGTGACCAGGTCGAGGTTCAGCGCACGCGGGAAGGGCACCGCGGGGATGAACGTGAGATCGAGTCCCGCCTGGGGCACGACGGTCGACTCGATCCCCTTGGGCGTGCCGACACAGGCCAGGGTCACGTCGGGGTCGGCGGCGCGCAGCGCCTCGGCGGTCGCCACCATGGGCGAGATGTGCCCGGCCGTGCCGCCGCCGGCGAGGATGATGCTGACCACGCCGACCTCCTAACCCCGTCCGTCCACCACCGCGGTGACGCGCGCCTTGTTGGCGCTGCGACGCCGCGCCAGCACCTTACGTGCTGCGGGCTCCTGCCGGGCGCACGACACAAGGAGTCCCACGGCGGCCATGGTGGCCAACAGACTGGACCCACCGTACGAGACGAACGGAAGCGTCACCCCGACGACAGGCAACAACCGGAGCACGACGGCCATGTTGAGTGCGGCCTGGATGAGGAACCACGCGCCGATTCCAGCGGACACGTGGCGGCAGAACGGGTTGTCGCAACGAGCAGCGATGCGGAACGCGGTCGCGACGAGGACGGCGAACAGGAAGATGACCACGATCGTGCCGACGAGCCCGAACTCCTCGCCGATGACCGCGAAGACGTAGTCGCTGTGCGCCTCGACGAGCATGCCCCACTTCTGCTTCGAGTTGCCCAGTCCGACGCCCCACCAGCCGCCCGACGCCAGCGCGTACATCGCCCGCAGCGGCTGCGCGTTGATGCCCTCGATGTCGCTCGCGGGGTTGAGGAAGCCGATGATGCGGCTCATGCGGTTCGGGGAGAATACGGTCATCCCGGCGATGAGGAGTCCAGCGGCGCTCGCGCCGGCGACCAGCAGCCGCAAGGGCGTCCCGGCGAGGAACAGCACCAGGGTGATCATCAGCGACAGCACCATCGCGGTCCCGACGTCTTTCTGCAGCAGGACCAGGCCGATGACCGCGCCGGAGAACATGAGGTACGGGACCAGCTCCTTGGGCCTGCCGAGCAGCTTCTCCTTATGGGTGAGCTGATCCGCCCCCCACAGCAGGAGCGCGAGCTTCGCGAACTCCGATGGCTGCAGCCGCGTCCAGGACGAGCCGAACTGGACCCAGTTCCGGTTGCCGTTCACGGTGACCCCGAGCGGTGTGAACGTCAGCATGAGCAGGATCAACGTGACGATGAGGGCCGGCCACCCGATCGAGCGGAGAAGTCGCGGCGACAGACGCGTCAGCAGCCAGGCCGCGCCGAGCCCGATGACCAGGAACATCACCTGACGCTTGGCGAAGTAGTACGGGTCGCCGTAGTTGACTTCGGCGTACACGCTCGATGCCGAGAGCACCATGAGCACGCCCAGACCCATCAACAAGCCGGTGGTCGTGAGCACCAGGTAGAGGCTGGCCAGCGGAGTGTCGAGCGCGTGACGGATGAGGCCCTTGTTGTGAGCGCCTGATTCGGTACGGACCGTCCTGGGGGAAGTGAGGACTGTCATGAGGCGACCTCAGCCGGTCCCGGTCGGAAGTCGTCTGACGGCGGCCACGAATGCGTCGCCCCTCGCGTCGTAGCCCGAGTACATGTCCTTCGAGGCGCATCCGGGTGCGAGGAGGACGGTGTCACCGGGCTGTGCCAGGGAGCACGCAGCGCGTACCACCTCGTCCATCGCCCCAGTGTCGGCGCTGTCCACGACGATCACGGGGACGTCGGGCGCGTGTCGGGCGAGGGCCTGGCGGATGTGCTCGCGATCGACCCCCAGCAGCACGGCTCCCCGCAGCCGATCCTTGTGGCGGGAGACCAGCTCGTCGAACGAGGTGTTCTTCGCCTGGCCGCCCGCGATCCAGACCACCGGCGAGAAGGCCCGGAGCGAGCTGTCGGCCGCATGGGGGTTCGTCGCCTTGGAGTCGTCGACCCAGCGGATCCCGTCGAGCTCGGCGACGGTCTGGATCCTGTGACCGCCGATCGTCAGCGATTTCAGGCCCTGGGCCACGGCTGCCGACGGCACACCGAACGAGCGCGCGAGGGCCGCCGCCGCGAGGGCGTTGGCAATGTTGTGGGGAGCGTTGGGTACGACGTCGGCGACCTTTGCGAGCTCGATCGCCGAGTCCCGACGCTGCGGAATGAACGCACGATCGACGAGCAGGTCGTCGACGACGCCGAGCATCGAGATCGCCGGGACGCCGGTCGTGAAGCCGATCGCCCGCGCGCCCTCGGTGACGTCCGCCTCCTCGACCATCCGCTCGGTCGCCGGAGCCTCGACGTTGTACACGCACGAGTGGGTGACGTGGCGGTAGATGAGGGCCTTGTCCGCGCCGTACGCATCCATCGGCTCCGCGTGCTCCGACCAGTCGGCGCTGTCCTCGTACCACTCGAGGTGGTCCTGCTCGAAGTTGAGGACGGCCGCCGAGTGCAGGGCGAGCGAGTGGGTCCAGTGCAGCTGGAAGCTCGACAGCTCGACCGCGTACACGTCGTACGTGACGTCGTCGGCCATGGCCTCGAGGACCGGCCGTCCGATATTGCCCACCGCCGCGGCGCGATGGCCGGCCGCGAGCAGCATGGACTCGAGCATCTGCGTGGTCGTGGTCTTGCCGTTCGTGCCGGTGACGGCCAGCCACGGTACGACCCGGTCGGGCTGCTGCAGCCGCCATGCAAGCTCGATGTCGCCCCACACCGGTATCCCCCGCCTCGACGCGTCCGCGAGGAGGGGTGACGACGGCCGGGCTCCCGGGGAGGTGATGACGAGGTCGATGCCGTCGGGCAGGACCGTCGGGGCGCCAGGTCCCATGAGGACGCTCGCGCCCAGTACCTCGAGCATCGTGCCTGCCTCGGCGAGGGAGGCCGAGGCCGCCGACTCGACGACGACGATCGACGCGCCGCGCGACAGCATGGCGTCGGCCGCGGCCACGCCCGAACGTCCGAGACCGAGCACGAGCACGGTCGCCTCGTGCCACGGAGACAGGCCGTCAGCCTGGTCCAGCCATGCGATCACTGAGCCGCCACCCACTCGGTGTAGAACAACCCCATCCCCATGGCGACGGCGAGGCCGCAGAGGATCCACATCCGTACGACCACGGTGATCTCGCCCCAGCCGAACGCCTCGAAGTGGTGATGCATGGGCGCCATCCGCCAGAGGCGTTTGCCCTTGGTGAGCTTGAAGTAGCCGACCTGCGTGACCACCGACAGGCTCTCCAGGACGAACATGGCGCCGATCACCGCGCTCAGCAGCTCCGTGCGGGACATGATCGCCAGTGCCGCCACCGCGCCGCCGATCGCAAGGGATCCGGTGTCGCCCATGAAGATCCTGGCCGGGTTGGCATTCCACCAGAGGAAGCCGAACAGGGCGCCGGCGATCGCGATCGCGAACAGCGCCAGGTCCGAGGGGTTGCGCACCTCATAGCAGCGTGGACCGATCGTCGACGCCCTGCCGCACCACTGTCCGGACTGCCAGACATTGAGGATCACGTACGCGGCGAACACCATCGTCGCCACGCCCGAGAGCAGGCCGTCGAGACCGTCGGTGAGGTTCGACCCGTTGGAGAACGACGCGATGATGAACATCATCCACAGCACCGCGACGAACGTGGGCAGTGTGAGCGCAGGGATGTCGCGCAGGAACGACACCGCGCTGGAGGCCGGCGTGACGCCGCGATGGTCGGGGAACATCAGGCTGAGGATCGCGAAGACCAGCCCGATCACGCCCTGGAGGATGAGCTTCGCCATCACGTTGAGGCCGAGCGAGCGCGCCCTGCGGATCTTGGTCCAATCGTCGAGGAAGCCGACGAAACCCAGACCGACGAACAGGAACACGGCCAGCAGACCCGACGCTGACACCGGACGCCAGAAGATGAGGTGCGAACCGAAGTAGCCGAGGACGACCGCGACGATGAGGATGAGGCCGCCCATCGTCGGCGTGCCGCGCTTGGTGTGGTGCTCGGTGGGACCGTCGTCGCGGATGAACTGCCCGTAACCGCGCCGCGACAGGAACTCGATGAGGAATCGGGTGCCGAACAGGGTGATCGTCATCGCGATGGCCCCGGCGGTGAGGATGCTCAGCACGGTGCCTCCAGCAGGTCGGCGGCGACCGTCTCCAGGCCCACGCCGCGGGAGGCCTTGACGAGTACGACATCGCCGGGACGCAGCCCAGCCAGCTGGGCGAGAGCCTCGGACTTGTGGGTGAGCCGCAGCGCATCCACGCCCTCGGCCGCGGCACCCGAGACCAGATGCTGGGCCTGTGCGCCGACGGCCAGCACCAGCACGGCTCCCAAAGCGGCGGCGTAGCGTCCGATGCTCGTGTGCTCGCTCGCGGTGTCCTCCCCGAGCTCGAGCATGTCGCCGAGTACCACGAAGAGCTTGGCGCCCGGGCTGGTGGCCCGCCTGGCCGCCACCATCCGCGCGGCCGTGTCGAGCGCGGCACGGGTCGAGTCCGGGTTGGCGTTGTACGCGTCGTTGACGATCGTCACGCCGTCGGATCGGTCGCGCACCTCCATGCGCCAGGGCGAGCGCGACGTCGCGGTGGACAACGCCCCCGCGATCACGTCAAGGGACAGGCCCAATGCGACCGCTGCGCCTGCGGCGCTCAGGGCGTTGCTCACCATGTGGAGGCCTGTGACCTGCAGCTGGACCGGCTGCGGCGTCTGCGCTGTCGCGTGCAGCGCGAAGCGGTACCGCTCCCCGTCGTCGGGTCGTACGTCCTCGGCCCAGACCCCGTGCTCGCCGCCCGGGTCTCCGGCGGCGGACACGAGAAGCACCTGCCCGTGCGTGCGCGAGGCCATGGCCAGCACCCGCTCGTCGTCGGCGTTCAGTACGGCCCATCCGGTCGCCGGTACGGCCTCGACGAGCTCACCCTTCGCCTCCGCGATGGCCTCGACGCTGCCGAACTCCCCGAGATGCGCCGTACCGACGTTGCACACCACACCGACGTCTGGCGGGACGATCCCCGTGAGGCTCCGGATGTGTCCCGGCCCGCGCGCGCCCATCTCGGCGACGAGGAACCGGGTCTCGGGACCGAGCGTGAGCGCGGTCAGCGGCGTACCGATCTCGTTGTTGAACGACCCGCGCGGCGCCACGGTCTCACCGGCGGCTTCGAGCACTTGGGCGAGAAGGTCCTTCGTGCTGGTCTTGCCGGCCGAACCGGTGATCGCGGCCACGCGAAGACCGCGCTCGCGCGCCGCAGCGACTTGCACGCGGGCCAGGTCGGCGAGGGCGGTGAGCGGGTCGTCGACGACGATCTCAGCGAGGGGGGCACCTGTCGGGTGGCCGACGAGGGCCGCGCTAGCGCCCGCAGCAGCCGCGGCGGCGACGAAGTCATGCCCGTCCGTACGTTCACCAGGCAGCGCGACGAACAGCGAGCCGGGGGTCGCGAGCCGCGAGTCGATGACGACATCGGGTCCGATCAAGACTTGCGCGTCATCCGTACCGAACGTTCCCGAGACGGACCGAGCGATGGCTGCCAGAGGCGTCAGCTCCACGTACGCACTCCTTGTCGCAGCCGGGCCCACTCCTCGCGGACCACGTCGGTGTCATTGAACGCCGTCACGCTACCCCGCATCTCCTGGCCGTGCTCGTGACCCTTGCCGAGTACGGCCACGACGTTGCCTGGGCGGGCCCCTTCCAGGGCACGCCG
>Ga0209538_1001717_pt1 | contig 11464 bp, 5 predicted proteins | sample BarGraNGADG00211_2_FD_184492 | JGI IMG/M metagenome (GOLD analysis project Ga0209538, IMG submission 184492) | Arctic peat soil microbial communities from Barrow, Alaska - Barrow Graham LP Ref core NGADG0004-211 (SPAdes) (version 2) | ecosystem: Environmental > Terrestrial > Soil > Wetlands >... | reverse complement strand
TCATGTCGAAGCCCCAGGCTAGTATATGCCGCCCTTACAGGGCTAGAATTTCATTCAAATCAGTGTCCGAAAGCCTTCCCCCTGCGGGGGAACGGGAAGGGGGCTTTCAACAAAAAGCGGCTTACCGTGTTCCGATAAGCCGCTTTTTGTTCATTTTTTTACAATGATAGCTACTTCCTTCCACGGTATTGCGAAAAGTTTCTGTGCCACCACCAAATATTATTCATTGAAATCATCTTCTTTTTTTTAAATAAAAACCTGCTATTCCGAAGAGAAGCAGGCCTAAGTATGGTTTAAAAATACCAATATGGCTCTTACTTCCTGTTATTTGCAGAAAGACCCCACCACGGAAGCCATATTGTATTTGTATTTTGAATCATGTTTTTAAAATCTGGTGTAAAAAAATGAAATTTAGATCAGAATAACAAGCGTTCGGGAGAGAAAGTTTAAAAATTCATGAAAGTCATTATTTCAGAAAGTTAATTTTAGGGATCCGATCTTTTCGAAAAGATCGGATCCCTAAAATTACTGCGCCAGGGTGAACCTGAAACTGACCCCGAAATTGGTATTCGAGGTATTATATGAACCAACAAGCGGTTTATTTAATATCCGGTCGTAATACAAACGCAACTGGAAACGATCACTAAGCATGTAATCAGCTGTAGTTTTAAGGGTTATGGAATTTTGACCGGCAGTTAGCTGGTTATCTTCCTCCACAATTTTCCGCAGAATGGTCTTGTTTTTCCTGAACGAAAGATCAGCCCTTACATTCAAATCGTTCGAATAGGCCTTCTGCGATTTTTTAGTTTTGACAATCAAATCCATTCGGGTAAACCGGTAGCCCATACCAAAAACCATCTCATTGCTCAATATTTCGGTAATCTGGTTATTTGAAAAACTGAGGGCAAGATTCCGTGAGGTTTTAATTTCTGCCCGGGTTTCAAAATCGTTAATCCAGGTAATATCCAGACCAATCAGCGGGCTAAACTGTTCAGCAATGCTGACCGAATTAATATCATTCGGGCCAATAAAATCGCCTAATGTGTTACGAACATAACTAAATCCATCATCATTGCCAAATTGATTTTCGTCGTACTTCCCGTTTGACAAAAAGGATCCAACATTATAGCTTGAGCGGTATGCATGACTAAAGCTCAGCGTTTTAAAGTACCTTTTCAGAAATTCTGACTGTGCAACAACACCCTCGTAAGTGATCCGCCAGTTTGGTCGCATGTATTTCAGTGACGGGAAAGGACTTAACGCAACCTTGTCAGGCGATTGCCCGGTGTATGCTGCAATAAATGCCGGAACCATTACTTGGGGTGAAGTTGGTCCGTAACCGTCTGGAAATCCTGTTGCCGGATTTGTAACACCTGGTTTGTACCCAACCGCACCCGGCAAATACCCGAATCGAGGATCAGTATTCGTTATGCGTTGGGCATCAAGCCGCTGAGCAATAACCTTGCGGTAATCTTTCAGGTTCTGAAAAGCCTGGGAAGCCGGGACACTTGTTTTGCCCATTTTGCTGAAAGATGTTTTCATCGTATTGATAGACATGGTAAAATTACCACTCACAGTAGGGTTTATTATCGTCTTGTCAGGATCAATATTGTAATGATAAAACTCAGTGGTACGTTTAGAATAATTTCTGTTGGCATTCACATCAATGCGGAGATCAGGAAAAGGTTCAACATTGGCACGGAAATTCCAGGTGTCGCTATGCGTCATGACATACGGAGAATTGAGTGTGGTATCGCGTGAAATCCAACCTTTTTTACCTGCGTTCTTCGCAAATCCACTGTCTTGCCAACCAAGCAAAAATGGCAGGCCTGGAGTCCATGATGAACCTATATCATTAGTATAATTCCCGAATCCGAAGACCTTTGGTTGTGGCATAAAACCGGGTAATACTGTTCCGTCGGTGGCGGAATAACTTAATGAAATACTGCGGACACTCATCAGTGTGCGTACTGAGTATTGAATCAGTTTCTGTCCCAGATCGCGATTGACTTCTACCTTTCCTTTGACGGTAAAACTAACTCCGGAAACATTTTTATCAGAAGTAAAGCTAATCCGGTTTTCATTGATAATAGCCACCTGCCCTTCAACCTTCGAGCCATCCCTGGCAACCGCAATTACTTCAACATTTTGCGTTTTAAGTTTATGGAAGATCGATTTAGGCGTTTTGGCCTTTAACCTGACATTGCTGACTGAATACTGAACTTCCTTTATTTTTGGCGCGTCCTTTTCCTTTGGTTTTTCCGGGCCAGGTGCTTGTTTATCCTGACCTTTCTTTGCCTGATTCGATCGTTGCTGACGCTGTGTCTGACGGGAACTTGTTCCGTATTTCGAATTGATGTCTTTTAAAAATCCAATTTTGTTATATAAAGTTACCATATTGAGCTGCCCGTTATACTGAACTTGCCGCGAGTTTTCGATGACATTCCCGAGTACAACCGATGTGTCGGTTCTAGGTCCGACCTGCCAGTCGTACATTCCCTGATAACGCACCGAAAGCGAGGTCCAGTCGAGCATAGGCAGTTTGTTAATCGGCACCATGTAATTGACATTGATCGTATGATGGTACAAAGTTGGCTTGCCCAGTTCCCACAAATGTTTCATAATTGTGTCCCTTTTCATGATGTAATCATCGTCATTGCGATTGACACGTCCGGGGAGTTCATCAATACGGGAAGTATTTTGATTGGAGAAGTCAAATTGAAGACTGCGTGTTAAATTATACCGCAAATCAAAATAGCGGTTCATCGTGAAATCTTTATTGAAACTTGGCGGAATGATCATATTCGGATTTGCGATGTTCCGGAGTTGAATTTCGTTGTAATGCCTCCAAAGGTCGGTCCGGAAAGAAAATTGTGAAGGCAAGGGCGAAATATTGAAATCACGGATCAGTCTGAAAACATTACTTTTCAGCACTTTCGAATTTTTAAATGGCTCCAGAACTTCGGGTCGGCCATTGAAGTTGTAACTGATTAATCCACGGTAATTTTTATCCAGGTTCTGTTCAACATTAATGCTCCTCTTTTGCATTTCGTTGTATGAGTAAGTTAACGAGAAGTTGGTGGGATCGTAAATTTTAGGTTTGCCCGATTTACTGCTCTTGTCAACTTTTACGTTGGTCAGGTTAAAACTTTTCCGGATGGTCAGGTCCTGCGCCAAATTTTTAATAGAGTCGCTCTCAGCTTTGCTGCCAGCCATTTTAAGCGCATCCTTCATTTTTATATCCGGATCAAGTGGATTGTATTTCGGGTTGCTTGTGCTTTGCGAATAACCCAGGTACATGGGTATTCTGACCTGTGCCTTTTCAGGGAAGAATTTACCAAGTTCCAGATTTGCGGAAACATCAACTGTCGTTAAATCGTCCATGGCCCGTTGGTTTACTTTTTTATCAATACTTCCAAAACCAACGCTCCGGTGACTTCCGGCCAGAATCACTGATCCCAGGTCGGCCAGGCGTGCCGTGACCCTTCCGGTGGCAGCCCAGCCACCACCTTCTTCAAAATCGGACAAACGAAGCTCGTTCAGCCAAACTTCAACTGAGCGTGAACCATGATCATTTCCATCTTTCTTAGTATACCTGATACCCATCATCATCACCTCAACGTTGCCCAGATTCGGATTTCCCTTGATCTTTATTTTGCGGCCTTCGCCAGTCGAAAATTCCGTAGCCATAGTAACACCTGAATTGCTTTGATGCATGGCATCGTTCCGTGCAAGTTTTACATTGGTAAAAGCATCCAGTTGAAAGTCGATCCGGTTGGCATCGGGCCAAACAGTATATCGGTCGGTTAGGTTATCACCATTATATAAGCCTGCTGGAGTGAGAGAAAGTGGTACTTCGTATTCGTAGTAGTTATAATTATAATCAGAACCAACCCTGATGAACAAAGATAAATCATTGTCTTTGAGCGGATAACCTTTTATTGCTTCGGCATGAACTTCCATCAATAGACGTTTGTAATTGCGAAAATCCATACTGAGATTTTTATAGGCAGCACGGGCATCACCTTCTTCCAGATCGATGGTTCGCATCAGCAGCGACTGTTCGTTGAGCTGACGAAGCTGCGGATTGGCCGGATCGATTACACGTTCAATTCCCGGAGGCAACACATAATTAACCGGTTTCCTACTGGCATTTTCCTCAATATTCACTGCAGAAATGTCGTATTGGGTAGTTAAATTATTGCCTCCAAGTTTACCGTCCACATCTTTGGTATATTTACGCCAGTCTGAACGTACCAGATCGAGTGTGGCAAATCGGAGAACGGTCGGTTTCGAGAATCCTTTCATAAACATCCTCATAAAACGGATGGATTTAAAATCGGAGATTGAACCAAATGTTGCATTTGGAGTTCGCACCGGAATTTTAAACTGATACCAGGTGACTTTCGAAGTCTTCCCGTTTTTCAACTTAAAATCAGGGATAACCTTAATGTCAGCAATTGAGTTCTCGCCAATTACCATATTGGCCCGACGAAGGCTGATTTTATACTGATAATACCGTTCATATTCATTCAGCGTATTATCACCATTGATATCCTCCATATCGGGCTGGGTTGTGGCAGAAGTTGGATAGGATTCGGGCGACGAAGCCGCAGGAACGGAGTTGCCATCCGGCCCGTTAAAATCTTTATAACGCTCCAGAATTCCCAATTTTTCCTGATCGTAATCAGTTCCGCGGAAATAATGATAATCATCGCCCGAAGGATCTTTTTCAGCTTTGGCAAGGGCATCCGAATTCAGGATTGATTTCATTGATTCGACATAACTCTTGAAGAAAGTCCTTTCATCTGCATCGCCCAATCCATCGAAGCCGATATCCTGAGCCATAATGTTGTCTTTATCGAAGTCATGAATCACTGATTGCAGTTTGGAAACCCTACCCCAGACTGTAGTGTCAACATTGGCAATTTGCGGAGTTGTTGGCAACCCATTTTCGAACGATTTACGCGAGTCTTTTAACACATCTTCAGAAACATCACCAAGGTTGAAATACAAATCACCTCCCTGGTTCTGTTCAAGTGAATCATTAATAAACGGATCCATCATCCAGAATTCAACAAATTCAATATTGGCAGCCTCAAAATCGCTGGTTTCAATCTTACGCATGATTCCCCCCCACCGGGATTCCGGATTACGGAGAGTTCCATCAGAATTTACGCCACTTGAGTAATTGGAAGGTTGAGTATCGAAATTATACGGTCCGCGTTCCTGCGGATAATAAGCAAGATCGAAAACCGGAATATTTGTCGGCAACCCTACAGGAGTTTCCCTGTTGGGGAAAATTTCGTTTTCATAAACTTCGCGAACCAGGTTATTCGACTGAATGTCTTTACCGTCTTTACCGCTTTTAATATAATCGGGAGTCGTTGGACTATTTCTTAAAAACAGCGGGTCGATTCTGTACCATGCCAATTTGGCCCGGTTGTATCCATAAGCGAGGTCATCGTTAAGGCCACCTTCAGGAAACATGTCTTGTTTTTGCGGAGTACTTGCCAAAACCCATGCTGTATTTGATTTCAGGTCAATTGATGTTTTGGTTGCCTCAAAGTCGTCGATGTAAGCAGTTCCGCTTTTATTTATAATATTTGAATGTCCGGGAATCAATTGCGCAAACTCACCATCGAATGATATGGATGATTTATCCTTGGTGGCATAGAACGGTAGTTTATCAATTAAGGTAGTCAGCAATTGCGATTCGCTTGAATAAGAAGCATCCAGCCCGAGCATGGTATTCGAAATCGGATCATCGCCATAATTGACCTTCTGAGTCAGTGGTCGTTCCTGCATGTGCAAAACGGTAGCTCCCAGGTTAAAACGGTCGCTAAAAGCATAATTGGCATGTGCCCCAAGCATGGTTTTCCGCTGCATGCTAAACAGGTCCTGGCTTTCGGTAGAAACCTGAAGCGGAGCGCCGGATTCGAGCAATCCGGAATTAATAATTTTTACGGTCCCTGATGTATAATCGACTGTATAATCCTGATTTTCGGTCAAAGTTCGGCCACCGGATGTCACTTTCACCGAACCCCGCGCCAGATTTTGTGACCCAACTGAAATTTCGGAACTCGATGCCCCTTTGTATGAACCTTTTAGTTTGAATTTGTTGTGTTCGGCATCCTGTTCGGCCACGGTGCGGGTCGAATTGTACAGCGATGAATAAACGTATTTATCTTTAAAAGTCTGTTCTGTGATTGAATCGGCAAGGTTTTGTCCGAAAGGTTCAAGCACCGGGAATATAATCTTTCCGGAAGATGAATTTACGGTAATTCCTTCCACATAATCGAAAACCCCGTCGCGCACCAGGTCGTGTTGCGAATTCAGGTGGTCCAGATTCATAACATTCAGTAAAATGTGGTTGGCGATATTGGATTCAGGCAAATAATTGATGTTTGTACCTTTTTGGTCGTTCTGATACATGACATCAAGTACAAATTCATCTTTGGTCAGCTGATAGGCATTCAGATCGTAAATGTTTTTCATCATCAGTTTCCAGGTCGGAGGGATATCGGGTGACAAGTTGGTGCCTTTGATCAACTTCAAAATCAAAGTTTCAGGAGCATTGATTCCATCAGTCGAAAACTCACCAACCTGATAAGTTTTACCATTGGCGGTATAACTAAAGGCCACTGCCAGAATTTCGTCCGAATTAAGGGAAGACCGCAATGAAATGTATCCAAGGTTCAGGTTAACGCTGTATTCTGATTCGCTCAGCAAACGGGCTTGTTCAATTTTTTCATAGTCCTGTCCGCCAACAAAATTGCTGGTTTTGTCTGCCAGAGGTGCAAGCGTTTTATTGATGTTGTCAGATTGCCTGATTCCTGAATATTTTTCGATCATTTGCTTATATAAACCATTGGCTTCGTTGAAAGGAAAAATGCTTTCAGGATACTGTAATCCGGATGTTTCAGCAAAAGCACCGATTGTAGTATTGAACATATTCTTACTGTGCTCACCCAAATCCATAAAAGCCAAAATGTTGCGGGCTTCTTTAAAGTTGCTCGATTTATTGGTTACCCAAACTTCAATTTTATTGATGGTGATGGAAGAACGCACAACCGGCAGGTTCCGAAGCGCTTCGTTGTAATGATCGCGAAAATACTGAGCAAGAAAGAAGTGACGGTTGGCATCATATTCAGAAGCAGCAATCTCGAACGTCTTTTTCTGGGCTCCACCTTCCGAATTAACCACCGAGGTTTCACCTTTGCTCTGCGAAAAAATAGTAGTCAGGTTCAGTTTTCCAAACTGCAATTCGGTTTTTATCCCGAAAAGATTTGACCCTCCGGTTATCAGTGATCCGTTCAATGGCAGGGAAACATTACCGGCTTCAATCTTTTTGACGATCTGATCTGCGTCGCCCGTATAGCCGAGGTTCATTTTATTTTCGTAGTCGAAAGTAGCTTCGGTGTTGTAATTGACGCGCATCTCCATCCGGTCGCCAATCTTTCCCATCACATTCATCTGGATTTTCTGATTGAAATCGAAAGTCGGGACTTTGCGCAGGCGTTCAGGAATGGAAGGGTTCTCGGTAGAATTCATCTGGTAACCAAAACTAACCTCAACAAATCCCTGCGGACGAATATCGATCGTGTTGCTTCCAAATATTTTATTAAACGTTTCACCTCCTACTGTCAGACGGGGAATTAAACCACCTTTAGCTTCAATGCCTTTGACCCTGGTTTGGTTGCGCCAGTAATTCTGGACCGACTGGTCAAAATCGTATTTCTGAAACTCCTTTCTAGTCATGGATTTGGGCAACCTGAAATTCAGCTCTCCAACCTTTTCAGTAAAAATATACTCACCGGTAACCGGATCATATTCAATAACGGTATGGACATTCGATGGTGGTCGCAGGTACAGTTTAGAGCTGTCTTTTTTATCGGGATAGGCAAATGCGGGTTCATCCTTAAAATTATAGGGCAGAACTCCGGTGGTATCAATCTTAACGGTATCCTCAGGAGCCGGCAAAACAGACATAGCATTGTAGTTCCTGACTGTAGTTCTTGATTCAGTAATGGGTCCGCCAAGAGCACAAGCAATATATACAAAAAGAAGTAGAAGTATGTTTCTGCCGTACTTTTTCAATTCCGAAAACTTTTTCTGATTAAAGGCTTTTCAACGCTAGTTTGATCACACTTTCAACGGTTAGATTTGGCTGAGCTGACAGAATTTTATCCAATTCTTTCTCAGCCGGTTTCTTCGCAAATCCCAGCATGACTAATGCAGATAACGCTTCAGTTCGCAATGTATTGTCTGGCGATGCTACAATTTGTTCGCTGGTCGGCGACTTTCCGACTTTATCCATTAAATCAATAACAACACGTTGCGCAGTTTTTATTCCAATACCCTTAATACTTTTCAGCAGGTTGATGTTTTCGGTAAGAATGGCATTTCTGATTTCGTCGGGCGAAAGGGAAGAAAACATCATGATGGCTGTATTTGATCCGATACCACTTACCGAAATAAGCATTCTGAACAGTTCGCGTTCAGTTTCAGTTGCAAATCCATAAAACAGGTGGGCATCTTCGCGTATGACCTGATGAATGTATAGTTTAACCGTTTCCTGTCCGTTTAACTGCGAATAGGTGTTGAGCGAAATAGCTATAAAGTAGCCTACCGAATTGGCTTCCAGTATAACATGAGATGGCTTCAGTGTTGCAACAGCACCTTTAATATATTCAAACATACACTGAAATAGTATTAAATTCCTTCTTCAATAGCCTCAAAATCAATCGACTCGTCAACCTGACCCTGATTAATTTCGAACTTCTTCAATGGATTTTTAGTGATTTCCTGATACAACGCCCGGTTCTTGTGAATATCGATGGCCAGGTAAAGCGCTTCGCGGAATGAATCCGGTGATGCTTTATCTTCGCCTGCGATATCAAATGCTGTTCCGTGTGCCGGTGATGTGCGGATGATTGGCAGTCCGGCAGTAAAATTAACGCCACGTTCAAAAGCTGCCATCTTAAACGGAATGAGTCCCTGATCATGATACATGGCCAGAATGGCGTCAAATTTCACATAGTCACCCGAACCAAAAAACCCATCGGCCGGATATGGACCAATTGCAATAATACCTTCGTCCTTAGCCCTTTGTATGGCAGGAATTATAATTTCGAGTTCTTCTTTGCCCAATAAACCATTGTCGCCTGCATGTGGATTTAGCCCAAGCACTGCAATTCGGGGGCGTTTTACGAAAAAATCTCTTTCGAGCGATTGATTCATGATCCTCAACTTATTCAGGATAGCTCCCTTGGTAATTTTTGAAGCTACTTCCGAAAGTGGAGTATGTCCAACCACAACGCCTATTTTCATTGATTCGCTGACCATCAGCATCACAAAGTCACGCGCTTTAAACTGTTCAGCCAGATATTCGGTGTGTCCAGGGAAATTAAATTTCTCGGACTGAATATTGTCTTTATTAATAGGCGCAGTAATCAAAGCATCAATTTCACCACTTTTCAGGTCTTCAACTGCTTTTTCCAAAGCCATGTAGGATGCTTCGCCAGCCATCTCGCTCGATTTGCCCAATTCAACCCGAATATTATCATCGATACAATTGATAATGTTGGCTTTTCGTGGATCAGCCTCGTTGGCAGAGCGGATATGATTGAAGTTAAAGGTTTCAATATTCAGTGCCTTTTTATGGTAGGCAGCTACTTTAGGCGATCCATAAACAATTGGGGTACACATTTCAAGAATGCGTGGATCCATCAATGTTTTCATAATTACTTCGTATCCAATTCCATTGATATCGCCCTGCGAAATCCCTATAATAATTTTGTCCCGTTTCATCTTTTTTCTCCTTGTTGAAGTCTATGAGTTGAAAATGTAATCACCAAGTTTCATTTTTTGGTTGCGCAAATTTAATCTATTATTTAAACTATTTGATGAAAGGAGAAAGCCATCCTAAAAAATTACGATCAGAAGCAAAATGAGAATCATCAGCATAAAAAGAATGAACTGGTTGCGGACAAACAAGCCAAGTAGCAGGAGGATTTCAATTTCTTCGGTACAGGCGGTAAAGACTTCAATCGTGCCTCTGTCTTTTGATAAAAACTCGTGGCTTTGATAGGTGATCAATTCATCACCATTAAATTTCCATGACCAGCGCGACTGCCAGAAATTTTTCACTTCCAGTTCGAACCGTTTTCCGTTGATTATGATTTCACTTTTGGGATTGAAAAGATTGATCATTATGGTTCCCAAAAAAGCATGATTGTTCTCGTCGTAAATCTCAAGTTTGGAAAGAAAAAATTCGCGGTTCAGGATAAAGCGGCGTCCTTTGATCATTCCATGTGCTTTAGAACCAACCAGACTTTCCCATACGATTGAACCTATTTGTTCGGAACCATGGGTAATTTCAAGCTGATTTTTTAAAATCCCTTTCGACCAAGTGTATCGTTCCATAACTTTTAACCTTTTGAAAGTCCATGCAAGTTACGAAAAAATATAGCCTCCCCCAAACCACCTCTTTGGGAGGGGGTTTGAAGAACCGATACTTGTTAGTTTTTACTTTTTATTTGAACTGATTTAACTTTTACAGCAATTCTTCAGAATAACTGCCATGTCTGGCCTCACCTGGGGAGAGGTAGGAGAGGGACTTTAATCATCGCCCAGATTCAACAATTCAACCTTTCTGAAATCAATCGGACCACTTTCGGACTGCAAAGAGATAGTACCTTTTTTCAGGAGCTTATTCCCGTCAGGAGGAAGTAATTTCTGATAACTCGGATCGCGATCGTCCAATTGCGGTTGAGTATATTCCATAACAACCTTACCATCAATAATGTGCCGAATAATAGAATCTCCCTGAACTTCAACTTCAGCAGTTACCCATTGGTCGCCAGGATAGGTTTTTGAAGTCGAATTGGTGCAATGTTCTGTCCAAAGCTTGCCATTCAAAACAATGTTCGTTCCGGGAGTGCAAACGTTAAGGTTCGGACGCTCATCTTTCCCGTTTCCTCCCAATAGCTGAACTTCAATTGAAACCGGGAAATCCTGTTTCAATTCCATACTTTCGGCACTTTGTCCATGAATCATGATTCCGCTGTTTCGATAAGCCCAAGTCGCTCCACCGGGGCATTGGTCACCGACAAAACGATATTCAACCCTGATTTTATAATGCGAAAACTTACGTTTATAAAAAATATGTCCGAAATGTCCGTCGAAATTTTTGTATTGATCGTATCTGACTTTCAGTAGATTATCTTCGACGCGGAATGTATTTCCAAAGTTTTCATTCAATGGGAATCCAGTAATTTTAATATCCCAGTCCTTTAAATCTTTGCCGTTAAACAATTGAATCCATCCTTCGTTTTTTGGTGTTGCTGAAGTGCAGGCTGTTGTCAAAGTCAAAGCCAGCACAAAAAAGATAAGTTTTGCTGAAAGTCCGCTCATGATCTGAATTTGGGTGTAGGTTTATAAAAATGAATAAAATTGCAAC
>Ga0209538_1001714_pt1 | contig 11478 bp, 10 predicted proteins | sample BarGraNGADG00211_2_FD_184492 | JGI IMG/M metagenome (GOLD analysis project Ga0209538, IMG submission 184492) | Arctic peat soil microbial communities from Barrow, Alaska - Barrow Graham LP Ref core NGADG0004-211 (SPAdes) (version 2) | ecosystem: Environmental > Terrestrial > Soil > Wetlands >... | reverse complement strand
TTGATCGTCGGGTCGGTGTAGAAGTCGCTGTGGAACTCCGCGCCGGCCCACTGCACGTACTGGTCCATGCCGCCGTACGGGCCCCAGTTGTTGACCAACGGGAACACCAGGCGCACGCCGTGCTCCTTGGCGGACGCGACGACGTAGTCCAGCTCCTGCAGACCCTTCTCACCGTCGTTGAACGCGGGCGCACCGGCCGCGGTGTCCCAGTAGTGGAAGTAGGTCGTCGTGTTCTGCGGGTCGATCGACGTGGTGGGGTCGGCCGGGTCGCCGATGTCGTTGAAGGCCCACGCGCGCAGCACGGGCATGTTCGCGTCCGCGGCCGCAGCCATCAGCTGGTCGACCACCTCGGGCGGCAGGAACATCGGCCGGTAGTTGTTGGTGCCCGCGGCGTAGAAGGGCTTGCCCTCGAGCATGAACTGCTCGCCGTCGGCGGTCACGAACTCCGGACCAGGGCCGGTGTCCCGCTGGGCCCACCAGAGCGCGCCGCCCGCCAGCAGGGCGACCAACACGAGGCCACCGATCATGGTCCGCATCCGACCCGACACCCGCGTCTCCTTCGTCGCCGTGACGCGGCTGAGCGTAGTGGAGCAGCGGCAGTGCCGGGCTCCGCTGGACGGGCGGTTTCTCTACCGGTCAGGTAGCGCCCTGGAGCCCAGCGGCTCGCGCCCGCTGCACCACCTCGGGCAGCACGCGCAGGACGGCGTCCACGTCGTCGCGCGTCGAGGTACGGCCAAGGGAGAACCGCAGCGTCCCCGTCGCCTCGGGCTCGGTCACGCCCATCGCGAGCAGCACGTGCGACGTCTGGGTGACACCGGCATGGCAGGCGGACCCGGCTGAGCACTGCACGCCCTGGCTGTCCAGCAGGTACAGGAGGGAGTCTGAGTCGCAGCCGGGGAAGGTGATCGAGAGGTTCCCCGGGAGGCGGGCTGCGGCGTCGGGCAACGGCGCGTCAGGCACCTGCGGACCGCGCACGACGGCGTCGGGCACCAGGGCGAGCACGCCGGCGAGCAGGGCGTCCCGCAGCGCACCGACCCGCGCCGCCTGCCCGGGCTGGGCGCTCACCGCGGCGTCGGCCGCGACCGCGAACGACCTGATCAGCGCCACGGGCAGCGTCCCGGACCGCACCCCGCGTTCCTGGCCGCCACCGTGCAGCACCGGCGTCATGCCCAGGTCACGCCGCAGGAACAGCGCCCCGAGACCCACCGGACCGCCCACCTTGTGTCCGGTCACCGTCATCGCGTCCAGCCCGCTCGCCGCGAAGTCCACCGGTAGTTGCCCGACCGCCTGCACGGCGTCGGCGTGCACCGGGATGCCGTACCGGTGGGCGAGCTCGACCACCTCGGCCAGCGGCTGCACCGTGCCGACCTCGTTGTTCGCCCACATCACGCTCACCAGCGCGACCTCGTCACCGTTGGCGTCCAGCTCCGCGGCGAGCACAGCCAGGTCCAGCCGCCCGACGCCGTCCACCGGCAGCAGCACCGCCTCGGCGCCCTGCCGCTCGGCCAGCCAGGCGGCCGAGTCCAGCACCGCGGGATGCTCGACCGCGGAGACCAGCACCCGCCGGCGCCGCGGATCAGCAGCCGACCGCGCCCAGAACAGGCCCTTCACCGCGAGGTTGTCCGACTCCGTCCCGCCGCCGGTGAAGACCACCTCGGTCGGGCGGGCACCCAGCCGTGCCGCGACCAGCTCGCGGGACTCCTCGACCACGCGGCGGGCGGCTCGGCCGGCGTCGTGCAGGGAGGACGCGTTGCCCACTCGGCCCAGCTGCTGCGCCAGCGCCTCGATCGCCAGCGGGTGCATCGGCGTCGTCGCCGCGTGGTCCAGGTACGCCACGTGCGTGGGTGCCCCGCCGTGATCCGAGCTCATGGTCGTCGAGTCTACGAACGCGGCCGCGCCGCCCCGCGCCGCCCGTCAGACGGTGATCACGACCTTGCCGGCCACGTGGCCCGTCGCCACGCGATCCAGGGCCGCGGCGGCCTCCGCGAGCGGGTAGGCACCCTCGATGACCGGTGTCAGCTCGCCGCCGTCGATCAGGTCCTTGAGCGCAACCATGTCCTTGGTCGTGGACGCGATGGAGAAGACCCGGATGGTCTGCCGGCTGAACACCGACAGCAGGCGCCCCCGGGCCATCCGCGGCAGCGGCCCGAGCACCCGGCCGCCGTTGACGCTGTTGAGCAACAGCACCCCGCGCGGCGCCAGCACCCGGCGCAGCGCCCGCAGCGAGCGGTTCGCCACGTTGTCGAGGATCACGTCGTAGCGCTGCGCGCCCCGCGTGAAGTCCTCACGTGTGTAGTCGATCACGTGGTCGGCCCCGAGCGAGCGGACCAGCTCGACGTTCCGCCCGCTGCAGACGCCGGTCACCTCGGCCCCGAGCGCCTTGGCGATCTGCACCGCGAAGTGCCCGACGCCCCCGGACGCACCGTTGACCAGCACCCGCTTGCCCGGCCGCACGTTCGCCACGCGCATCCCGCACAGCGCGGTCAGGCCGGCCATCGGCACCGCGGCCGCCTGCTCGAACGTCAGCCCGGCCGGCTTCGGCGCGAGCACCCCCTGCGGCACGCACGTGTACTCGGCGTACGAGCTCGTGCCCTCGCCGAACACCTCGTCGCCGGGGCTGAAGAGCTTCACGTTCGCGCCGACCGCCTCGACGACGCCGGCGAGGTCCTGCCCGCGGACCGCCGGCTTCGGCCGGCGCATGCCGACCATCGCCCGGAGCATCGCCGGTCGGCCGCGGGTGATGGCCAGGTCCGCCGGGTTGACGCCTGCCGCGCGGACCCGCACCAGGACGTCGTCGTCGCCGATCTCCGGCTTGTCGATGTCGCGGAGCCCGAGGACCTCCCGCGGTGGGCCGTACCTGTCCTGAACGGCAGCCCGCATCGTCCGGGTGCTCGGCACGACCGGCCGACCGGCGGCCGGAGTCGAGGCGGCCATCACTCGACCGTCCGCAGGATCTGCTCGATCGAGGACGTGCGCGACCGGAGCTCGGCGACGTCGGCTGCCACCCGCTGCTGGGCGTCAAGGGTGGTGGATGCGAGCTGCTCGTAACGGTTCACGAGCTGCCGGACCGCTTCCTCCTGGTCGGCGCCGGCCCGCATCTTCCGGTTCTCCTGCACGAACGCCGCGATGGCGACGAAGACGCAGAAGGCCAACAGGCTCAGACCGAGGATGAGGATGACCATCGGCCAGGCGATCGTCGACGTGGTCGCGGCTGTCGTCTCCGCGCTGAGGTACATCACGAGTGCTCCTTGGGTGCGGGACCCTTCTCCGGGTCCGATGGGGTCAAGGTCGTGGCCGCCGCGGCCACAACCGATGGGGTGAGGTGCAGGACGAAGTCCGCGACCTCGAAGTACTTCATCGCCTTTCCGTCTTCGGAGAGCTCAAGACTCCCGACGACCAGGCCGACGGCCTCGAGGCGTTGCAGGTGCATGTGCAGCAGCGGGCGGCTCACGCCGATCTCGCGAGCCAGGTGGCTCACGTAGTCACGCCCCCCCGCCAGCGTCGCGAGGATGCGCAGCCGGATCGGGTTCGCCATCGCTGACAGCACTCCGACCAGCTCGTCGCCGGTCGGCGGGTTGGCCGTCATGCTTCTCCTTCACCTGTCAGTCATTTCTTACACCCGAAACGCTAGCATGCACGATGCCCTGAGCGCCAGAGCGTAAATGCGTCACCCGAACGCGCAACTGGCAGGTGACGAAGACCTGGCACAATCGGCTCTCGTGACAACGGCGCCGCTGGCCTTCAGTGGCTCCCGCCTGCACTGGTCCGACCTGCCGTGCGAGATCCGGGCCCGGATCGCCGAGCTCGCCGGTGCGGACGTGGTCACCGAGACCAGTGCCACCAACGGCTTCTCCCCGGGCTACGCCGCCCTGCTGGGACTCGGCAACGGCACGCAGGTGTTCGTCAAGGCCGTGTCACCGGAGCAGAACCCCGACTCCCCCCGCCTGGCGCGCCAGGAGATCACCGTTGCGGGCGTCCTGCCGCCGGAGGTATGCGCCCCCCATCTGTGGTGGTCGCACGACGACGGCGACTGGGTGCTGCTGGGCTTCCAGCCGGTCGACGGGCGCACCCCCGAGACGCCGTGGCGCAAGGAAGACCTCGACCGGACCCTTGACGCGCTGACCGACCTGGCGCAGGTCGGCACGCCGTCTCCCCACGACCTGCCACCGCTGGACGAGTCGATGGCGGGCCTTGCGGCGGGCTGGTCGCGCCTGGCCGCAGACGACAAGGCCCTGGACCGTGCGGTTGCCGCTGTCGGTGAGCACGGCGACTGGATGCGCACCCATCTGGACGAGCTCGTCGAGCTGGGCGTCGCATCCGCAGCCGCATGCGTCGGCCAGACGCTGGTGCACGGCGACTTCCGGGCGGACAACATCATGCTGGCGCCCGCACCGGACTGCCGTGCGTGGCTGATCGACTGGCCGCACACCTGCCGCGACGGCGCGCCGTGGTGGGATCTGCTCGCGATGCTGCCGAGCGTGGCCATGCAGGACGGCGGCGACCCCCAGGAGATCTTCTGGGCGCACCCGAACGCCACCGGCGCCGACCGCGACGCCGTGCGTGCGGTGCTGGCCGGGATCACCGGGTTCTTCGTGCACGGGTCGGTGCAGCCCCCGCCGCCCGGCATCGCCAACCTCCGGGACTTCCAGCTGGCCCAGGGCATCACGTCGTTGGAGTGGCTGCGCCGGTTCTGAGGCTGGGCAGGAGCCTCTACGCGGATGACGGTGCTGATCATCCAGCGAGCCGGCGCCGAGTCCTGAGGCTCGTCGCTGGGTGTTTCGCAGGGGCGGGCTCCCCGCGTCCTGCGCTGCCCTCTTGCCGCGTCGGTCGCAGGCCACGGGCCACAGGCCACAGGCGCCCGCATTGTCCGCTTTCGGTTGACTTCTCCCTCCCGTTCGCGATATCGTACTGGTGTTCGAACACAAGGGAGCGGAGACGGCGGTGAGCGCGATGGGTGGGCTGGTGGCGGGAGTTGCGGCGCCGCACGCATCCGCTCGCCCGGTCTTCGACCTGGACGCCGAGCTCCGGCTCCTCGCTCGGGCCGTCGAAGCGGTGACATCGGTGCCGGTGGACGAGCTTGAGGTCGATCGTGCTGCGCGCGGGCACGACGAGCTCCGTGCGCTCTCCGATCGCCTCCGCGCGTACAGCGCCCGGTTGTTGGCGTGTGTGGAGGCTGATGGGCGATGGGCGGCGTCGGGTGCGGCGCGCACGTTCCCGGAGTGGGTGGCCCGCCGGGGCGGGGCCTCGGTCGGATCGGCCCGCCGGGAGGTCACCCTGGGCAAGGCTCTGGCCGGAGACCTGCCGGTGGCGCGGGAGGCGGTGGCCGAGGGGCGGATGAGCCTGGAGCACGCCCAGGTCCTTGCCCAGATCGCACCCACCTCCGATGCCCGGCGCGCCGCCCTGGCCGGCGACAAGGCCGACCGCAACGAGGCCCACCTGGTCGCCGCCGCCGCACAGGTCGGGGTCGACGACTACCGGCGCATCGTGCGCGGGTGGGCCGCCGCGGTGGACACCGTCGCCCACGAGACCGAGCACGCCGCCGCGGCCGCGAAGGAGTACCTGTTCGTCGTCCGGCGCCCGGGCGGGGTGGACATCCAGGGGTTCCTCGCCGGTGAGCACGCCGAGACCCTGACCACCGCCCTGCGCGCGGTCACCGGCGTCCCCGCCGCCGACGACCCACGCTCCCCCGAACAACGCCGCGCCGCCGCGCTGACCGACCTCGCACGCATGGTGCTGGACCGCGGCCTGGGCGGGGCGGGCGGGGCACTGGTCCGCCCGCACATCTCCGTGCACGTCCCATACGACACCTACACCCGCCTCGCCGCCCACTCCGACGACGCCCCTGCCATCCTCGAAGGCCCGGACGGAACCCTTGGCCGGCCCGCGGAGCTGGACGACGGCACACCCATCCCGACCTCGGTCCTGGCCCGGATCGCCTGCGACGCCGAGATCACCCGGATCGTCTTCGGACCCGACAGCCAACCCCTGGACGTCGGTCGCACCCAGCGCACCTACACCGGCCCCCAACGCCGCGCGGTTATCGCCCGCGACCGCCACTGCCAGTACCCCGGGTGCACCGCACCCCCCGCGATCAGCGAGGTCCACCACACCCGGTGGTGGGGCCGCGACCACGGGATGACCTCGGTCGCCGCCGGGATCCTCCTGTGCGCCTACCACCACCATCTGATCCACCGACGCGCCATCAACATCAGCCGCATGCCCGCCGGGTGGGCGTTCACCGAACGCGACGGCCGACCCATCACCCCACCGCCCGGCGCACCACCTGGCGCGCCCGCGCAACCGAAACCGGCGGTCAGCCCCCCAAGAACCGGGACGACCACGGAAGCGAGCGTCGACGACTGCGGGCCCGACCCTGCCCGCAGACCGATCGTCGACGGCCGGCTCGCCCTCGCCGGCTGACCCACGTGCGCGCGCCCCTGCGCTCCGGGACCTTCGGGCCTGGCGTGGCGGCGTCGAGCACGAGAGAACGGATCACCACGAAGGGAGGCCCACCATGGTCTGGTTGCGCATCATCGTCGGCGTGCTGCTCATCGCACACGGCCTGGTGCACCTGCTCTACCTCGCCCCGGACACGCCGTTCTCGCTCGAGAAGTCGTGGATCGTGCCCGAAGGCTCACGACGGCCGGTCGCCTATGCCCTGATGGCGGCAACGGCCCTCGCGTTCGTCCTCGTCGCCCTTGCGGTGTGGGGCGTCCCGGGACTGTCGACCGTGTGGCCGGTGGTCACGGTCGTTGCCGCCGCGCTGTCGCTGGTGCTCCTGGTGGCGTACTGGAACACCCAGCTGGTGTTCGGCATCGCCATCGACCTGGCGCTCGTGGCCGCGGCCGTGCTCCGGCCGGACTGGGTCGAACGGCTGATCGCCTGAGGCTCAGCCCTGCGCCTTGAGCCGGCGGATCTCCGCAGCGGCCTGCGGCAGAACCGTGAATAGGTCGCCCACCACGCCGAAGTCGGCGAACTCGAAGATCGGCGCGTCAGCGTCGTCGTTCACCGCGACGATCACCTCGGAGGCCTGCATGCCGCCGCGGTGGTGCACGGCGCCGGAGACGCCGGCGCCGATGTACAGCCGCGGGGAGATCGTCACACCGGTCTGACCGACCTGCGTCTCGTGGCTGATCCAGCCCTCGTCGGTCGCTACCCGGGTGGCCCCGACCGCACCGCCGAGCGCGTCGGCGAGGTCCTCCACCGGGGAGAAGTCGCCCGCCACCCCACGACCACCGACGACGACGACCTGCGCCTCGCCGAGGTCCGGCCGGCTGGACTCGGGGCGCGGCGTGCGTTCCATCACCCGCACGCGGGCTCCGGGGACACCGTCGAACAGCGCCGCGGCGTCGTGGGTGATCACGGGCGGCAGCACTGGCGTTGCGACCGGGGCGGCGTGCACCGCGTTCGGCTTGAGCGCGACCACTGCGCGAGCGGCCGTCACCTCCCCGCGCAGGGTCCAGCTCGCCGCGAAGGCCTGCTGGGTGGTCACGGCGCGACCCTCCGGCCCGCGCTGCACCGCCGACGCGTCCACCACCAGCCCGGCGCCGGTGGCGAGCGCGAGCCGCGCGGCCAGCTCCTTGTTCGGGAAGGTCGAGGCGACCAGCACCGTCGAGGCCCCGGTCTCATCGACCAGCCCGGCCAGCACGGCGGCAACGGCGGGCGGCAGGCTCGCCTCCGGCGTCGGCACGCCAACGACGTGCACCGCGACCGCGCCGTATGCGCCAAGCCGGGCGACCGCGGCGTCGGACACCTGACCCAACAAGACGGCGTGCACGGTCCCGAGCGCCCTCGCGGCCGTCAGCAGCTCCAGCGCTGAGCCGCGCGGCGTCCCGTCGTGCTGCTCGACCAGCACCAGGACGACGTCCCCGCCCGCGAAGCGAGCGCCGTCGCTCATCCGAGCAGCCCGTTCTCGGCGAGGTAGGCCGCCAGGCGCAGGCCCGCCTCGCCGTCGTCGGTGATCAGCACGCGGTTCTCCCGGACCGGCCGGGGCGTGGCCTCCAGCACCCGGGTCCGGGCCCCGGCGTCCCCCACGGTCGCCGGATCGATGCCCAGGTCGGCCAACGACCACGCGGTGACCGGCGTCTTGCGAGCGGCCATGATGCCCTTGAAGTTCGGGTAGCGCGGCTCGTTCGCCTGATCGGTGACGCTCACGACGGCCGGCAGCGGCGCCTCGAGCACCTCCGTGACGTGGTCCAGGTCCCGACGCACGCGCACGACGCCGTCGGCAACGGTCAGCTCGGCGGCCAGGGTGGCCTGGGGCAGGTCGAGGTGGGCGGCGAGCAGGCTGGGCAGCACGGACATCAGCCCGTCAAGGGCCGCCATCCCGGTGATCACCAGGTCGACACCGCCCTCGGCACCGCCCTCGGCACCGCCCTCGGCGCCGCCCTCGACATCGAGCCGCCGGATCGCCGCGGCAAGCACCAGAGCAGTCCCGAACACGTCCGAGCCGGCGATCGCGTCGTCGATCACGTGCACCGCGTGCTGGGCACCCATCTGCAGGCCGCGCCGGACGGCGTCCTCGGCATCGGCCGGACCGACGGTCACGACCGTGACCTCGCCACCGAGGGTCTCGGTCAGGACCAGCGCCGCCTCGACCGCGTGCTCGTCGAGCTCGCTGAGCGTGCCGTCCCCTTGGCTCCGGTCCACCCGGCCGTCGGCGGTGAAGCTGCGCTCGGCCTGCAGGTCGGGCACGTGCTTGACGCACACGACGATCCTCATCGGCTCCCGTTCTCCTTCCCGGGGCCTGTCCCGGCGTGGTCCGCCCCGTCAGCACGGGCCCCAGGAAGGGTACCCTGCACTCCCCGGGAGTAGCATTCGCCCGGGTTTCACCCGCTGCGGCACCCCAGGGGTGCTGATCCCCCACTGGGAGTGGTTCAGACTTGACCCTCGTGACCTGTTCTCGCATCCGCCGCCGTCTCGGCGTGCACCTGTGCGGTGACGGGGTGGACGTCGCCGTGCTGGCTTCGCACGCCGACGCCGTCGAGCTGTGCCTGCTGGACGCCGATCCGACCTCCCCCGACGGCTGGTCGGAACGGCGCGTGCCGCTCGAGCGCCCGCTGCACGGCGTGTGGTCGGCGCACGTCCCGGGCGTCCGGCCGGGCCAGCACTACGGCTTCCGCGCCCACGGCCGCTGGAACCCCGGCTCCGGGACGCGCTACAACCCCGCCAAGCTGCTGATGGACCCCTACGCCCGCGGGATCGAGGGTGAGCTGGACCTCGGTCCCGCCGTGTACGGCCATCAGGTGGACGACAAGGGGCACACCATCGGGAGCGCGCCCGCGCCGGACGACACCGACTCGCGGGCCGCCGTGCCGCACGCCGTGGTGATCGACGACCGATTCGACGCCACACCGGTCCCCCGGCCGTTCGTGCCCTGGCCGGACACCGTCGTCTACGAGGCACACGTCAAGGGCCTGACCCAGCAGATGCCCGGCATCCCGGCCGAGCTGCGTGGCACCTACGCCGGCCTCACGCATCCGGTGACCATCGAGCACCTGCACTCCCTCGGGGTGACCACCCTGGAGCTGCTACCCATCCAGGCGTCGCTCAGCGAGCCGCACCTGTTGCGGGACGGCATGATCAACTACTGGGGCTACAACACGTTCGGGTTCTTCGCCCCGGAGCCCCGGTACGCAACAGCGGCCGCGCGGGCGAGCGGCGCGCAGGCGGTCCTGTCCGAGGTCAAGGGCATGGTGCGGCTGCTGCACGAGGCCGGCATCGAGGTGGTGCTCGACGTCGTCTACAACCACACCTGTGAGGGCGGCACCAACGGTCCGCAGATCAGCTGGCGTGGCCTTGACCCCACCGTCTACTACGTGCACGACGGCGCGACCCCGGCCCGCTTCGCCGACATGACCGGCTGCGGCAACACCCTGGACTACCGGCGCCCGCGAGTGATCCAGATGGCTCTTGACTCGCTGCGCTACTGGGCGCAGGAGGTGGACGTCGACGGGTTCCGGTTCGACCTGGCGGTCACCCTCGGCCGCGACGACGTCGGCTTCACACCCCAGCACGCGTTCCTGGTGGCCCTGCAGACCGACCCGGTGCTGGCCGACCGCATCCTGATCGCCGAGCCGTGGGACCTGGGCCCCGGCGGCTGGCGGACCGGGGCGTTCCCCGAGCCACTGGCCGAGTGGAACGACAGGTTCCGGGACGGTGCGCGCACCTTCTGGCTGAGCGACCCGCGGCAGGCCGCTCACGGCCTGCCAGGACACGGCGTCCGTGAGCTGGCGACCCGGCTGGCCGGTTCGGTCGACCTGTTCGGGCACAGCGACCCCCCGCTGCAGCGCGGCGTCGTCGCCTCGATGAACTTCGTCACGGCGCATGACGGCTTCACCCTCGCCGACCTGGTCAGCTACGACTACAAGCACAACGAGGCGAACGGCGAGGGCAACCGCGACGGATCGGAGGGCAACCGGTCCTGGAGCCACGGCATCGAGGGCCCGGTGCGCGACCCGGACGTCGGGCTGGAGATCCAGCCGCTGCGCCGCCGCTCGATGCGCAACCTGCTGGCCACGCTCGTGCTCGCGGCCGGCACGCCGATGATCACCGCCGGCGACGAGATCGGGCGCACCCAGCACGGCAACAACAACGCCTACTGCCAGGACAACGCGATGTCCTGGCTGGACTGGGAGCTCGACGAGGACCGGACCAACCTGCTCGCGACCGTGCAGCACCTGGTCCGGCTCCGCAAGGAGCAGCCGGCCCTGCGGGCTCGGGACTTCTTCCTCGGCCGGCCGTCGGCCGCGCGGGTCGCCCGCGGCGACCACCGACCCGACCTGGACTGGCGCCTCGCCGACGGCGGCCCGATCAGCCACGGTCAGTGGCACGACGCCGGCATGCGGTGCCTGCAGATGGTCCGCACCGCCGCGGACGGCTCGTCGGTCCTGCTCGTGATCAACGGCACCCTGGACTTCGTGGAGTTCGTGGTGCCCGACGGCGCCCTGCTGGGTGCACCCGACGCCGGGGAGGCGGTTCCGCCGGACGGCCAGGTGAACGCTCACCCTGCGTGGCACCTCGCCTGGCACAGCATGGCGGAGCACCCGAGCGCGGTCGGGACCAACGATGACGCGCAGGACGCGGCAGCCGGGTCCCGGCTGCTGGTCGACCCGCTGTCGCTGCGCGTCTACACCGCGCCGGTCCCGGACTGACGGCCGGGACCGTCAGCTGGTTGCGGCGCTATCCCGCTCAGCGGGCGTTGGTGACCAGACCGGTGTCGGCAACCGAGACCAGGCGCTCGTGGGCGGGTACCACCCGGACCGTGTACCCGAACGGACCCGTTGCCTCGAGCCGCACGTCGCCGGCGAAGGCGTGCCGGCCGGCCTCGTAACTCTCGACCCACGCCAGCATTGCGTAGTGCACGGCACTGAGGTCGTCCGACTCGGAGACGCGCCCGTAGACCACCTGCACCGCGACGTCGTCCGGCTGCAAGGACCCGAGCGAGACGTAGGCGCGCACCTGCAGGGTCTCGCCCAC
>Ga0209538_1001703_pt1 | contig 11505 bp, 10 predicted proteins | sample BarGraNGADG00211_2_FD_184492 | JGI IMG/M metagenome (GOLD analysis project Ga0209538, IMG submission 184492) | Arctic peat soil microbial communities from Barrow, Alaska - Barrow Graham LP Ref core NGADG0004-211 (SPAdes) (version 2) | ecosystem: Environmental > Terrestrial > Soil > Wetlands >... | reverse complement strand
CACGCTTTGCACCTACAAAGACTTAGATAGCTTATTAATTATGGCTCTTGCGTTGCTTAAGGGAAAGTTCCCGGTGCCGATGCGTGTTACATGCGCGTCGTTTCTTCAAGAACTGCTCAAGAAGTTCGGACGTCTCCACCCTCAGTACGTTATATTAAAGCATTCCAATCGCCTGTGTAAGCCGTTCAAACGCATCGAGCGGCAACAAGTTAGTCGGTAAAACAGCAAGACAATACAGATAGCCCGCAACACAAAGCAGCGCTAACGGGATAAAGAAATAGATGCGCCGTTTGGGCACAAGCGCGTCAAAGCCGATAATCAGCGCAAATGGGGCAATGGGTAGCAAGTACCGGCTGATATCCTCGTGGAGCACGAACAGCACCGGTACGAACATGAAGAGCGCGTAGAGGAAGAGCTCTCGGTACCCCTTTTGATAGAGTTGGACAATCCCGATGCTATAGATGAAAAATAGGATGACGTAGAGTTCAGCCCCAAACGCGCTGCTGCTCTCGGCCATTACGGCGTGTGTAGGAATGGTCAGCAAGGGAATGTTCAGAAGCGCTTGGTTCACGTCGAAATAAGCGAAAAAGTTCCCGAGCGAGTAAGCGTAAAACGAGAACAGCAGCAACAACGAGGCCGGAATGGTAAGGGCTAACGCAAACCTCCGAATGGTCAGTTTCTTATTCCACAGCCACGCGGCAATCAACACGGGGAAGGCGATGATTCCCCATATCCTCGTGAGCGTTGCAAAAGCGCCTAATATAGTGGATTTTGTCGATTCATCCCTCTTTAAGAAATAGAGCATCAGCAGCGTGAGCAGGATGAAGAGTGGTTCCGATGCGCCAATGCTCCGGTAGAGGAACCACCGGGGCGGAAAGAAGAGGAACAAAAGCGCCGAGGAAAAAGGATCGTGTACGAGTTTGAACCTCGCTATGAAGAAGTAAAAAACGACGACCGCTGCTGCTGATATCGCAAGATTCGCAACAAGCATCGCTACGAAGGGCGAAAATGCCAGCGAGAAGAGCCAAATTGCAACCGGATATCCAGGCAAGTGCGCGGCATAGTACTGTGCGGGCAAGAAATAAGCGCTGTAAAGTGGCGACGTCGGAGCATAGAACGTCTTTGAAACGACGACGTACAACGGTCCGTCGTAGTACCGCTGAAGCACCTGCATTCCTGTGACGGGCAACTTCACACCTAGAACGGCGTCAACGTTGAGGGCGAAGGGGAGGTACAAGAGCAGGGATGAGAGGAGTGAAACTGCAACGAGTACGATAACCTCAGTTCTCTCTTTCATGGCTTTATGCTAGTAGCGGTGTTGTGCAGGCCCCCTAAAAGCTGTTTCTTAACGCATAAAATGAACAACACCTAATAGGCATTGCGATATGCTCGCAAGGACTGACTGGATTGCTGGCCATTCACATGACCTCAGCAAACACAATGACTTGGTCCACCGTGTATGTCCAGAGTCCTTAGTGCGTGCCGATAGCCTGACCGTATGTGTTCCGTTCAGTCGTGAGCGACCACTGTGGTGCAGCGGCGTCCTTTTTGCTGCCCGTTTAACGATTGTCGCTGCATTTCGTCCGCCCGGCTATCCCCTGCGGAGTCAGGCGACAAATCAAGCGGACCGTCTGCGAGCCGGTCGAGGCTATATATTTATTATCGTTGCCAAGACAAATGAGTGCGAATGTCTTCTTTAGACGCGATCCTTAAGAGACTCACTAACGGAGAGATCACGCACGCTGAAGCAGAGCTTATCATCCGGCGTGAGCTCAAAATAGATGAATACGCGAGGGTTGCTGAAATTGCAAAGCTCGACACAGCACGAATGCACCGGGTAGGAATTCCTGAAGTTGTCTTAGCTGAGGGGAAAAACACTGAAGATCTCCTCGCTATCGTTGAAGCGCAACTCAAGGCTGAGGGGCGGGCGGTTCTCACACGGGTCTCTGAGCAGCAGTTGCAGGCACTTCAGCGATTTGACATCGAATGGCACGATCGCGCTCGCATCGCAGTCGTCGGAAAAAAGCCCCACAGGCAACGTCGCGGCCTAGTCGGCATCGTTTGCGCCGGTACTGCCGACATCTCCGTTGCCGAAGAGGCGCGCGTCGTTGCAGAAGAGTTTGGCTGCAAGACAATCAAGTCCTACGACGTCGGCGTTGCAGGCATTCACAGACTTTACCCGGAGCTTCAAAAACTACTTGATGCAGATGTGCTAATCGTTCTAGCCGGCAGAGAGGGGGCTCTTCCGACCGTCATTGCCGGCTTGACTGATATCCCGGTTATTGGCGTTCCGGTCTCCACAGGGTATGGCTTCGGTGGACGAGGAGAAGCTGCGCTGCTGGCAATGCTACAATCATGCTCGGTGCTGAGCGTCGTGAATATAGATGCGGGTTTCGTCGCTGGTGCTTTCGCCGCTAAAATCGCGACCCGAACGCATACCCTCCAGCGATAGATCGCTGATATGGGCTTGCATCTCGCCAGTCCTTTAGACGCTCTTGGCATGCGACTGTTCTAGCGCAAAAGCAGCCCAATCCTTTGCTTAATCTCCTCAAGGCTATCCCTTTCGAAGCCAAAATAGTCAGCGAACGCTTTCGTGGTTCGCAACAATCTTGTTCTTCCGCAGGGCTCGGATTCGACGAGCTTGCGCTCCTCAAGTTCGTGAACGTGCCCATAAGCCTTATTTCCCCTAATTTCAGCCACCTTCGACTGCGTGACAGGTTGATGGAACGCTATGACCGCAAGCGTGCGCAACACTGGCGTTTCGAGATCGCGCTGAGCGATCGGCCGCACCGCGTCAGCGTACTCACCCTTTACCTGCATGACCACGTCTTCATCAGTCTGAACGACCTCGAGAGCGCCCTTCTCCCGATATTCCGTGACGAGTGACTCAACAATGTCTTCTACATCGGCATCAATACTTACGATCGATTCAAGCTCAAGGAGAGTCAGTGGCCTGCCCGCGACGAACAACGCCGCCTCGATGAGTTCTCTATCGTTCATTGCAGCTCCTGAATGTCGCACCGACGTCAAAGGTTTTTGCATGTGATAGAGAGGTCGCCAAATAGCTCTTTTTGCTCCAGCTGGATCTGCCGCCGGGTTGCCATAAAGAGTAACGGAATGTAGGTTTCGACAATAGCTTCAACCGTGTCGTCGACAATGAGCTCACTAAAAAGAACCTGATCACGCAACGCAAAACGTCGCTTGAGCTCACGCTTCATATCTTTAACTTGTCTTTCGATGTCCTCACTATGTGCCACTGCGAGCGCATCGAATTCTTGCACTTGAACCTGTACCAACCGTCGAACTTCAGACCTTTCCTTGCGCTTTGTCGCTTTCTTAAGCTCTTGAATGAGCTCTGAGAGCGTGACCCGCCGTTTCGCGTGCCGCCGCACTTTCGGCTTAAGCGCCGGGAAACACGCCTGAAGGTCATCTTCAACCGGTTCTTCTTCGTATAGGTCTTCCGGTTCCGATTCCTCCAGAGCGTCAGACTTCATCCTCAGCAGCATTGACGCGAAAAGAAGTGTTCTGCTCGACACCCGCAGATCGAGCTTCTCAAGCTCGGCGACCCGCGCAAGAAACCTGTCGGTGACGTCCACGATGTCGATATCCCACGGATCGATCTCTCCGTTTTTCGCGAGAGATACTAAGATGTCGATCGATCTTTCATCAAAGTCTTCCTGCGCTGCACCGTTGGCGGCGGCATCGGGGCCCCCCCCGGTTGTCAATTCAACTTCACCCCAGTAACGCTCGAGATGTTGCCCTCCTGCATTGAGACGCCGATGGTGCGATTGGCCGCCTCAATCATAGGTTTTCTGAGTGAGACGACGATAAACTGAGCGTTCACCGAGAGCTTCTTAATCATCCGTGCGACGCGCTCAGCGTTTGCGCCATCCAAAAACATATCGATTTCGTCAAACATGTAAAACGGCGCCGGCAGGTACCGCTGAATCGCGAATATCATCGCGAGCGCAGCAAGGCTCTTCTCTCCACCAGACAACGCCTCGATTCGCTGGACGTGTTTGCCCTGTTGCCACGACCGGATAAAGAGACCCCCGTCGAAGGGGTCGTCGTTGTTCTCCAGCGCGAGCTCACCCGTAGCCCCCGAGAGCTCGGCATAGATGTCCTTAAAGTTCGCATTGATGCTGTGAAACGCCGTCATCAACGCCTCCTTTTTCATCTGGCCGTACCGGTCGATGCGTTCCAGTATCTCAGCACGTTCGTAAAAGAGCGTATCCTTGCGCGTGCTAAGATCTTGCTGCCTTCGCTCAACGTTGTTGTAGTCCTCGATGGCCCGCATATTCACGTCGTTCATCGACTCGAGCTGCGACTCGAGCGTTCGCAACCCCGCCACAACAGCTTCATACGGTTCATCGAACGGCATGTCGTCAATCTCGCCAGCCTCTGCTTTGAGTTCATCGCACCGAGCTTCAAACTCAAGCCGCTGATAATCGAGTGCGTCTATAGCCTGCTCTGTGCGTTCAATCCCGTGTTGGAGGTCAGCTTTAGCCGTCTCCTTAAGGCTGATCTGCGCTAGTAGCGCGTCGCGTCCTTCCCGCAATTCCGAAAGCTCGCGCGCGAGATCATGCTCACGGCCACAAACGTCGTCGAGTTCGTGCTCTAAACGCGTAGCAGCCTCGGTATGTTCGCGGATGCTGCTACGAAGCTCCTTTATCCGCTCGTCCGTCGTTTGCGCGTGCTCATTGGCGTCGCCGAGTTTCTTTTCATTGTAATCTTCCTGAAGACGGAATTCGGTGATGGTTGCGTCGCACTTGCTTACACGGTTCTGGAGCCTTCGGACCTCGTCCGCGATCTGGCTGATATCCGTCGTGAGCCTCGAAGCGTCTGTACCCTTAAGCTGCTTCTCAAGGTGAGCAATGTCCATATCGAGAGAGGCAATAGCTTCACTGTGTAGCGCTTCCTGCTCCTCTAGCTCATTAATCTGCCCGCCGGCCTGCCCTTTCTCCTCTCGCATCGCGGCGAGCTGGACTATCTTTTCGTCCGCCACCGTCTCTGCTTGGGCCTTTCGCGCCTCGAGGGCCGTAGCCTCTCGAGTCAACCGCTCCTGCTCGCTCTGGGCACTAACGAGATCATGTCGTGCCTGGAGCAGAAGGTCATCCACCTGGCTGAGCTCCTGCTGCAAGCGTGTACGTTCTTTCTCGTACTCGCGTATCTGCCGTCCGAGCTTGTGCAGTTCCTGTTCGTCACCAGCGATAAATTTTAGTGCCCTGCGGTCGATACCCCCCGTCATCGCACCGCTCACCTCGAGCAGTTCGCCATCGAGGGTGACCATACGATACGTACCGATAAGGTCGCGGGCCATCTCGAGCTCAGTGACCACGACTGTCCTGCCAAAAACGTACGAAAACGCCGCTGTGTACTCTGGATCGAACTGAATAAGGTTGATCGCGTAATCGATGATGCCGTCGCGCGTTTTAAGTGTCTCGCGGTGGACAGGCTTCATCTTGTTAAGCGGTAAAAAGGTCGCCCGCCCCGTGTTGTTTTCTTTCAGATAAGCGATCGCACGCGCCGCGTCGCCATCGGTGTTAACGACAATGTTACGCAGGCGGGGACCAGCCGCGATCTCGAGTGCCGTGGCATATCGCGGATCAACACGCCCGAGCTCCGCTACAACGCCTCGCACCCCCTCTAACTGGGCGGCCATTATCGCCTCCACCGCCTTACCGAAGCTCTCTTTAAGGCGAGTTTCCGCCCGAACGAAATCTTGATGCGTTTGACTGAGCCGCCGTTCGATCGTCTCAATTGCGAGCTTGAGATCCTCACGCCTCGCCTCGAGGTCTTTGATGTCCTCTTGCGTTTCCCCTACGGTTTGCGTCAATTCCGCCCTATTCTGACGAAGGGTCTCTAGGTTACTTTGAGTGTCCGCAACGTCTGAGCGCGCCGCGTCAATCTCCCGCTCAACCGCGTGCTCTTCCGATGAAGCACGACGTATGACGTCTAGCACTCGGTCTCGTGCGCGCACGACGTCCCCGCGCTTGTCCTTCTCTTCGCCAAGCGCCTGGCGCTTCACAAAGAGGTCGTCGCGCGCTTTGGTGACGTCCGAATCGAAGTTAGATAGCTGTTCTTTGAGTGTGTTAAGGTCCTGCTCCTGCTCATCGAGCTCGCTTGCAAGGCTTCCCCGCCGGACGGTTTCTGCCGCGAGATCGCGCTGCAGCGTCTCGTGTTTCTGCTTCAGGGCGTTCACCTCTATGAACGCCTTGCGCTTTTGCGTCTCGAGGTGCTCGACCTCCTTGCTTACAAAATCGATCCGATTTTGGTGTTGTCCGATATCCCCTTTGATTGTTTCAAGGTGCCTTGCTAATTCGAGTTGTTCGTTTTCGCCCTTTTCCGAAACCGCGTTGTTAAGTACACTCAGCTGCCCCTCAAGGTCGTATATCGCTTCCCGAGTCGCAGCGAGTTCATTGACTGCCTTGTCCTTGCTCCGCTGCTTGCGTTCAAGATTGCCCTCGATCGCCTTGATGTCGTTCGCGAGCTTGTTAAGCTTCGACGCAAAGACCTTTTTTTCGTAGCCCCGCTTCTTTGCCTTAAGCTCTTGATACTTGATGGCATACTCCCGCTCGACCCTGAGCTGCTGAAGCCGCAGCGCCACCTCATTCAATATGATATCGACGCGATCAACGCGTTCGCGCACCACTTCGAGCTCACCAAGCGCGCGATCGCGTCTCCGGTCAAACTCAGCGACGCCGGCGATCTCATCGATGATCTTTCGACGCTCCAGCGGGCTTACCTCGATGATACGGGTAATATCACCCTGCAATACAACGTTGTAGCCTTCTGGCGTAATACTCGCTTTTGAGAGCAGTTCGTGAATGTCAGCGAGCGTACACGGCTTGCCGTTAAGGTAGTAATAACTGTAGTACCCGCCCGCGGTGCGGCGCACCTTGCGGGCGACCGTCACTTCTGTATCAGCGGGAAGTTCCGCGTCTACATTATCAAATCTGACCTTGACCATCGCCTCGTTGGCACCGTTGCCGTTGAAAATCAGATCGGTCAGCTTCTCAGCGCGCATCGTCCGAGACGTCGAGAGCCCGAGACAAAAGAGAACACTGTCAACGATGTTTGACTTTCCCGAGCCGTTCGGCCCGGAGACAGCCGTGAAATCGTCAAAAAAAGGGATTTTTACCCTTTTTCCAAATGACTTGAAGTTTTGAATTTCCAGTTCTTTGATAAACATCGGTCCTTCGGGCCGCGTTTTCGCTCACAGATCACGATCAGCAATGATTATGTCGTCCCCAAGGCGCCGCTCAGGTTCCGGAGGATAATTATTGTCCGCTATGACGTAGGTGGTCTTTTTTCTTCTCCGTTGCTGGCGAAGTAAAGAGGACTCATCGCACGGTTCCGCATCGCACGGTTCCGCATCGCACGGTTCCGCATCGCTCGAAAACTCACCGTTTCCGACGCCCGGAAGATGCGTCATATCGTGAACTGACGAGCTGACGTCAACGAGTTGATTGGTGATTCCGTTGAGGGTATCAGAGAGCTCGGATACCCTGCGCTCAAGCATTGACACGCGTTGTTCGAGCGTCAACCGTGAAGCTCCACCTTTGAGCCTTAAGCGATGCGGCATCTCAACTAGATCGTCTTGATAGTGCATACCCTGCCTCGTATTCTAGTGCGGGGGCCGCATCTTAAACTTTATGGTATGTACTCGAACCACAACCGGCGTAATTCGGTTCACGGCGTAATACGGCGACGATCGCGAGGAAAAAGAACGCTTTCTCGAATGTTAGCAAGGCCAAGCATAGTCATCAGAAGACGCTCAGCCCCAAGGCCCCACCCCGCGTGGGGTGGCATGCCAAAGCGAAACGCATCGAGATAAAATGCAAAGCTTTCAGGGGCAAGGAACTTGCCAGCGAGCTGTTTTGAGAGAAGGCGATATTCGTGAATTCGTCGCGCTCCCGACGCAAGCTCCATCCGTGGGTGCATGAGATCAAATGCATAGCAGAGGTTGTTATGCGGTTGCACGTAGAAAGGCTTCAAGTCAACGGGCCAATCAACGATGAAGTAGTGTTCTCCGATCTCCTCCCCGACCGCTTTCTCAGAGGCCGTATCAAGATCGTCTCCCCATGGAATATCTGCAATCTCAATAGCGTCCGCGTACGTAATCCGGCGAAAGGGGATGCGTGGAACGGAAAGAGTCACACCGAGCACTTGAAGCGCGTCGCTGCAACGCTCAGCGACAGCCACATAAACGTGCTGAATAAGCTCCTCGAGCAGACCCATAACCTCGTGGTCGTCCATAAATGAGGCCTCTACGTCTATCGAGGTGACCTCGTTGAGATGTTTGCGCGTGTCGTGTTCCTCGGCGCGAAAGATAGGGCCAACCTCAAACACGCGTTCCAACCCAGCCGCCATCATGATCTGTTTATAGAGCTGCGGGCTCTGATTTAAAAAAGCTTCGCGTTCGAAGTACGAGATGGGAAAGAGTTGTGTTCCACCCTCGGTCGCTGTTGCCACCATCTTCGGCGTCTGAATCTCGATAAAATCACGAGCGACGAGAAACGAACGCACTTCGTGCAACACTTTCGCACGAATGAAAAAAACAGCCCGTGTAGCAGGAAGTCGCACGTCCATAAAGCGCGAGTCAAGCCGTGTGTCGAGTTCAGCTGGCACTTTGCCCGTGACGTCAAGCGGGAGCGGCGATTCCGCAGCGCTCAGGAGCTCTACCTCGTTTGGGATGATTTCACAGCCTTGCGGCGCCTTAGGTTCCACTTTGACGTGCCCTGCGACTCGCACCACAGATTCCCTGCTCAGGCTTCGCACGCGTTCAACAAGTTCCGGAGGGACCTTCTTCTTTGGCATGGTGATTTGCATGATACCGTCGCGATCGCGAAGCAAAAGAAAGCTGATGCCTCCGAGGTCGCGAAGCTCATGCACCCACCCCGCAACGTTAACGTCGGTTTCTGGGATGATGGCGCTTGAACGCGTCACCTTCATTGGAACCTCCGCAGAACGGACGCTGCGTGTCCAGGCAACCCCTCGATCTGCGCTAGCGAACTGACGAGGTCCGTGAGACTCTCGAGCCCGTCCTTTGTCAACACCTGAACGCTGGTCGTCTTCGTAAAGTGGTCGACGTTGAGCCCGCTTACGTACTTAGCGAACCCCCCGGTCGGCAATGTCGAACTCGTTCCGGTAGCATAATCCCCAACGGCTGCGGGCGTGTAGTCGCCAATGCAGATCGTTCCGGCGTTCCGAATTTTTCCAAGGACGTTAATGGGATCATGCACCATGAGTTCAAGATGCTCAGGGGCAAGGTCATTTACGAACTCAATACACTCTTGCAAGCTTTCGCCCACGAGGATTGCACTTCCGCTCAGATCGATGAGATCCTTCCGTGCCGCAGCTTCTCGCTGCACGTTGAGCTCTTTTTCGACCTCGTTTGCAAGTTCCGCAGAGGTCGTGAGTAGGAAACCAGATGATTTTGGGCCGTGCTCGAGCTGGGCGATTAAGTCAGCGGCGATAAACGCGGGGTTCCCTCCATCGGCGAGCACCGCGATCTCGCTAGGGCCCGCAGGGAAATCGATTTCAACCTCACTTTGCACGAGGAGCTTCGCTGCGGTAACGTACACGTTGCCAGGTCCAACGATCTTATCTACCTTAGCGACGCTCTCCGTCCCAAATGCCATTGCAGCAATCGCCTGCGCACCTCCGATCTTATAGATCGCGTTCGCTCCTGCGATGTCTGCTGCAAGGAGCGTTGCCACGGGCATCGAGCCATCAGGCATCGGTGGGATACAGACAATCACCTCGCGAACGCCGGCGACCTTGGCCGGGACTATGTTCATCAGTGCGGTTGAGGGGTAGACTGCAAACCCTCCAGGAACATACGCACCTATGCGATCGAGTGGTGTCGTCTTTTGCCCAAAGACGACCCCTGGAGCCACCTCATGAAGCCATAATTCATTTCGTACCTGCCGCATGTGGTACGAGGTGATATTGTCAGAAAGGTGGTATAACGCATCGATGACGTCTTGCGAGGCATTTTCGTACGCGGCAAGAAGCTCGCCCTCTGTCACTCTAAGCCCGACGATATCGGCTTTATCATACTCCAGCGTGTACTTCATGACCGCAGTATCGCCGTTTTCTCTCACGTCGCCGACGATTTTTTGCACGTGATCCATAACCTCACGCACAGCAGCGCCGCGGTCGAGCAGACGGCTGAATTCGGCGTCAGTTACCTCAGATAAGCGTTTGGAGATCATAACATCACAACCGATTAGGACACGAAAGGGTATTAATCTTTATGGATACGCTGTTTAAGTCGATCTTTGCCCGCAAGACCTATTTCGAAGTATTTAAATACAAAGAAATGGGCATTACACGCGCATGAGCAGGAAAGACCTGATGAGCGACATCGGTATGGCCCGTAAAGAGCTCAGCATCGATAGACTGAAAAAAATACTCAGAGTGTGCCTCACTATCACCCGGAAAGCGTATTAATCAATAATGGGTGCAACGTAGCCACAGTCTGGACATGTCTTTCCGCGTTTATTAATACGAAAGCCTGAGCGCTCGATGATGATCGCGCCGCAGTCAGGACAGAACGTGTTTTCGTACTCACTTACGACGTTTCCCACGTAGACGTAACGCATCCCAGCCTGCATCGCGAGGTGACGTGCTTTTTTAAGTGTATCCAAAGGCGTTGCCGGACGATCGAGCATGCGCCAATCTGGATGAAAGCGTGAAAAGTGGATCGGAATGTCGCAATCAACGCCTGCCGCCCAGGTGCAAAAGGCACGGAGCTGTTCATCGTCGTCATTGAGCCCGGGAATAATAAGATACGTCAGCTCGAGGTGAATGCCGGTCTCGTGCATGCGCTCGCATGTTTGGAGTACAGGCTCGAGCCGCGCTCTGCAGGTGCCGCTATAGAACTTCTTGCTAAAACCCTTCACATCAACGTTCGCCGCGTCAAGATAGGGACCAATCTTTTCGAGGGCCTGCGGCGTCATATAACCGTTGGTGACGTATACGGTATATAAGCCAGCTTCCTTAGCAAGGATCGCCGAATCGTAAGTATACTCAAACCAGATCGTCGGCTCATTATACGTCCACGCAATTCCGCGGCAGTTTCGCTCGAGGGCGAGCTGGACAGAACGCTCTGGCAAAACCTCTGTAGTGCCCAGTTCCCCTGCTTCCGCAAACGAGATGTCATAGTTCTGGCAGTGTTCACACTTGAAATTGCAGCTCACAGAACCAAGCGAAAACACTTTTGATCCTGGGTAGAAGTGAAACAGCGGTTTCTTTTCGATGGGGTCGACGTTCATTGAGCTCACCTCGGCATAGATAAGCGTCGCGAGCTTGCCGTCGAGATTCTGCCGCACGTGACAGATGCCACGATCCCATTTCTTGATCTTACACTCGTGAGCGCATACGAAGCAGTGAACTCCTTCGTCTGCAATAGGCTCCCATAGCATCGCGTCTTTTATCATGACAGCCCCCTATTCGTCTTCTCATCGCTTGTTCGGCAAGGATACCCGCGAACTGGAG
>Ga0209538_1001702_pt1 | contig 11507 bp, 4 predicted proteins | sample BarGraNGADG00211_2_FD_184492 | JGI IMG/M metagenome (GOLD analysis project Ga0209538, IMG submission 184492) | Arctic peat soil microbial communities from Barrow, Alaska - Barrow Graham LP Ref core NGADG0004-211 (SPAdes) (version 2) | ecosystem: Environmental > Terrestrial > Soil > Wetlands >... | reverse complement strand
AGCGTGTGCAGCAAGACTCCGTACGTGAATCCGCCGACGATCCGGAACATGCTTGGCCTCACGAAGGACACGGCATTCCACCCCAACCTGGCCGGGCATCAGGCCTGGGCGCTGGCGATCGCCCGGTGGGCAGACCGTCCCGAGGTGAAACTTGAGCAGGGAACTCGGGTGGTGAGGGATCGGACTGTGGGAGTCTTCACGCTCGGACCGAGCTCAAAGCTCGATGCCGCTCGTGAGAGCCAGATCGGGTTCATCGGGAACACAACCATCACGGTGGACAACCTTCGCCCGGGGAGCCCTGTGATCGCGACCATGGAGTCTTCCCCGACGTATGTCGGCTACGTTCACGCTGACGACCAGGGACGCGCCACGATCCAGGTGACGCTCGATGACAGACTCAAGCCTGGATGGCACACACTCGTTCTCGGAGTCGTTGCGCCGGATGGCTCACCCGAGGTACGCCGCGTCCGCGTCTACCTCATGCGTCCCATGCCGTGGTCGTTGATTGGGCTCGCAGTCGCTGGGCTCGGCTTCTTAGCCGCGGGATCTCTTCGCCAACGCCGACGTCAGGGTCGATCACATACATCCACGGCCCCCGAGGTGCCAGCGCGTTCATAGGTGAGCAGTCGAACTCCTCGGCGTGCCGCAGTAGTGCGGCTTCGCCTTCTAGACTCGGTCGGGCAGTCTTGATCCGTCTATTACCCTCGGCGGCCGCGCAGGGTCGGCCGCCGAGTATCGGACCCTCTGCTCCGTCCAGAGTGCCAAGGGTCGGGGTGACTCACTCGGCGAGGCCGAGTGCTTGGAGTCCCTTCAGGCCACCCAACAATCGTCGCCCCGATCCCTGATTTCTTGCCCAGCAGTCACGGGCATACTTCAGCGCATCCGTCAGAGTGTCCGACGCCCACCAAGTGCATCACCTTCCAACAGGTGAACCCACCAAGCACGGGGCGCCCGACTTCTGCCCCATGGATCCGGCCTCACAACAGCGGGACGACGAATAGCAGGCTGGCTCCCGCGGCAACAACAGTCAAGGTCAGGCTCCACCACTTCGACAGGTGGGCTCCGTCCATCGGAGCAATCGGGAAGACCTGCGCGCCCCACGATGCGATCCCCACAAGAGCCAACAGACGCGCGATGGGATTGCCACTGACCAACGTGCTCCCGATGGCGACACAGACCCCCGCCCCAAGGCCAATGAGCCCCCACAAGCGGACCGTCCTCTGCTCCGTTGGTCCGTCGGTCATGGCGGACATCGGACTGAACCCCAAACCGAGCAAACCGCCCAGGACGCTTACCGCGAGGAAGGGCGACCACGAGAACTGATGAACTGCGTCGCCTCCCCTCCCCATGACAGTTCGCAGCGATGGGACCAGGCCCACAAGAGCGGCCGTGCCCAACCCGATGGAAAGCATCCACCACGGCCCGCCCGAGCCGGACGGCAAGCACCACAACTCCACGAGCACTGCGGCGATTATTCCGACAGCAACGGGCAGGCGACCAGGGATCCGCACCTTGAGTTTCTGTGTTCGCGCTACGAGCCCTTCCCACACTTTCCCACTAAGTTGATCTTTGAATGCGGCCGCAACCAAAGATAGGCCCAATAGGATAGCCATCAGTAATGTGAAAGGATGAAGAGGCTCTCTTGCAGCAGTCGCCAACGCCCAGTTCGCTGGGATGGGCTTGGACACGTCGAGTCCCGAATCGTAGATCATCTCATCGAACGCGACGGATGGTTCGCTGTCGCTATAGGCGCGGTCTAGGAGTGTGGCGCGGGCAAGTGCTCCCTGACTTTCCACGAAATGTTGAAACGATGTTCCTATCGACAGGGCCGTTCCCAGATTATGCCATCCAGAAGCATATCCGGGCCGCAAGCCCACTGCCATACGGAATGCCCCAATTGCTTCGGGACTTTCTCCACTGTGGACCAAGAGAACGCCAAGATTGTTCCACGCCTCGAATAGAGTGGGATCGAACTCCAATGCTCTCTGGTAAACCGCAATGGCATCGCGCTCGTGGTCCGTCCCTTGGAGGACGAAGGCGGCGGTATCGAGATAGATGGGATTTGCCGGATCCCACTCCAGCGCCTTGCGAGCCATTACCTCCGCCTCAGAGCTCCGCCCCACCTTGTACAGAGCGAGCGCCAAGTTGTTCTCCTGCATTCCGTGCGCATTCCCTGCCCAGACGTAGGAAGTTTTCGCTCCATCAGACGCCGTGAACGGATCTTTGATGAGATTGACGGCGTTGGAATAGGCCGTAATCGCGCCTTCCCAGTCGCTGGTAGCCATGTCTAGATCACCAAGTTGCGTCCAGGCGCTGTGCGCAACGACCGAACCGTATTCTTCCTTCACAAGCGAGGCTTTCGACAAGAGCGATTTTGCTCCGGTCGTATCCCCCAACCGTGCCTCTGTCACGCCGAGCTTGATAGCTTCGATCGTTCGCTGCTGTTGAATGTCGAATTGGCTGTCGCCCTCGCGGAGGATTTCGCTTCCGTCTTGGGAATCGGCCAAGAGCCGAGCGGCTTCTTGGAAGAAGTCGCGCGCACCCGCAAAGTCGCCCTGATTGAACGCAACCTCGCCGCTGCGGTCCCATGCTGCTGGATCCTCGGGATCTACGGACCGCCAGATCGCTGTCATCGCTCCCGCTTTCGACCACTCCCTCGAAACCCGCCATCGGTCCTGAGCGGCCTCTAGGATCGCCGATGCCCCCTGCGATTGGGCGAGAAGGCGTTTCGCTGTCGCCACATCCCCCAGCTGTACTTCCTGCATGACTGCAAGAACCTGTCGATTGCAGTACCAGGGGTCGTCAGCCTGGGCCTGGCGAGCCGACCTGTCCGCCTGCCCTCCCAGTAGGTGAAGCATTGCCTGAGCCACCTCAGGGCACTCAGCGCCAACTTCGATCGGCAATTCTCGCGTGTAGGGGATTATCCACAGATCATGCCCCCCAGCGCCGCCTATGCCCTGGGCGGTCATGTCCCAGACGTACATGACGTTCGTCGACCTCAGACTTATTGGGGCCCATTGGAATGCAACAGCTGGCGCCGATCCATCTTTAGAGGTCTCTACCGTGAGCAGATCCGCAGCTTTGGTACCGCTCGCATATTCTCCGGAGAGTTCAGCCCATTTGACGATAGTAGGCACGACATTCCACGCGGCGCTCTCGCCCAAGAGATCCATGGCACTAGCTACTGCATCCGCATAACGACCCTGTTGGGCAAGGGCACTCGCAAGGCCCCAGCGAGTTAACGGATCATCGACGTCTGACAGAGACTTGCTGAAGTATTGGGCTGCACGGGACGCATGCGCTCGAGCAACAAAGGGCGGGCCGCCCATCGTGAGCTCGAGGTATCCTGATGCGGCATTTGCAAGAGCTTGATCTGCCTTCGCCAGCCGTGAGATGATCTGTCTTGAACGTTCATAGCGAGTATCGATGTCCGCATCCCATTCGCGCCACGAATCGGTACTCGCAGTTGACATCGCCCAGTACCATAATAGGGTGGGGTCGTTCTTACAGCTCGTATCCGCCGCTTCAAAGACTGCGTCGATTGATGGAATAGGCGTGAACTGGCCCATGGAAACGAGGACGGCCAGGTTCAATTGAGTATCGCAGTCCGGACTACTTTGAGCGAGCTTTGCCCAAATTACGTAGGCGGCCGCCGCACCATGTGCGACCGCAGTCCCCGAGCCGGGATTCTCGTGGGCGGCGGCCAAGAACATGAGACTGGCAAGCTGATTGAGTTCCTTCCGATGGCTGGCCAGCACACCAGGGCGTAAGGCCGGCGCGAGCGCTTGCCGGGTGAGCCTATAGTCGTACGGCAATTTGACACTGCCTAGGCCGACCTCTTCCTGGCGAAGAGCCGACCAGAGACTAGAGACAAGTCCAGCCGACCCAAGTCGGGCGAGGAGCGCGTCGGCGGCTGCGTAAACCTTGGCTGGATCCTCAAGACCTTCGCCCGTCCCTAGTATTGATGGGGCCGACGCCGAATCGAATATCGGGACATTGCGAAGATTAAGCTTCCCTTTCGGTCCAATGATCATTTGCTTCGCTTCTGCGGGCAGAGTGGGAAGCGGACGTGCGGACAAACTCGAGACAACGGGCATTCCGACAAGACAGATGGCCAGGGCAAGAAGGGCGGCGACAAGCCCGGCCGTCGCACGGATTCGAGCCGCTGTCTTCTTCTTGCGGTCACGTTCGGATACGACCATTTCGTCCCCCAGCTCTCAACGTCAGTTGCAGGCAGCATAGAGGAGCCTGAGGCGTTGCTTTAGGCGGGGGGTACCGAAGTTGCTGCTGCATCCATGGGCTCCCAACCTCTCAAGGAGTTCAGTCGCTACCGCCAGGGAAGTTGGGAATCTCCGAGTGGGCAGAAACCGACTGAAGTTCACGCGGTCATGGCACCGCGTCCAAGTGGCCGACCAGCGTCTCCACCGTTCTGGGGATGTGACCCGCCCAAGCAAGGCTCTTCGGCCGCTCAAAGGGATGCGATGCGGATGATGCGTCGACCGCCGCGGAAGGCGGCAGATTCCCCCTGCGATGCGGGGGCGCAGAGTCGGCAAGCTGACGCCAATATCTGGGCCGACCTTGGTCAGGAGGAAGGCGACGGGATTGATCGTCTTGATCGTGGTCAGGTGTTCCTTCGGTTGGTTGTTTGGGTGTTCGAACGTCCAGTGGGGCCGCTGCGGCCCGGGATTCATGCTCGGTCCACGTTGAGGTTCAGCCCGTTTCCATGGGGTCTTGGACGCAATCAAGTCCGACGCGGCCCGCGGGTCCGAGGCTTATCATCCTAGGGTCCAAGCCCACCAGACGACACCACGATCTGCAAGCGGCAGACCCTTTCTACGAAGAATCCTGCCGCTCCAGGTGCTGCCGGCCAGCGAGGCAGCGCAGGACCAGACCGAGTCTGGCAGGCTGGGCGCTGTGAGTATCAAGCGGCGTCCCCGGCGAACCATCGCCTTGCTATGTTGCGCCTTAGTCTTGTCGGCGTGCACGGGTAACGCCGGGCCCGGAGGGGGCCAGATCCCAGCCCAACTGTCAAAGGCTGGAGACCCCGTACCACAGATCGTGAAGGCGCAGTCAGTCGACGCAAAGGGCAGTCGAGTCCAGTCAGCTGGTGTAGAGGTCGTGGTCCCGGCCGGGGCCGTCCCTGCTGGACAGGTATATAGCGTTGGGACAGGCCAAGACATCGGAGATGTTGCAGGGAACCAAGCCAACGAGACGTACGGCGCGCCTGTTCAGGTTGAGCACAGCTCCAGTCTGGACGCGCCCATCCACATTTCGTGGGATATCTCAAACCTCAGTGTCGAACAGCGCGCGACCCTGGCCCTGGTGCGCTGGGATCCAGATCTCGGGGTTTGGAATCTCACAAACGAAAAGACTTCACTCGCTGGCAACACCTTGTCTGCTGAGGTGTCTCAGTTTTCCATCGTCGACTGGGTGTCCAGCGGGGCAGCCACCCTCTCTCAGACGGTCGGGCAATTGGCTGGAAAGCGTGCCGATGCGCCCAAGTGCTCCGGAGCCGCTCTTCCCGGGTGGGTCACCAACGTGGTTCGCCCAGACGCTGATCAGTCAGCCATGCCGATCCGCACCTGCGCTGAGCCCGACAAGAACGATGTCATCACAATGCGTGTGGCCAACAACCGCCCGTACACCCAAGTGCTCGACCTCACAGAGGGCGACAGGTACGCGTGGACCTGGGCTGGTGAGCAAGACTTCACGCCAGCCGGGCTCATCCGCGACACTGTGAACGGACTCTTGTCCAACGACAAGAGCCTCGTCATCGCCCCAACTCGGGCGGCCGCAATTGGCCTCTCCCGCCCAGCAACTTCCGGCATCGTCCAACTAAAGATGACCGCCCACCCAACCGTGATCACTGTGACCGAGGACGTCCTCGTGTATCTCCTGGAGAACGGCCTCGGTCTCGATAACGTGAGCGGCTTCGACTCCACCACCATCAACACGCTCGTTCAGACCGTGTACGACTGCGGAGGCAAACAAGTACTGAAGTCCCGAGATCTGGTGGGCGCCGACACTTTCGGAAGAGTCCTCGAGACAGTCAAGAGCTGTGCCGGATCCGACACAGTGGCCAGCGCCATCGAACAGGTCGTCCGCACCCAGATCGCGAAGGGCGGATCGACCGCCGCTCACGCCATCAAGACCGACCGAATCCTCAAGGAAGGACTCAGCAAGCTCGGTCTATACCTCACGGTAGCCGACTTTGCCAGCTATACCGCAGAACTCGCCAGCAGCGGTGCGCTCGGTGACGTGACCATCAGCGTCTTCGGCAGAGGTACGCCGCGGAGTCTGGGCGCCTGGACGGCCACGTGCACAAACGCCGACGCCGACTCCAACTCCCTCTACAAGAACCTCGCGCTCCAAGACGCGTTCGCGGATTCCAGCAAAGAACTGTGGCAGTTTCCGACCTGGCAGAGCAGCTCTGTCCAAGCTGCGCAACCTCTGACGAAGTGCGGCGCTTCCCATATCGAAAGCGTCGCGCACGATGTTGAAACCACCTGGGCAGACGGGAAGGCAGCAGCGATAGTCGCCACCAGCATCCGCGCCTTGAAGAGTTCGCCGAGCGCCACCGAAGTGACAACTATCAACGTCCTCAGCGGAGGCAAGATCAAGTCGGGCTACACCATCACCGACGAGACCGGGACCCCCGTGGACTGCACCTACGACGCGGGTTCCCCTGCGGGCACCACCCCCAACACCCACTGGTGCGGCGACACCGCCTCCTACATGCCAGCCTGCTGGGTCGATCCCAGCCGCTCGAATACGGTCCTGTGCCTCACCCATGGCTGGGACACCAATCTTCGACGTGTCTCAGTCACGAGCCTGCACCCCACCCCCAAGGTCGCGAGTCCCCAACCACTCAGCGTAGAACTCACAGATGGCAGCCGCTGGATGCTCCGCATCGGTGGCGCGTGGGACGCAGTGCCCGTCAACTACTTCGGCTCCTATGGCTGCACGGACAAATGCGCCCCACACCCGAACCAGGTGCTCGTGACCGACGCTTCGAGCACGTTCAACACCAGCAAGCCCTTGTGGACAGCCCTCATCGCCGAGACCGGCAGGACCCCCGAAGCACTGCCACCCCCCACCACCATTGCAGTGGCTCGCGTCTGGTATGTCGCTGCCGGATGAGCGCCACGGAGGCTCTCAGCCGCTGGGCTCAGAATGCCAGTCGCGGGGATCTCTCCGCCACGCCGACTTCAGGTTCGACCGCATACGACCACGCCTCCGAAGTGCCAGCAGGCTCGAAGTGGGCAGACGGTCAGAGACTAGTTATCTGGCGGAGACGCCAGTCACCTTGGGGAGCTCGACCTCGGGCTCTACTACGGACTCCCAAGGTCCCAGCGACCCACTAGGCGAGCCCGAGTACTTGGAGTGCGGTCAGACCCCCCAAGGCAATCGTAGCCGCGAGCCCGAATCTCTTACCCAGGTAGGCGCCATCCGACGGTTCAAGAGGTACCAGCAGAGACCCAAGTGATGCTATTCCTACGGACATGACGGCACGGGATACCGGGACCGACCCCAGCCAGCTTGACATCACGAGCACGAGAACGGCTCCGGCAACGGCAACGATGACCGCTCGTCGCGCGCGAAGCACGACCGAATGATCCCCCGATGCGCTCATCGTCGGTACGGGTGGCCATGCAATCCCAGCCAGGGCGAGCACCGCCGAGACTCCGACGCCAAGCGCAGGAGTCCGCTCAGCTACTCCGTCGTTCGGGACAGCACCCATCGCTCGCCGCAAGACGGATGGCAGGACGGCGATTGCGACGAGGCAGGGGCCTGCAACGAGCGCTTCTCGGGTACCGCTGGTTCCCCCGACGAGGACAAAGGTGGTCAGGCTCAAGAGGACACCAAGCCATGCGGGCCAATGCAGCCACCTCAGCAGACCATTGGGGAATCGCGCCACAAGTGCCATCGTCTTCTCGCCAATCCAGCCCGAGAGTGTGTCCTGTGACAGAGCCGTGACCACGCGTCCGAGCAGCAGCACAATCAGAGCCAAGGTCAGAGGCGTGGTCGACCTGCGGGCCGAGGTGGCTAGCTGCCAATCCGGAGGGAGCAGCCGGGATAGATCGAGTCCTGACTTGTAGACCTCATCGTCGAAGGTCAGAGCGGGCGTCTCCGACCTCAACGACGAGTCGTAACGAGCCGCATAACCTAGCGCACCCTCGGCTGCGAGCACCTGGGTCCAGGATCCATGAAGCAGAAGCTCAGACCCAAGGTTGAACCATCCCGTCGCATAGTCGGAACGGACCTTTACGGCATTGCGGAAGGCGTCCGTGGCCTCGTCATGGTGGCCTCCGGCCGCCAGCAGAACACCGAGGTTGTTCCAGGACGAGAACATCGTGGGATCGACGTCGAGCGCTTTGCGGTACGAAGCAGCCAGATCCTCGAGTGTGGCCGGCTGGCTGGTGGTCTTACCTCCCTGGCTACTGGTGGACGGGCTACTAGTGGGCTGGCCACTGGCGGTCGGGCTACTAGTGGTCGGGCTACTGGTGGGCTGGCCACCGACGTCGAACTCTGTGGATGCGGCCGTGACGGCTTGGCCTCGCTTGGCGTCTGCGAGAGTCTCGATGAAGAGGGGATTCCCGGGGTCGAAGGCAAGCGCCTGCTCCGCGAGCGTCACAGCAGTATCAAAGTCCCCGAGTCGGGTCGCGGCGAGTGCTCCGTTCTGCTCGGCCACACCCTTTGCCACTCTGGCCTTGATTCCGAAGTCGTTGACGTCTTCGACATTGTCGTACTTCCGAGCGAAATCGGCGGCCTCACGAAATGCCGATAGAGCGGCGCTCCAATCCCCCTTCTCGCTGAGGCTTACGCCTTCTAGGAGTGAGCGGTAGTAATAGAGCCCATAGGCGACTCTCAGGTTGACTTCGCTCTCCATTATGGGGTCAGGTATGTCTCGGTACTGCTGTAGCGCGGCGTCTTCCTTCCCCAGGAGATGGTCGGTGTACCCAAGTTTCAGTTTGGCCCACCTGTCGCAGCAGTTGCCGGCGTTGGGGTGACGCCCAATCGATTCTAGGGCGCTTGTCAGACTGGCCGAGGCTGCTATCGGATTTCCTTGTAACAGTTGCACCTCCGCTAATAATTCAAGGGCTTTGGGATCCTCCGGGTAGGCCTTCAGCCAACTCCCAACGACTTCTGCAGCCTTCGGGTACTGGCCCGCGGCGCGGTAGAGGTCCTGCGACGCAGCCATCGCATCCTCGGTGGAAGTGGTGTCGACGAGGCCGAGCGCGTGGCACGCAGGGTCCTCAACCGAGCCATTGCAGTTTTCTCCGGCGCCGACTAGATCGCCATTCAGCCATTGGAGTGAAGACGTGAATCGGGTACTGGGTACCAGGAACCCTCGCCCAGACGGTCCGAACGTCTCGTTGCGGGAGAGCGGAACAAAACCACCGTCGAACGTGCTAGACCCACCCCCGCATTGGCTTTGATCCTGTGCCGGGTCCTTAAGGGCAGTGGCCGTCGCACCCATGTTGCCCGCTACGCCAGCAGCCCCTCCGATGAGGGTAAGGTCCTGCTGGAGTCCAAGGCGGCGAGTAGGGCTGGTTGAGTGCTCGGACCGGGGTTCGACATTGCCTTTGGCATTGCGTGCACTCACGTAGTCGCCCGCTGCGGCCAAGACCCAAGCAGCCACGATCCTGCGTCCGGAGGTCGTCGTGGCCTGGGCGCCGAGTCCGCGGACAACTTCTGCACCTTCTACGCGACCCATACCTGTAAGAGCCTTGGCGCGGGCCAGCACGAGCTCAGGATTGCTGCTGAGCGTCAGTGCGTGCGCAAGTAGGCCTTCCGCCTCCGTCCAGCGTTGTCTGGCCAGGAAGGGACGAATCCCGACGTACCCTTCGCGCTCGGCCTTCGCCATAAGGATCTCTGCCTCCGCCGCGAACCCCGCCGCCAGTGTCGGGAACCGTCGCTGCAGTTGGCGTGCTGCGGTGAGTGCCTCTTCTGGAAGTTCCACGGCTGGGTCGGTCGACTGCGTCCCACACGAGGTAATCTCCTCCGCCCCTTGGCTATCAGCAATGAACCACAATGCGTTGGGATCATCCGGGCAAGCGGCGAGCATGTCTTGGGTGTAAAGACGTGTCCGTGACTCAGGGCTGAAACTTTTGAACCAACGCCGTTCAACCGACGTATGACTCAACGTCACTATGAATGCAAGATTGAGAGCCTTATCGCATGACGTGGGCGGATTCGCTCCAAACGTCAGCAAGCCTTCGGCTATCCCGCCGGCGTAGGACGCGCCCGAGAGCGCGACGAGACTTGACAGATCAACCACGGCTTGTGGGTTCGATGCCAGTTTGCCCTCTGCGCCCATTGAGGAGGCATATCTTGCGACCTCGACGGGGTGCAACCTCCCCGTTTCCGTATCGTAACCCGAAGTGTCATCGAAAGCGGGTTCAGAGAGGGCCAGCAACGAGTCCCACGCAAGTCCCAAGGACGACGCCACCTCACTCCCCACCGATCGGAGGGCTGCTGGATCCACATTGACCCCGTCCGGAGACAGCTTGGCCTCAACGGCATCGCTGAGCAGCGGGAGTGCCCGAATCCCGAGGGAAGCAGGCAGAGTCGGTTCCGGAAGATCGGGTGGCGGCGCGCTGGTGGTGGTTGCGAGAGGAGTTTTGCCCACTTCGGCTCGCGCAGCCGGAAGAGCCAGGAAGGGAAGGGCCGCCGTTGCGCCAATCGCCGCAAGGCACAGGCCGGCTGCAACGCGCCACAGTCGCCGGCGAATCCGTGCTCTCCGGCTCACGGCCGTAGCTTGGTCGCCGCCCGATGATGGAGCGGACAGGTTGGCGTCATGCTGAATGTTCACGAAAGATCTCCCCTTGGCGTCGGTCGCACCCTATTCGGTCGGAAGATGGGCACGCGAAGGGGGCCACGGAATCGAGGAGATGAGTATTGAAGTGCACTCCGGCAAGGGGAATCGATCTGTCGCGCAAGGCGAAGTGCTGGTGCCAAGAAGGCCCGACTACTGCCACCTCCGCGCGCCTCCCTTGGCCAGCCATGCCAAAGTAGACTGCCACGACGCTCATCCGACCGGGCGAACCCCGGACGTAACCCCTCAGCGCGAAGACCGACACACCTGTTGCATCTGTGGTGCGCTGCCTGTTCTCCCTTGTCAGCGCACCAATGGCGGCGGAGTCCGAATCGCCCGCTCTCCGGCCGTCTTGCGACCCTGTCCACCGTGGCGTCCGCGGTCCCGTTAGGGCGGGTGTGATGAGTCTGCACAAGGTCACCGCTGGGGACGGGTATGAGTACCTGACGCGGCAGGTGGCGGCGATGGACTCCACTGAGAAGGGTCACACCGGACTGGCGTCCTACTACACGCAGAGGGGCGAGACGCCCGGCGTGTGGGTCGGCTGCGGGATGGTCGGCATCGAGGGCCTCGCAGTTGACGACATTGTGACCGCCGAGCAGATGCGGTTCCTGTTCGGGTCGGGCCACCACCCGCTGGCCAGCGAGCGCTGCGTAGCGCTGCCGGTGAACGCGACGGTGGCGCAGGT
>Ga0209538_1001701_pt1 | contig 11510 bp, 7 predicted proteins | sample BarGraNGADG00211_2_FD_184492 | JGI IMG/M metagenome (GOLD analysis project Ga0209538, IMG submission 184492) | Arctic peat soil microbial communities from Barrow, Alaska - Barrow Graham LP Ref core NGADG0004-211 (SPAdes) (version 2) | ecosystem: Environmental > Terrestrial > Soil > Wetlands >... | reverse complement strand
GCGGCTCGTCCCCGAAGTGGAGGGGCACGTTGAGACAGGTCTGCTCCTCCCAGCGCTCCATCGAGGCGCGGGAGTCCGGCGCGATGTCCGGGTCGGAGATCGTCTCGACGACGACCCGCCGGTTCTCGAGCAGGAGCCTGTCGGACGGTGACTCGCCGAGCGGGAAGGGCACGCCCAGGTCCTCGTAGCCTTGCGGGTCATCCTGATGGATGGCCTTCGCGGTAAGCATGTCGGCCGCGGCGTCGTAGTCGAAGATGATGCATTCCGGAGAGCTGAGGGCCTCCGCAGCCTTGCGCGCCAGCGTGGCCAGCACCTCGTCGAGGTGGAGCGACGACGCGACGGCGCGACCGCAGTCGCGCAGCGTCGCCATTCTGCGCGCCCTCTCCTCCTGCGCGCGAAAGACCCTGGCGTTGTGGATCGCCAGAGCGGCAGGCACCGCCAGCAGCTCCAGGAACTCCTTGTCCTCGTCGGTGAAATGGCGCACGAAACGCTTCTCGGTGCAGCCCAGCAGACCGATGAGCTCGCCGCCGTAGAGCAGCGGGGCCACGAGACCGCTCTTCTCGTCCCAGCGCGCGGCGATCTCACGCTCTCCGGGCGGCCAATCGGGGTCGTCGAGCTGTCTCTCGATCAGTCTGGGCTCATCGACGCAGGCGTAGTATCCGGGGCGCTCGTCGAGAGAGATGCGAAAACCGAGGTAGTCGTCGTCCTCGGGCGTGATGTCCAACGCCCAGTAGCCGGAGGCGATCATGGCGTTGTCCGCCGTCGAGTAGTCGAAGATGTCGGCGGCAAAGGTCCCCATCGCCTCGGCCGTGGTACGCGTCACCAGCTCGAGGACGTCCTCGAGGACGAGCGACGAGGTCACCGCCCGCGTGGCCTCGAACAGCAGGGCCAGCTTGCGATCCTGTTCGAGCTGGGCCACCGAGGCCTCGGCGCTCGCGCCGGCACGCGCCGGCGGCAGCAGCGCCGCGAGGTCGTCGCGCGAGAACCGCCTCTGGCCGCCGGGTGTGCGCAGCGACGCCACCTTTCCCGAGTCCGCCCAGCGCCGGAGTGTGCTCGCGCTGACGCCAAGCAGCTCTGAGGCCTGCCGCATCCGCAGCCACTCCGGGTGTCGCCCTCCAGATGCCAGGGAATCGCTCATCCTTCGGAGTATCGGCCTGTGTGCGCGGAAACTTCATCATCTTTGTCACCGTCTGCTCCGTGGCCTCGGCTCCGGCGGCGCGGAAGAGGCCGGGCCTCGACGTCAAGCCCCTTGAGTTTGCCCGGTAGTCGGCTGCGGCGGCGGCAGCCACTGCATCACGCGGCAGGTGCCGACAGCGGGGTAGTGCCGGACGTGCGGTTGGGCGAGGGCGATCATGGGGCCGTCGACCTGCAGGTGCGCGCGAGCGAAGGCCCGCTGGTGCCGGAGCCGGGACTTGAACCCGGACGCCGCCGAGGCGGCAGAGGATTTTAAGTCCCCGGCGTCTACCAGTTCCGCCACTCCGGCACGGGATGAGTATACGACGGGGGGCGCCGGCGCGGGGCGCCCGCGGCCGGGGGGATTGGCTCAGCCGGGGCAGGACGAGCGCGGCGGCAGTCTCACAGAGGCGCGGCAGGGAGCCCAGCGCCGATGGTTCGGCGAACGTGCTCAGCCCGAACGCCGGAGCCTGCGGAATCCTCACGGAGAACGAGGATCCGATCGCACACCGTACCCAGCCGCGACGAACGCCGTGGGCGCCGTGCACCGACGGCAGGCGCTGCAGAGCTGCGGCCACAGCCGGCCCTCAGCCAGACCGCAGCGAGCCCTCCGCGAGGGCCAGCGCTGCGCCCTCGAGGATGTCGGCCTCGCTGCAGCGCACCTCGGCGAGGCCGAAGGCGCGGCAGGCCTCCCGGGCGATCAGGGCGCCGGCGAGAATCACGTCCTCGCGCCCCTTCTGGATGCCCGGCAGGCGGCCGCGTTGTTCGTTGGTGAGCCCGGCGAACTCGGCGATCGCGGCGTCGATGTCGGCCAAGCCGAGCAGGTGACCGTGGACAAGCTCGGAGCGGTACTCGCGCAAGCCGAGCTTGTGGGCCACGAGCGTGGTGTAGGTGCCGGCCACGCCTACGGCGCCGCGCGCGGCGCCGCGCACAGTGGCCGGCACGCCGTCCGCGATCGCGCCGCCGACGTACGCCGTGAGCCGGCCGAGCTCTTCCGCCGCCGGCGGATCGTGGTGCAGAAAGCGCTCGGTCAGGCGCACAACGCCGATGTCCAGGCTGAGCACGAACTCCGGCTTCAGGCCGGCGGCGCCGACGGCGAACTCGGTGCTGCCGCCGCCGATGTCGGTGAGCACCAGAGGCCCGTTCGCCCGGCCGGCGAGCTCGGCCGTGCCGCCGCGAAAGGCGAGGGCGCCCTCCTCTTCGCCGCCGAGCACGCGCGAGGGCAAGGCGAAGTCGCGCGCGACGCCGTCGAGGAAACCGCGGCCGTAGGCCTCGAGGCGCGGCGCGTACCCCGCCAGGCACGCGCGTGTGCGCGCGATGGCGGCCGGGTCGAGACGCTCGGTCCGATCGACGTTCTGGCCGAGCCTCACCACGGTCGTCAGGCGCGCGTCCGCCATCACGTTGCCGGCGTCGCCCACCTCCGCCAGGAACAGACGGCACGTGTTGGTGCCCAGGTCCACCACGGCGACTCTCACGGCGCCGCCTCCGCCGAGGGCGCGAAGGCCGCGCAGCGACCGTCGTCGCACCAGGGGTCCTCGGCCTTCGCCAGCACGGCCCGGCCGAAGACGTAGCCCGGGCGCGCGAGGGCGTGGCCGACGTGCGCATGCAGGCACTTGACGGCGCGCACGTCGCCCACGCCTCCGACCCCGGTCGTCAGCGAAGCGCCGTCGTCGACCATTGCCAGGTCGTAGCGACGGACCAGCTCCCGGCGGCGGCGGCGCGCTGCGCTCGCGGCCGCCCCGACGGCTCGTGCCAGCGCCGGCTCCGCCGCCAAACGCGCGGACCAGGCCTGCACGCCGCCGTCGCTCTCCAGCCGCGACACGGCGGCCACGAGCGTCGGGCACGTGAGGTAGAAGAGCGTCGGGAACGGCCTGCCGCCGGCGTCGTACGGCAGCGTCTCGACCGCGGCTGGGAAGCCGAAGGGGCAGCGCGCCACGACGCGACTCATCGCGTGAGGCGTCCGGCCAAGCTGACCGGCCACGACGACGAGATCGACGCCGTCGACCAGACGAGGTGTGGTGCGCGGGTGTGAGCTCACCGCCGGGTCAGCGCAGCAGGGTGCGCCAGAGGTCGTCGACGCGGTCGAGCACAGAGATGGAGCCCGTCGTCGGCTTCGTGGTCGTGGTCACGGCGATCTCGGCGTCGCGGCCCGGCAGGCCTTTGACCACGAACACCTGCGTGTCGGGCGGTACGAGCATGGAGTCGGCGCGCGCCGCCTGCGCGACGTAGGTCTTCGTGGTGAGCCGCTTCATCTGCAGGTCGAAGGCGGCGTTGTCGGCGCGCGCCGCCTGCAGCGCGTCCGCAGCGTGCTGGTAGCGGTCCTGCTGCGCGAAGAACGCGCGCAGCGGAGCCACGTAGAACGACGCGCCGATGAGGACGAGGACGAGGATTACGAGCCGCCCGAGGTGCAGCCGTGGCGCGCCGGCGCGCCCGTGGGCGCGCCTGCCGCCACGGCGAGGCGCCCCCGTCTGCCGCTCGACTGTCGCTGACTGGGCCAAGCCTTCGCTCCCGTTGCCGATCCGCCGGACGCGGTACGCGCGGCGGCCACTCTGTCCTAAGGGATTCGGGCACGACCGCCCGGCTCCTTGAAGCAGAGCCGGGCGGTCGTGCCCGAATAGCATATGGGACGGGCTTGCCGGCCGCGACTCGGTGGAGTCGGCGCCCGCAGGGACCTTCCCCTGTCCTACTTCGGCAACTTCTTGAGGCTGGCGTCGGCCTGCTTGCCGACCGCGGACGCAGGGTCGATGCTCACGGCCTTGGTGTACGCCTTGGCAGCCGCCACGTTGTCGGTCTGGGCCGTCTTCTTGTCGCCCCCCTGCGTGGCGATCAGCGCCTTGTGGGCAAGGTAGTTGCCGAGGTTGAAGTAGGCGGCCTGGAAGTCCGGATACTTCTTGATGACGCGGCCGACCTGCTTGAGCGCCGCGTCGATGTTGCCGCTGTAGAAGAGCGAGGTCGCGAAGTCGGTACCCAGGTTGGGGTCGGTCTGCTGCTTATTCCAAGCGGCCGCGTAGGTCATGGCGGCAGCCTGGAAGTAGGCCGATCCCTGCTCAATGTTCTGGCTCTGGAAAGCGGCGTCGCCCTTGTCGTAAAAGTCGTTGCCCTTCTGCACGAGCTCGCGGTAGCTGCCCGTGGTGACGCCCTGCACGGGCTGCACCGACGCGTTGCCGCTCGGCGTTCCGCTGCTCGACGTGCTGCCGCCGAATCCGCCGGAGAGCATCACGACGATGACGATGACGACCACGGCGACCGCGCCGAAGCCGCCCCAGATGACAGCCGGGGAGAGGCCGCGGCCGGCCGGCTTCGCCGGCGCCGCGGCCGTCTGCCGGCCCCCGCCCTTGGCACCCTGACCGCCACTGCCGCCCTGCTGGCCGGTGGTCCTGCCCTGCAGGGTGTTCTTGAGACCGGCCAGGTCGGCGCCGCACTCGGGGCAGAACTTGGCGTCGCCGGCGTCGTTGCCACACTCGGGACAATACATGTTCGCGCTTCCTCCGCGTCGTGGGTCTTGTCATGGGCCGAAGCAGAGGGCGCGGCCGGCCACGAGGCCGCTCGCGCCCTCCACAGACGTAGTGAGTATTCTACCTCTTCAGGTTGTAAAACGCCCCCGCGCCCGGGTAGTGGGCCACTTCGCCGAGCATCTCCTCGATGCGCAGCAGCTGGTTGTACTTGGCCACGCGGTCGGTGCGCGCCGGGGCGCCGCTCTTGATCTGGCCCGCGTTGGTGGCGACCGCGAGGTCGGCGAGCGTCGTGTCTTCGGTCTCGCCGGACCTGTGCGAGCACACGGCCGTCCAGCCGGCGCGCTTGGCCATCTCGATGCAGTCCAGCGTCTCGCTCAGCGTACCGATCTGGTTGAGCTTGATCAGGATCGAGTTGGCGGAGCCGAGCTCGATCCCCCGGGCGAGGCGCTCCGTGTTGGTCACGAAGAGGTCGTCGCCCATCACCTGAACGCGGTCGCCGAGCTTCTCGGTCATGAGCTTGAAGCCGTCCCAGTCGTCTTCGGCCAGGCCGTCCTCGATGCTGATGATGGGGTACTTGGCGACGAGCGCCGCGTAGTAGTCGACCATCTCGGCGGACGTGAGGCTGCGACCTTCGCTCTCGAGCACGTACTTGCCGCCTTCGAAGAAGCTCGAGGCAGCGGGATCGAGAGCGATGAACACATCGTTGCCGGGCTCGTAGCCGGCGGCGTCGATGGCCTCCATGATCACCTGGATGGCCGCTTCGTTGGAGGCGAGGTCCGGGGCGAAGCCGCCCTCGTCACCGACGGCCGTGGACAGGCCCTTGGCCTTGAGCACAGCCTTGAGACCATGGTAGACCTCGGCGCAGATGCGCAGCGCCTCTTCGAAGCTGGCGGCGCCGACCGGCATGATCATGAACTCCTGCAGGTCCACGTTGTTGTCAGCGTGCTTGCCGCCGTTCATGATGTTCATCATGGGCACGGGCAGCTGGTAGGCGTTGCAGCCGCCGACGTACTGATAGAGCGGCAGCTCGAGCGCCGCCGCGGCCGCGTAGGCCGTGGCCAGCGACACGCCGAGGATGGCGTTGGCGCCCAGCTTGGCCTTGTTGGGCGTGCCGTCGAGCTCGATGAGCATGCGGTCCACGAGGCGCTGATCGGTGGCGTCGAAGCCGACGATCTCCTCGGCGATCACGTTGTTGACGTTGTCGACGGCGGTGCGCACGCCCCTGCCCATGTACTCGCCGCCCTCGTCGCGGAGCTCCACGGCCTCGTACTCACCGGTGGACGCGCCCGACGGCACGGCCGCGCGGCCCACCACGCCCGCCTCGAGCTCGACCTCCACTTCGACCGTGGGGTTGCCGCGCGAATCGAGGATCTGCCTGGCGGTGACATCGATGATGGTGGTCATAGGGGTCTCCCTCCCACTCACTCCCGGCCGGAGGCCGCGGCGGTCTCGCCGGCCTTGGCGCGCTGGTAGTACTCCTCTTGCAGCGGCAAGTCTAACGCAGACCAATCGCCGCCTTCGGCGGCCGCCAGCGCCGCTGCCGAACTGACCCGGCGCTCGAACCGTCGCGAAGCCTCGCGCAGGGCCAGCTCCGGGTCGACGTGCAGCAGCCGCGCCACATTCACGGTGGCGAACAGCAGGTCGCCGACCTCGTGCGCGACGCGGGGGTCGTGACGATCGGGGTCGCGGACGGCCGGCGTGCCGGGCGTCGGCGCTTCGTCGACGGCGCTCGGCGGCGCGACTGCGGCGGCCGCCTCCGCGAACAGCTCGGCGAGTTCGGCGTGCTCCTCGGCGATCTTGGGGAAGCCTTCGGTGGCCGAGCTCCAGTCGAAGCCGACGCTGGCCGCCCGCTGCTGCAGCTTACGCGCCTGCAGGATGGCGGGGAACGAGGCCGGGACGTCGTGAAAGATCCCTTCCCGGCCCTCCTGCTCCACCTTGATGCGCTCCCAGCGGCTCTTGACCTCGCCGGGCGTGCTGGCGGTGCCGCCCGCGAAGATATGAGGGTGACGGCGGATGAGCTTCACTTCGATGTCGGCGGCGACGCTGGCGAGATCGCCGGCCCCGCGTTCGCTGAGTATGAGGGCGAGCAGCATGACCTGCAGGAGCAGGTCGCCGAGCTCGCCGTGCTCCGCCGCGAGGTCGCCGCCGGCGACGGCGTCGGCCAGCTCGTACACCTCTTCCACGGTGTAGCCGATGATGTCGCGCGGCGTCTGCTCGCGGTCCCAGGGGCACTCCACGCGCAGCACGTCGACGATGCCCTTGAGTGACACCAGCTCCTGGCCGAGCAGGGCGTCGTCGAAGGCGGCGCCCGGAGGTACGGTGACCAACGCCGGGGTGGCCGGAACGGCGGCGACGCCCGACGGGTCGGCCGCGCGCGCAGAGCCGGCGGTGCGCCGCCGCAGCTCGCGCGCCAGGCGCGGCCCGTGCGGTCCGGCGAGCGCGACGACGACCTGGCCGGCCGCGCCGCGGCCGGCCAGGTCGTCGAGGCCCTCGCCGTCGCCCGGGTCGATCTCGAAGAGACGGCCGCCGCCGGGGTCGGCGAGCTCCGCGACCAGGTCGCGGAGCTCGCCGTCGAGCCCGGCGGGGACGAAGACGGCGCCGCCGCCGGCGAGCGCCCGCAGCGAGGCTGCGGGCGCCAGACCGGCGGCGGCGCCGATGTACACGAGCGTCAGGCTCACCGCGCTGCCGCGTGGCCCGTGTGAGCGAGCTCCGTCAGCTCGTCGGCGACGGGGCCGGGCTCGCCGGAGCCGCCGAACCGCTGGGGCTCGGGGAAGCGGTGAGCGTCTTGGGGTCGAAGCCGGACGCGTACTTGATGTCGGCCTTCTTCTCGGCGTCGGCGAGCCAGGTCTCCCAGGCCTTCGCCTGCAGCTGGGACTTGAGCGACTGCTCGATCATCGGCTTGGCCTCGGCGTAGGTCTTCGTCGAGCCGGGGGTCTTCTTGGTGACCTCGATGACGTGATACCCGAACTGCGACTTGACCGGCGCCGAGATCGTGCCCGGCTTGATGCTGAAGGCGACCGTATCGAACTGGGGCACCATGCGGCCCTTGGGGAAGCTGCCCAGGTCGCCGCCCTTGTTCTTCGAGCCGGGGTCGATGGAGTACTGCTTGGCGACCTTCTGCCAGTTGGCAGTACTGGGATCGGCGGTCAGCAGCTTCTGCACCTTCAGGGCCTCGGCCTTAGAGTTCACCAGCACGTGGCGCGCCGTGACTGAATCCGGCACCACGAACTGCGCCTTGTTGTTGGGGTCGTTGAAGTACGCCTTGATCTGCGCCTCGGTGACCTTGGCGTTCGCGCCCACCTTGGCTTGCACCGCTGCCTGCAGCATCTGGGCCTCGAGCTGCGTCTTGAGCTGATCCATGGTGACGCCCTGCTTCTTCAGCAGCGCGTCGAGCTTCGTCTGGCCGCCGACCTGCTGGGTGATCTGCTTGACGCGCTCGTCGAGCTGCTTCTGCGTGACGGTGACGTTCATGTCGGCCGCCTGCTGCTTGATGACCTCGTTCTGCACCAGGTAGTTGACGATGCTCGCCTTGAGCTGGTCGTACTGCGCCGTGCCCTCTTTGGGGAACGGGGGAGCCCCCTGCTGGGACGCGTACTGGGCCTTGGCCTGGGCCAGGATCTGGTCGAACTGCTGTTGCGTGACGGTGGCGCCACCTATCGAGGCGATGGCCCCGGCCGGGACCTTGTTGCCGCCGCAGGCGGCGAACACGAGCGCCGACGCGAGCAGGCCGAGCAGGACCGCAGCCAAAATGACTTTCTTCATAGACTCTCTCTCCCGGGGATAGAGGACTGGTCGCGAGACACACGGGTGTGAAGTATAGCATCGAGAGTAGCCTCGACCCACCTTAAGAGATGTGAATCCGAGCTCTCCCGGTGCGCGCTGAGCGTCCGCCGCTGCTTGAAGTAGGTGATGCGTTCGTGGGCGGCGCGCAGGCGCGCCGCCCACTCGTCGTCGAGGTCGACGCCCTCGAGCTGCAGGCGCCGGCCGCGATAGGCCACCGAGGAGGCCGCGAGTTCCGCCGCCTTGAGCCGGATGGCCTGCAGGGTGAGCAGGCTTTCGACCGGCTCCGGCGGCGGCCCAAAGCGGTCGCTGAGCTCGACCTTGACGTCGCCGAGCGCGTTCAGGTCGCGAGCCCGCGCGATGCGCCGGTGCGCGTCGATCTTGCTGGCCTCGTAGGCGATGTAGTCGGGCGGCACGTAGGCGGTCACGGGCAGATCCACGCGCACCGGCGCCGCCAGGGCGGTCTGCTCCCCCTGCAGCTCGCGCACGGCCTCTTCGAGCATCTGCGCGTACATCTCGAAGCCCACCGCCGCCACGTGTCCGCTCTGCTCGTCGCCGAGCAGGTTGCCGGCGCCGCGGATCTCGAGGTCGGCCATGGCGATCTTGAAGCCCGCGCCCAGGTCGGTGTGGTCGCTGAGCGTGGTGAGACGCGCGGCCGCGTCGCTCGTCAGCAACTCCTCGCTCGGGTAGAGCAGGTAGGCGTAGGCGTGCGCGTCGCTGCGCCCGATGCGCCCGCGGATCTGGTAGAGCTGCGCCAGGCCGAGCATGTCGGCGCGTTCCACGACGAGCGTGTTGGCGCTGGGGATGTCGATGCCGCTCTCGATGATCGACGTCGTGACCAGCACGTCGGCCTCGCCGGCCAGGAACGAGAGCATCGCCTTTTCCAGGGCGCGTTCGTTCATCTGCCCGTGCGCCACGAGGATGCGCGCGGACGGCGCCAGCTCGCGCACGTGTTCGGCCGCGCGGTCGATGGTCTCCACGCGGTTGTGCAGGTAGAACGCCTGACCCTCGCGCGCGAGCTCCTTTTCGATGGCGATGCGCACGAGGTCGTCGCGGTACTCGCCGATGTAGGTGCGGATCTCGTGGCGCCCGAGGGGCGCCGTCTCGATCACCGAGATGTCGCGGATGCCGGTGAGCGACATGTGCAGGGTCCGCGGGATGGGCGTCGCCGAGAGGCTCATCACGTCGACCTGCAGCTTGAGGCTGCGCAGCAGCTCCTTCTGGCGCACGCCGAAGCGCTGCTCCTCGTCGACGACGACCAGCCCCAGGTCGTGGGGCTGCACGTCGGTGCTCAGCAGGCGGTGGGTGCCGACGAGCACGTCCAGCTTGCCGGCGCTGAAGTCGGCGAGGATGCGCTTCTGCTCGGCGCCCGTGCGGAAGCGCGAGACCATGCCGACCTTCACCGGCAGGTCGGCATAGCGCTCGCTGAAGGTCATGTAGTGCTGCTCGGCGAGGATGGTCGTGGGCACCAGCACCAGCGTCTGCTTGCCGGCCTCGGCGGCCTTGAAGGCGGCGCGCAGGGCGACTTCGGTCTTGCCGTAGCCCACGTCGCCGCAGATGAGGCGGTCCATGGGATGCGCCGCCTCCATGTCGTTCTTGACCTGGTCGATGGCCTCCGCCTGGTCCTCGGTCTCCTCGTAGGCGAAGGCGTCTTCGAGCTGCCGCGTGAGCTCGCCGTCGGGCGGGAAGGCGAAGCCCGGGACGGCCTGGCGGGAGGCGTAGAGCTGCAACAGCTCGCCGGCCATCTCCACGACGGCCCTGCGGGCTCGCGTCCTGACGGTCTGCCAGTGCGTGCCGCCCAGCTTGTCGAGCGACGGCGTCGCGCCGCTCGCGCCGATGTAGCGGCTGACCTTGCCGATCTGGTCGTGGGGCACGAAGACGCGGTCGTCGCCCCTGAACTCCAGGAGCAGGTAGTCGCGCGTGACGCCGGCGACGGTGCGCGTCTCGATGCCGCCGAAACGGGCGATGCCGTGGTCCTCGTGGACGACGTAGTCGCCTGGCCGCACGTCGAAGAAGGTCGCGAGGCGTGTGCCGGCGGCGAACCGCTGTTCGCGCGGCGCGACGCGGAGCAGAGAGCGCTCGTTGACCACGGCCAGCTTCAGATCGGCGGCCACGAAGCCCTCGCGCAGGGGGGCCGCGAGGAAGTAGAGGCCCGGGGCGGCCTCGCCGCCCCGGGCCAGTTGCTCGCGGCTCACGACCTCGGCGCTCAGGTTGCGCAGCCGGTACGTGGCGCGCTCCGCCTCGCCCTCGTGGCGGAAGACGATGAAGACGCGGTAGCCGTCGCGCACCAGGCGCAGGAGGTCGCGCTCGGCGCCGGCGAGGTCGCGCGCCACGAACTGCGGCCGCGAAGCGTTGAACTGCAGTGGCTGGTCGCGCTGCACGAGGTCCACCTGCAGAGCGCCGGCGAGGAGAGCGCGGGCTCCGGCGAGCGGCACGTAGAGCCGCTCGCGCACCCCCGCGCCCTCGACCGCCATGCCGACCTCGGCGTCGAAATCGGCCAGCGCCCGGTACGTCTCGTCGGGGTTGAACACGGCCGTCGCGAGACCGCCGGCGGCCAGCACGTCGGCGACGGTCGTGAAGCGGCCGGCGAGCGCCGCCAGGGCGCGCACGCCGGCGCGCCGGAAGAGCTCGTCCGGAGCCTCCTCCCTGCCTTCGCGCTCCCAGGCGGCGATCGCCTGGTGCAGGCCCGTCTCGTACTCCGGCAGGCCGGTGTCGGCCTCGAACGAGGCGTAGACCGTCCTCCCTTCGAGGGTGCCGGTGGTGCGCTGCGAGTACACGGAGAAGGTGCGCAGGCTCTCCACCTCGTCGCCCCAGAACTCGACGCGCAGCGGGTCGCCGAGGGCCGGGTACGCATCGACGAGGCCGCCGCGCACGGCGTACTCGCCGCGCGAGCGCACCTGCTCGACGCGCTCGTAGCCCAGCGTGGCGAGATGGGCGACGACCGCGTCGAACGAGACCTCGTCGCCGGGCGCGAGCTCGAGCGGCCGTGGCTGCAGCTCGAGCGGCATAAAGCGCTCGAGAAGAGCCACGGCCTCCGCGACGACCACGCCGCCGGCTGCCAGGGCGGCGAGCGCCTGCTGGCGCTCGCCCACCACGTGCGCC
>Ga0209538_1001698_pt1 | contig 11512 bp, 11 predicted proteins | sample BarGraNGADG00211_2_FD_184492 | JGI IMG/M metagenome (GOLD analysis project Ga0209538, IMG submission 184492) | Arctic peat soil microbial communities from Barrow, Alaska - Barrow Graham LP Ref core NGADG0004-211 (SPAdes) (version 2) | ecosystem: Environmental > Terrestrial > Soil > Wetlands >... | reverse complement strand
CATAAACAGCCACCACAACCAACCATGAGGAATAGCGGTCTCTCTTTTCAAGAAGTTAACTCTGGAAATCTTTTAATGTTTCCATTAGTTTTTTCCGGGTAAAAAATATTCTACTCTTAACTGTACCAATTGAAATGTTCAGTTTATCAGCGATTTCCTTGTATTTAAAGCCGGCATTATGCATTTCAAAAGGCATACGTTGTACCTCGTCAAGATAAGAGATTTTCTTTTGTATTTCCTTGTAATGATAATCACTGTCTGGTGCAGGGAAATCTGATTTTCTTGGTATGTTTAAAAAGAACAAGTCTTCTGTGTTATCTACTATTGTGTTGGCTTTCTGATTCCTACGATAATTATTGATGAAGGTGTTTTTCATTATTGTAAACGTCCAAGCCTTTAAGTTTGTGTCATCTGCAAACTTATCCCTGTTTACCAATGCCTTTAAATAAGTATCTTGGATCAAATCTTTGGCTTCTTCTCGGTCATTAGTCAACGAGTTAGCGAAATACTGCAGGTTACTGTGCAGATTCATTAATTTGGAGTTAAATTCGATTGCTGTCATGGATACTTTAGTTTAAGGTTTCTCTTTTATTGTTTAACAAAAAGCATGCAATTGTCGACAAATGTAAATATAATAATTTAGAATAAGACTAAATAAGGATATTATTTTATGATTTAAAATGATTATGCTTGATAATAAGCTTATTGTAATTTATAATGAATATAGAATGATTAAAAATTAACGAAAAAGAATAAACACTAATAAAATGTGCACTTTTTGGAAGGATATGAAGAGAAATGTAATTCTATTGAAGTTAATACCCTAAGGGCAAAAGAAGAAACAAAATTTGAACAGTTTCTTAGTCAATATTTAAAAGAATATTTTCAAGATCAGATTTTCTCTTCATAGTAAAGACATTCTTTAAATGTAATTCAGGCAGATCAACGATCTGATTCCCTCCTACGAGTATCATCTGTGCATGGAAATGATCAGATAAATTATTTATATATGAAAGCAATTCTTTACCGGTAAGTGATGAGGTAATGACTGTGACCAGGTAGTCAGGACGAGCAATCAGTTTTACCTTGTGAAGATCTTCTATAGGAAGACTTTGACCAAAATAAACGACCCTGTGTCCTCTTTTCTTTATAAGATAAGAATAAAACAGTAAACTTAATTCGTGTAACTCACCTTCCGGAAGAAAAAGAACGAATGTTTTATGGTTAGGTAAGAGCGAATTATTTTCAGTATCTATAGCAATGATAAATTTATGACGGATAAGATTAGTGATGAAATGTTCCTGTGCAGGATTTATCGTTCCAATTTGCCAGAGTATACCAATCTTTTCAAGAAAGGGGTAAATAATATTTGAAATAGTTTCTTCAAACCCGAGTTTCAGAATGCTGTTGGATAATGTTTTTTCAAACTTGTTCTCATCAAGATCTATCATGGCAATAACCAGATTCTCTATTTGACTCTCAAAATTCAATGAAGTTAGTGAAGTCTCCATCACACTGTTTAGGATCTCTTCTTTACTTAAACGGACAATATTGGAGATTTTAAATCCATTGCGGTTCAGAATAGAGACATTCAATAAACGCTTTAAATCGCCATCGGTATAAAATCGAATATTTGTATTTGTTCTTAGCGGGCAAACTATATTGTAACGCTTTTCCCAAATACGTATAGTATGAGCCTTGATTCCTGTAAGTTTTTCTAGATCCTTAATAGAATATTTAATCATACTGTTTTCGATTGTTCTAATTCAATTGTGCTAAGAACAATCTATACGCTAAAAAGTTTTTTCCATGTTAATAGAGTTTTCAGCTTCAAATCTTTGAATTGTATAATACAATGAAAATACTTTTTCTACATTAAATTAAAAAGCCTCCCAGTATACTGAGAGGCTTTTTAAATCTTTGATATTATTTCAATAATGTATGTGCTTTTAAGAGGGCTGCCTGGATTCCATCAGGCCTTTTTCCACCTGCAGTTGCAAAGTTTGCTTGTCCTCCGCCACCTCCCTGGATTTCTTTAGCCAGTTCACGGACTATTGTTGAGGCATTCAATTTATTTTCTGATACCAGATTATCTGAAAGCATAACTGAAATGTTTGCTTTGTCTTCAGAACGATTAGCCAATACCGCAAATAAGTTATCTACAGATCCTCTCAATTTAAAGGCAAGATCCTTAATCGTTGGCATATCCAAATCAACTTCTGCAGTAATTAAATTCACATTACCGATAGTATGAACCTCTTTGATGAGACGTTGAAAAATGATATCAGCTTTTTCACCTTTCATTTTATCGATCTCTTTCTGGAATTCTTTGTTTTGATCGATCAATTGTTGAATTGCTTTAATAGGATCATTGGAAGGTTTTACCAATACTTTGATGTCGTTTAACAGCTTTTCCTCATCGTTGATATATGACTCTGCCCTGATGGCTGTCAGTGCTTCAATACGACGGATACCTGCGGCTATTCCCACTTCTGAGATAATTTTAAATAAACCTATCTGACCAGTTGCTTTTACATGCGTTCCACCGCAAAGCTCTATTGAATTTCCAAAATGGATCACACGAACTGCATCACCATATTTTTCTCCAAACAATGCCAATGCTCCAAGCGATTTAGCTTCAGCTATAGGAACAGCACGATGTTCATCCAGTGATAAATTTTCACGAATCAGACTGTTTACCATTTTCTCAATCTGTGCAATTTCTTCTTCAGATAACTTCTGAAAATGAGAAAAGTCGAACCGCAGGTGTTCTTCACTTACAAGGGAGCCTTTCTGTTCAACATGTGTACCTAAAATAGTACGGAGTGCCTGATGCAAAAGATGCGTGGCACTGTGATTATTTGCAGTGAGTGTTCGTTTGACCAGATCAACTTTGGCCTTGAATGTTGCTGTTATATTTGACGGCAGTTGTTCAGTGATATGAATCGGGAGATTGTTTTCTTTCCGAGTGTCAATAACGTTAATAACTTTTCCGTCAGTTTCGATGGTTCCCTTATCCCCAACCTGACCACCACTCTCAGCATAAAAAGGGGTTTGATCAAATACAAGATAAAAAAAGGTTTTCCCTTTGGTGACCACCCTTCGGTAGCGTAAAACAACAACATCACTCTCATTTGAATCATAGCCTGTAAACCTGGTTTCCATACCTTCTTTTACAACTACCCAGTCATCAGCTTCAACGACAGCATCCTGACGTGAACGCGCTTTCTGTTTTTCAAGTCCCTGAGCAAATCCCTCCATATCAACATTCCAACCTTGCTCACGAGCCATAAGTTGTGTCAGGTCAATCGGAAATCCATAGGTATCGAAGAGTTCGAATGCAAAGCTTCCATCAATTGTTTTAATTCCCGGATGTTGTTCGATATAAGTTGAAAACTTTTGAATGCCATGTGCCAAGGTACGAAGAAAAGTTTGTTCCTCTTCGGTCAGCACTTTACCAACCAGTTCCTGTTGGCTTTTCAATTCAGGAAAAGTTTCTCCCATTTGTTCTACCAGAATAGGAAATATTTTGGCAAGGAAAGGTTCCCGTGTATTCAGGAATGTATATCCATATCGAACGGCACGACGAAGTATTCGTCTGATGACATACCCGGCTTTATTATTAGAAGGTAACTGACCATCTGCAATAGCAAAAGAAATTGCACGTACATGATCTGCAATAACTCTCATGGCAATATCGTTCTTCAGATCTTTCCCATACGGAATATCAGCTATAGAAGCGATTCGTTGTATGATAGGTTGAAAAACATCGGTATCATAATTGGATTTTTTCCCCTGGAGCACCATACACAGACGTTCGAATCCCATTCCTGTATCAACATGTTTTGCAGGTAGAGAAACCAACTGGCCGCTCGCCAATCTGTTGAATTGAATAAATACCAGGTTCCAGATTTCGATTACGAGTGGATTGTCTTTATTGACAAGTTCTTTACCATCAATTTTTTTCCGCTCATTATCATTTCTGATATCCACATGGATTTCTGAACAAGGACCACAGGGACCTGAATCACCCATCTCCCAGAAATTATCTTTTTTTGATCCACGAATAATACGCTCTTCGGGAACAATCTTCTTCCAATAATCGAGGGCTTCCGTATCTTCTGATAAACCATCACCTTTGTCTCCACCAAAAATAGAGATATATAGTCTGTCTTTATCAATTTTATAAACATCAGTCAAAAGCTCCCATGCCCAACTAATGGCCTCTTCTTTGAAATAATCGCCAAAAGACCAGTTGCCCAACATTTCGAACATTGTGTGATGATAAGTATCATGACCTACTTCCTCTAAATCGTTGTGCTTACCGGAAACACGAAGACATTTCTGTGTATCGGTAATCCTTGAATATTTTATTGGGGAATTGCCAAGAAAAATATCTTTGAACTGATTCATCCCTGCATTGGTAAACATTAGTGTGGGGTCATCTTTGATTACCATAGGTGCAGAAGGCACAACCTGATGCAGTTTTGAAGCAAAGAAATCAAGAAATGTTTTACGTATTTGGACAGAATTCATAGAGTGTTTATTCTTTATTAACAATATTTAAGTCTTTTCAGGAATGTCATGTACACAAAGGAGTTTGCAAATTTAGTGGAAAATATTAATTTTGCGAGTGTAAGGTTCGTTTTTATAAATGAACTCTGCAGAATTTAAAGCTTTTGGAATGCCTAAAATCAAGTATCAGTTTAACCCCAAATCATTAACTATTGAAAGGGTACGCGTAACCCTGAGAGATAAACTCAAGCGGCTTTTGTGGGTGGTGTCATCCGGAACAGTGTTTGCAGCGGTATTATTGGTGGTTGCCTATAATTTTCTTGATTCACCAAAAGAAAAAATGTTAAAACGTGAACTCGATCAATACCAGTTTCAGTATAATGTTATGAATAACCGTATTGAGCGGGTGCAAAAGGTATTAACTGATCTGCAACAAAGGGATGATAATGTTTACAGGGCTATTTTTGAGGCCGAACCGATTTCACCTGAAGTAAGGAAGGCAGGTTACGGAGGTACTGATCGTTATAAAAATCTTGAAGGTTTAAATAATTCTGAAATTATAATCAATACTACGAAGAAACTTGATGAATTAACCAGTGAGATGGTTGTCCAGAGTAAATCTTTTGATCAGGTTTTCAATTTGATTAAAGGAAAAGAGAAGATGTTGGCCTGTATTCCTGCCGTCCAACCTCTTACACATAGGACGACGAGTGGCATAGGATCTCATTTTGGCTATCGAATTGACCCTTTCTATAAAGTCATGAAACTTCACTCCGGGATCGATTTCTCAGCAGCTACCGGTACAAAGGTTTATGCAACCGGAGATGGTGTTGTAAATCAAGCCGGTTGGGAAGGTGGTTATGGAAACCTGATCGTTATCAATCATGGTTTTTCTTACACAACGGCTTATGGTCACCTTTCCCGGATCGGAGTTAAAAACGGACAGGTAGTCAAGCGCGGGCAAGTCATCGGCTACGTAGGCAGCACCGGAAAGTCAACAGCTTCACATCTTCATTACGAAGTACGTAAAAATGGAAAGGCAATTAATCCGATCAATTACTTCTTCAACGATATTACTCCTGCTGAATACGATTTAATGATACGCTTGTCGCAACTGCCTTCTCAAACAATGGATTAACAGAACAATACAATGGTTAAAACACTCATGAAAAGCGAAAAGATATATTTTACCGTTGGCGACATTGCTTCAATGCTGAATGTTAACGAGTCTTTGATTCGTTTTTGGAACAAGGAATTCGATCAGCTTTTGAATCCTCACCGCAATAAACGAGGAGTCAGATTCTTCACAGAAAAAGATGTCGAAACTTATCGGAAGATTTACCAATTGGTAAAAGAACGGGGTTATACTTTGCCCGGTGCGCTTGATGTATTGAAGAATAATACCGCAGGAGGTGACGGGAATTTTGAAGTAATCAAAACATTGAGTACCATTAAACAATTCCTTTTAGAACTCAACGAAGAAATTTAAACCCTCCAACATTCAAAATGGCAACGATTGTCATTAAAAAAGTTTTGATTATTATGACATCAAGGCTACATCAATCAGAAAAACTTAAGATATTCACGGTATAAAATACCTCTCAGTAGAGCACCTGTAGAGCACTTGTTCAGCACCTGTTCAGCACATCCCTATAGCTGAACAGGTGCTGAACAAGTGCTCTACAGGTGCTCTATATATGCTCTATAGCAATGGTTTATGAATGCTGTGTTTACACTGGATTTTGCCTTCTTCCCGGGTTCATGACTACTTCATCAAACAAAAGAAACGCACTTATTAAACAAAAAAAAACGCACCCTTGCGAGCGCGTTTTTCCTCTAAAACCTATAAAAAGGAAGTTCCTAAATTATAGTATCTTTAATATTATTGCTAAGCAAAATTATTGCTGAGCAGGAGCTTGTGGACGTCTGAATGTAAATAATTCAGCTTTTTTAGCTTCGAATACCGGAACTTGAGCAGGAGTTAAAATTGCTTTGATTTTTGCATCACGAACTGCATTGAAAGGTGTCATTTTTTCCATTTGAGCAGCACGGTCCATGTCAGGATTTGCAGTTCTGATTGAATCCTGTTTTTTCCTTACATCAAGAAGGATAGCAACAACTTTTGCAGTTTGATCATCAGTAAGTGTTAAAGCAGTTTTAACGGCATCAGCCTGCATTTTTGCTCTTTCTTCAGGAGTTGCTCTTTGTCCACCTGCATTTTGAGCACAAACAGTACCTCCAATTAATAAAAGAAGGGCAATCATTGAAATAATTAACTTTTTCATGGGTGTTGGTTTTGGTTTATTTTTATGATTAGAGGGACAAAGATGCTAAACGTTTAATTATAAAAATCATTTTAACACTACTTTAACATTGATTTTTTTTAGTGAAAAAGAGTATTTAGCTGATTTATAATTGTAAATGTATAAAAAATCGTTGACTTTAATTTTAAAAATATTTTTTTGTACTTAAATAATTTTGAACATAATCTTTTACACCCTCTTCCAGACCGGTAAATGGCTTGGAATAACCTGCTGAAATTAATTTATTCATATTGGCCTCAGTGAAATATTGATATTTGTCCCTGATGTCGATGGGTGTGTCAATAAATTCAATGTTTTCTGTAATATTCAAAGCTGCAAAGGTTGCCTGGGCCAAATGAAGAAAGGCTCTTGCTTTCCCTGTTCCCAGGTTATATAAACCATTCGAAGGAAGTTTTTCCATCATGAAATAGAGCACATCGACTACATCTTTCACATATATAAAGTCGCGTAGTTGCATTCCATCTTCGAAATCGGGACGATGTGAACGGAAAAGTTTTACTTTACCATTTTCTTTGATTTGTAAAAATGAATGAAATATTACTGATGCCATCCGACCTTTATGATATTCATTGGGTCCGTATACATTGAAAAATTTCATTCCGGCCCAGAAAGGAGGATGATGTTTCTGTTTCAATGCCCACTTGTCAAAGTCATTTTTTGATTCACCGTATGGATTGAGCGGTTTTAAACTTTCAACTATATCATGGTCGTCAATGTATCCAAACTCACCAAGGCCATAGGTTGCAGCCGATGAAGCATAGACAAGGGGAATGGCATGTTTAGCACAACAGTTCCATATTGATTTTGTATAATTAAGATTTAACTCATTGAAAATATTAACATCAAACTCAGTAGTATCAGTCCGTGCTCCGATATGAAAAACGAAATCGACTTCGTTAGCATGTATTTCGAGCCATTTGATAAACTCTTCCCGATTAACATACTTCAGGTGTTTTTTTGTTTCAAGATTCTTAGTCTTTTCGGGTCTTGAGAAATCATCAACAACGATGATAGCTTCATACCCTTCGTCCTGAAGTTTACGAACCAGGCAACTTCCAATGAAGCCTGCAGCACCAGTTACAGCAATCATATAAAATAAAAAATTATAATGTTTGTCATTCAATTAAAACCATTCCAAAGGTAATATATTATCTGTACTTTTGTTGATTAACTATAACAGGGTAGTATGATTCTTAACGTGTTATTATATAATGATTCAGATTTCTTCACCTGGATAATTTTGCCTCTATTGATTTTCCTTTCACGCATTGCCGATCAGAGTATAGGTTCGATGCGTCTGATTTTTCTTTCAAAGGGATACAAGTTTATCGCCCCTATGCTTGGATTCTTTGAAGTGATTATCTGGTTGATCGCGGTAAGTCAGATAATGAAACATCTTGACAATGTGCTTTGTTATATCGCGTATGGCGCAGGATTTGCAATGGGTAATTATATAGGAATGACATTGGAAGAAAGGATTTCAATTGGAACGGTTTTAGTCAGGATTATTCCAAACCTGAATACCGAAGAATTAATTGCAGCTTTACGCGCTCACAATTTTGGATTGACAACTATTGATGCCAATGGTAGCCGGGGAGAGGTTAAAATATTTATTTCTATCATTAATCGGAAAGATCTGAAGGAATACATTTCAATCATCAATAAAATTAACCCCAACGCGTTTTACACTATTGAAGATGTAAAAACGATCAATCAGGGAATCGTTCGTAATAATCCGAGGAATTCTATTTTAGGTACTATTGGAAAGTCTTTTCGAATCTCAAAATGAGATTCATTTCCTAACTGGTAAAATGATAGTTGTTTTAAAAGGATCACTAATAAACGGAAATGCTTCAATCAATTATAATAATGAATATAAGGTTTTACACATTTTGGTTCATACTTATCCTGAATATCGGTTTAACTGCTTCTGCACAAAAAGTCGGATTGGTTTTGAGTGGGGGTGGGGCTAAAGGTGTTGCCCATATTGGCGTAATCAGGGCACTTGAAGAAAATGGAATTCCAATAGACTACATCACAGGCACTTCAATGGGGGCTATCATAGGAGGTCTTTATGCTGCTGGTTATTCTCCAGACGAAATGGAGGCTATTATTAAGTCAAAAGATTTTAGCTACTGGGTTTCGGGCGAAATGGGCGCAGAATATACCTATTACTTTAAAAAGGAAGCACCGAATCCCTCATGGATCAACCTTAAATTTAATTATGATTCTGTACTTACAACTAATTTTTTGCCAACCAATCTGGTCTCTCCTCAGCAAATGGATTTTGCTTTTATGGAAATGTTTTCAGGTGCTTCTGCAGCAGCAAATGGAAATTTTGACAGTCTGATGGTACCTTTCAGATGCCTTGCTTCGGATGTTGCATTGACAAAACAGGCAGTATTAAAATCCGGTGATCTGGGCAGATCGATCAGAGCTTCAATGACTTTTCCGTTTTATTTCAGACCAATTACTATTGATGGTAAATTGATGTTTGATGGTGGTATGTACAATAATTTTCCGGCTGACGTAATGTTAAATGATTTTTTCCCTGATCTGATAATAGGTAGTAAGGTTTCCGGAAATTATGGTCCACCTAAGAGCAACGATCTTTTATCCCAGATACAGAGTATGTTAATGGTTGAATCAAAATATGAAATACCCTGTGACAATGGCATCCTGATTGAACCCAAGATGAAATCAGTGAATGTTACCGATTTTAGTCATACAATTGAATTTATTGATAGTGGTTATCAGGCAACGTTGAGGATGATACCTGAAATCAGAAAATTCCATACTGAATATGTATCCAAAGAGTTGATCGCTGTGAAAAGGAAAGCTTTTAAAGAAAAAGCCCCGCCACTAAATATTGGTAGCATATATATTGCCGGCCTTAAGAAAAATCAATCAGAATATGTCCGTTGGCATCTTTTTCATAAAGAACCTACAGTTCCGCTTGAGCAGATGAAATCAGATTATTTTAAATTACTTTCAGATAATCAAATAGCATACATTTTTCCTTCTCTGAAATTCAATAAAATCAGACAATGGTATGATTTGCATCTGGATGTGGAAAAGGAAAACAATATCAATGTCCAATTTGGGGGTACTATTTCATCAAGTCCAATTAATGAAGCTTTTCTGGGGCTCCGCTATAGACGGTTGGCAAAATCGGCTGCAGTTTACAGGGCAAACCTTTATATCGGGAGGTTTTTCAGTTCAGCTGAACTGGGAGCACGCTGGGATTTTCCATCAGTTATACCAAAATACCTTGATTTATCTATCTGTTTTAATCAGTGGGATTATTTTAAGACGTCAACTTATTTTTTTGAAGATAAAACACCGTCTTATCTGATTCAAAATGAAAATCACTCTGAATTAAATTACGGATTGCCTTCCGGACGAAAAGCAATGTTTGAATTTGGTATTGCAACCGCTCATTTAAGAGATGATTATTATCAGCGAAATGATTTTAGTCGTAATGATATAGCGGATAAAACATATTTTGATCTGGTTACACCCAATATCAGTTTTGAAGCCAATTCGTTAAATGACAAACAATATGCAAATCAGGGAGCAAGGTTTTTTGTCGATTGCCGATATGTAAATGTTAGAGAGAAAAATGAACCGGGGACGACTTCACTTAAGACCACAATTTCATCTGTTCATCAGGAATGGTTTCAGATCAGAATGGAATATGATAATTATTTTCAAAAAATCGGAAAGTTAAGACTTGGTTTTAGTTCAGAGATATTGATTTCAAATAAAAAACTTTTTAGCAATTATACTTCAAGTCTCTTATCTGCCGGAGTATTTGCTCCTTTTCCTTATGCACGAACAATATTTATGCCTGAATTCAGAGCCAATAATTTCGTTTCTGCCGGTTTAAAAAATGTATATGTATTCTCAAAATCTTTTGATTTGCGGATTGAAGGTTATTTATTTAAGCCGATTAACCAGATCATTAAGCTGGCAGATAACTCGGCTGCATATGATAATAAGTTGACAAATATAAAATATATGGCTACTTCAGCTTTCGTTTTTCATAGTCCGATTGGACCGGCTTCTATAAATATGAGTTGGTTTGAACGAAGTCAGGATCGGTTTTCGTTTAGTTTTACTATCGGATACATTATTTTCAATAAACGTGCTCTGGATTAACAAATAATATTTTGAATTTAATTTGCCTTATATTATTTGTGTTTTATTTATTTTATAATGTATTTTAAGTTGGTAATCAGTATTTTAGTATAATCTTCTTATTGTTAATGCTTTTCACGATTCCATTTATTTAATAAGTGTTTCAATGAATTGAATCAAAATACGATGTATTTTATTAAATTTGGGAATTATTTAAGTGGTAACAAAATATTTCTAAAATTTGCGGGCCAATTAATAATAAAGCATTTTAAACAGAATTTGCGTTTAAAAAAGAATCTCAACCAAGTAACAGGGTCAAATACAGCTCATAACACTGTAATTGAAACTGTTCAGGAACCTAAACCAACGAGCAATGGAAAAGAAGGATCGTCTTAATCTGAATCCTGAAGCAGAAAAAATCAAAGCACAGGAGGAGAATACTGCATCAGAAAAAGATGCTATTAATGTTCAGCAACCCAATCTGCCTGAAGAAAATCAGGATATTTTATTGAATAATGAATCAGAAGAAGAGG
>Ga0209538_1001697_pt1 | contig 11514 bp, 9 predicted proteins | sample BarGraNGADG00211_2_FD_184492 | JGI IMG/M metagenome (GOLD analysis project Ga0209538, IMG submission 184492) | Arctic peat soil microbial communities from Barrow, Alaska - Barrow Graham LP Ref core NGADG0004-211 (SPAdes) (version 2) | ecosystem: Environmental > Terrestrial > Soil > Wetlands >... | reverse complement strand
ACGATATTTATTTAGTATTGATTTTATGGTGAATCCACTATCAAGTGTCTGAATTATAGCTTCATTTAGGTTTATATAATTCCCCTCTCTTTTTTGATAATCTCTGTAGTATGAAATATAACTGAATGGTTTATCCGGATAGTTCTTTTTTATATTTCTTATAGCTTTATCAATAATAGTTACAGAATTGAGCTTCCCCCTTGAAACTGTTATTTTAACTTCAGCAAGTCCGTAAATTGAAGGAGCCAGGTAAATTTTATTAACGGAACTATCTCTTAAATCTTTAAATGCTATTGAGTTCCGTTTATAACCAATACACGTTATTATTAAACTATCAGCCTGAAAGTCAGAATTCCGGATTAACTTAAAATCGCCATCGGCATTTGCATAAACACCAAGCTGATTGTTTTGAAGTTTTATTGTTGCAAATGGTATCGGTTTTGAGTTGGATGAATTGATAACCATACCATCAATGTATGCGGCTGACTGAGAGAAAAGCAATGATGAATTTGTGAAGGAAATTAATAACAGAATGATTAGCAGATGTCTTAAATTGGCAATCATTAGATTTGATATTAATAGGCAAGTAGCGTTAATTATTTAACATCAAATTATGTACCAGAATATAAGGAGTTCCTGGAAAATAAAAGTTAAGTACTTTCATTATTATTCAGGTTAAAAAGTTCTTATCGATGTAACTCTGAAAATTACCTTTATATTGATCGCTTACCGGAATGTAGACACTCCCGTCAAAAATAATACGATTTCTCTCTATCACTGAGATCTTTGTAAGGTTGACAATATACGACCTATGCACTCTCATGAACCGGTCCGATGGTAACTGATCCTCAATAGCTTTCATGCCAAGAAGGGTCATTACAGGTTTGCCATTGGTAAGATGAATCCTGATATATTCGCTCATACCCTCTATGTATTTTATATCATCAAAGTTGATTCTGAGCAGTTTGTAATCAGATTTGATAAAGAGAAATTCTTTATTGCTTCTCACTTCATCTGCTTTCAGCTGATGAGCATCAAACCATGATTTGACTTTATTGGCCGACTTTAGAAAATCAACGTAACTGATGGGTTTAAGAAGGTAATCAATTGCATCAACCCTGAAACCCTCTAATGCGTACTCTGTTGAAGCTGTAACAAAGACGATCTTTGGTGAATTTTCAATTGTTTTAACGAAATCCATCCCGCTAAGATCCGGCATATTGATATCAACAAACATCAGATCAACAGGGATGCTCTCTAAAACCTCAATAGCCTTCAAAGCACTTTCGCATTGTCCTGCTAACTCCAGAAAAGGTGTTTTCTTAATGTAAGCGGCAATCTGCATTAAAGCTAACGGTTCATCATCGATTGCAATACATCGGATCATAACTGAACAGATTAGTTTAAAGTAAATATACTTGTTTTACAGATTAATCTGAAGGATCAATATAAAAATGATGCTCCTGATTTATCCCAGGGAATGGGAATTGATATATTTGAGAAAAAGGTCTTTATACTGTTCACTTACAGGAATATCAGCTTTCCCTTCAAAAATTATCCTGGAATGGTCTATTGTAACTATTTTCGTCAGATTAACGATATATGAACGGTGCACTCTCATGAATTTATCGGAAGGAAGTTGTTCCTCCAGACCACGTAAACTAATCAAGGGCATCAGTGATTTCCCATTTGAAAGATGGATACTGACATATTCTCTTTTCCCTTCAATAAAAACAATGTCATTGATATTTATGCGCACAATTTTATATCCCGATTTTACAAAGAGATATTCCTTATCAGAATCTTCAGTTTTCGTTTCCTGAATAACGGTTTTGAAGCTTTTCCTCGCTTTATTAGCCGACTTTAAAAAATCGCTGTAACCAATTGGTTTGAGCAGATAATCAATAGCGTTGACATTGAATCCTTCCAAAGCGTATTCTCTATAAGCTGTAATAAAAACAACCATTGGAGGGTTCTCAAGGGTTTTAACGAAATCCATCCCGCTTAGATCCGGCATATTGATGTCAACATACATTAGATCAACTTTGGTACTACTTAAGACTTCCATTGCTTTCATGGCACTTTCACAAAGTCCGGCCAATTCAAGAAAAGGAGTTTTCTCAATATAGGCAGCTAACTGTCGCAATGCCAGAGGCTCATCATCGATAGCAATGCATCTGATCATAATGGTACAGAAAGGTTAACAGTGAACAAATCTTTATTGTCGATAATATCCAAATGGTAGTTCGTCCCATAAAGCAACTCCAGTCTTTTCCTTGTGTTCTCTAATCCAATACCTGAAAATTCTTCATTCTGAATGTTATCTGTTTTACTGTTCTTAACTACCAGGATAAGTCTTTCATCACCAATTACCATATCGATATTGATGAAAGATTCATGCTTATAACTAATCCCATGTTTAAATGCATTCTCTATCAGCGAAGTAAAAATAAACGGAGGTATGGTTTTGTCAGGAATAACAGTCGGAAGATTCAATGATATCTTTACACTCTCATTAAATCTTAATTTCATAAGTTTAATATAACTTTCAAGAAATTCAATCTCCTTCTTTAATGTTGTTTTTTCTGTTTCGGTTTCATACAATAAATACCTCATCATTTTAGAAAGCTTAATTATAGCCTCTTTGGCTTCGTCGGTATTTATATCAATTAATGAATGGATGTTATTCAGGGTATTCATCAAGAAATGAGGGCTCACCTGGTTGCGAAGCAGCACAAGCTGAGAAGCAACATTTTCTTTTTCAAGTCTTACTTTTTCATTCTCAATATTTATTCCTCTGAGACCTGATCGCAAACCGGTATCAAACCCTACAATAAGTACGGATAATATCAGGAAGTTGGCAAATGGAGGTATCGGATGCTGCTGCCCGGAAGAGGCAGGTCGGAGGTTTTCGAATGTATCTACACCCCCGGGAAATGCATAAGGAGGTGTTTTAATCTGGTCGGCTACCGACGGGACTTCAGGAGGGGGAACACTTTTGATTTTTGTATCATAAATGTATGAACCAGCAGTAAAAAGAATAATAATTCCGAGTACTGAAACAATAAAATAAACCTGCCTGCCCATAAAAAGCAATTTAGGAACAAGGATGAATCTGTTAATCAGAAACACTACCAACAGGGGGACAAGAATCTGTATCTGCATTAATACACTTCGCCGGATCGGACTGTAAATATCTTCTCTGAAGAGTATTGGAGTGAAGAGAAGTACCAGCCACACGAAGATGATAAGGATTATCTCAGAATATTTAAGCCTTTTATTATGCATGTCTCCTATCTCCTTACTACTTACTACATACTACTTACTACTTTTGATATACGATGCACGACTCACGACTCACGACACACGGAATATTTTTTGTTCTTCCTTGCGTCGTGTGTCGTTTGTCGAGTGTCTCTATTTTATCAGCCCCAGCCCCTCTTTAGCACTTGCATCATCGGGCGAATAAAGCAAGGCCTTATTAAAGAGTATTTTTGCTTCACGGGTTTTTCCCAGCCTGTAATTTGTCCAGGCCAGCATCAGCACACTCTGGTAATCAAACGGATAAAGATTCACAACCTTTTCAAAGAGCTGATAAGCCTGTGTATAATCTTTTTTATCGTATGAAATGAGTCCCAGGCGATAAAGAGTAACTGTATTGTTTGGGTCAATTGTGAGAATCTTATTGTATTGAGCTATAACTACATCCCAGTTACCCAAAGATGATGCAGGCAAGACTGCTCCAAGTCGCGGTTCAATGGCATATGGCATAAGTTCTATCGCTTTATTGTAGTAACCAGCAGATTCGGAAAATTGCCCTTCCAGATAAGTCAACCAGCCAAGTCTCAGATTAATCTCGTAAGAATTAGCATCATAGTATGCTTTCAAAACAGTTACTGCTTCAGCATACTTCCCCGATTTCTCTTTAGCGTAACTGTCGCTGAATGCAGCTGTTATTTTGGTATAATCCTGTGCCATAGATGCCAGGACTGAAAAAACAAAAATTGCTGTAAGTGCTGTTTTTTTCATAAAAATCAGTGTTTATAAGTTAATTTTATTGATCCTCCGAATACATTATTAGTCAGTTTGTTAGTTCTTGCATATGCATTAAGATCCCACGAATATTCATTGGTCTGTGAATAGTATGGAGTTACTGAAAGATTAAAATGCTTCCATGGTAAAATGAGTAAGTTGCTATAAATTGTCAATGCGGGTATCTGGAATGAATTATACATCATATATCCCTGATTCCTTGCATACAGAAACGAATTACCCATGACCATTCCGGTTTCCATCCAGAGTGATTTTAAAATTTTAAAACCAACCTCCTGACTAGCCTGGTAAGTTCCTCCCCAGTTAGTATCAGTTTGTCCCATCCACCCCGAGGTAAGATACAGATTCAGATTTCCCGATGGAAGCCATGTAAAATATCCCTCACCTCTGATCTGAGTTGAATTACCAAAATTACTGAACGAAATGTTAGCTCCTCCACGGATTCTCCATCCATTTTTTGAGATCCCCGCTCCAGCCAGATACTCTGATTTTTGCTTGTTTGTTGAAACTTTTTTACCCATAAGTCCTACTTTGACAACCTCAGAATACAAAGCAATGTGACCAAAAGCTGAGAAATCCCATCCCGGGAAAACTGAACCTGTTAGTTTGGCATATATTTGGTTCTGAACATAATTAAGATCTGTCCCCGCAGGATCGGAAGGAGAGTAAACTGTTTCGGATTTGCGAAAGTTGGTTAAAGCATAAGTTCCCCTGAATCTGTTTAAGAAATACGATTCACCTCCTGCAGTTATGCTCAAACTGTTCTTTACGGCTTCATAGTTTAAACTATTCAAACTATAAAGAACTACATCATTGGCAGAAAAAGATGATCCGACATAGAATTCTGAAGAAACAGGAATTGCAGATTTTTTCAGAATATTGGTTCTTACATTCAACGGAACAGATTCAAGATATAAATTTGCATCTGCTCTTCTACCTGATAGCAGATAACTTTTATAAATGAGTTCTCCAGAAACTGTGTCCAGTGAATTAAAATCAATTGCTTTTTTTAAATATATCAGAGCACTGGGATATAGCTGCTTATTATAGGCAAGTATTCCCAATCGCAATCGTAAATAATAGTAATCTATTCCATTAGTCTTCAAAGTATCAGCCACTTTTTTCAGATTTTTATAATCGCCCTTCATGAAGTAATTATACGATTGACGGTCGAGTGTTTTGAAGTCGCTCTGCCCAATCAATTCTGCTGTAAAACCTATCAGCGTTACAGCTATTATTAGTAGGATTCGCATACAGCTTCTAACTCTGATTGTTGATCAAAAAATCGCAAACTATTATCACTATTAACCTCAAGATGGAAGTTTTTGGCCCAGATTATCCGGTTAAATGAGTACCCGGTAAGCTTTGAAGTGTATTCAATTCTGTCGGGATCAAACTCAGAACCAATCGTTTTCATTTTTACTTCAACATTTGCTTTTAGGTACATAAAAAATGGCGAAGTAAAATCATGTATAAAAAGTCTCCACCCTTTAAAAGTATGGTTCACAGGAAGATAATCGGTTGATACATAACTTTCGGTATTTACCAGAGGTATTTTAAACACTGCCAGGTAGAATGAATATAGCAAGGAATTCCTGTCCCCCTCAAAATGAGTAAAACAAAAGTTAACACCATCATACCTGAACCATGCTGATGATTTTGTAGCCTGACAATGAATATAAGAGTTATTGTAAGAATTTGTTAAAACTTCCCAGGCAACTTTTTCATCACCATAAAGTGTTTTTATATTCCAGTTCAATTTTGTACCTGGCATCAGATTGAAAGCCTTCTTAACAAGTGAAATTTCTTCGACTGATTTTACCCTTGTCCCTTTTGAAGGAAAACTAAACGTCCTTATTTCTTTTCCGTCTTCAATATAAACAAACAGCGGGTACCGTAAAGTTTTTGAACCAATATATGGGGTTGCCTGAAGCTGAAAATGAAGATGAGGATAAGGGGAACGTCCAGAATTTCCTACTTTGCCTATAATCTGACCATAAAGGACATTATCGCCAACTTTTACCTGAATGGAGCCCTTCTGAAGATGACAAAGTTTTGAATACAACCCTTCAGCATGTTTGATGATTATAGTATTTCCCCAGTTTTTGACTGTATTAACATCACCGATTTTATTATCTTCTATCCCATCCTCGGCAATAACGATTGTTCCATCGGCAGGGGCAATAATATTCTGACCAAAACAGTAGTAGTCATGCAAAAAATTACCATCATCAGTAAATTGTGATAAATCACTGTTCACGATAACAAAATCCCAGGCATCAGACCACTCCCCTTTATGTGTGTCATCGCCATTTTGCGCCTGGCTGATATACCATTCGCCCAGAAAAGGAAGTTTAATCTGCAGCCAGCCAAAATTTGGAAATCGTTGGGTAAAACTCTGAAATGAATACAGATTTCGTTCAGGGGTTCCTTCCTGAATCACAACCTCTCTGAACTTACCCTGAACTGTTCTGAACCTGAGAGAATAGATAAAAGTCAGGAGAACAATATTGAAAGGGAGTGACAATAATGAAAGATTAAAAGGTTTAAGCAAAACAAATAAACCTGCTGAAACCAATGCGGTAATTGGTGTTATTGCAAAGGCCCAAAAGAATGACTGCCTTGACGGTATATAGAAATACCCTCCGACGGCAATAGCTCCCAGGATAAAATTATATCCGATATAACTATAACCTAAAAGAGTCATGTCGGTACCAAAAAAAGAGTATGCCAGCCACGCTACGCTATAACCCAGTAAAGAAAGTATAAATGCGATCCTCGAATAAAAGAGCAATGCAATTGCCACAACAAATCCTGCAAAAACGTTGTACTGAAAGAAGATTGCGCCAAGTGAAAGGAAGTAGCTGTTTATAAAGTTTGATGTGATCTTACCAACTATCCATTGATGAAGAGTCACAAGGGGATGCCCTCCTATGATGAAAAGTTTATTCAGGATATAAACGCCATTCTGATTGTCTTCTGTTCCGCTTAACATCCCGCCGGCACTTAATACGATCCATAAACTTATGACAAATGGTATTGATAGATAGGGAAGATAGTATTTACCCAAAATCCCCTGAAAAGCAATAGTGACTAATAGTGTAAGAAATCCTGCAATTATTGCAATTACAACTATTACAAGAGTCAATTCGTAGAAGTAACCTAGTCCCAATCCAACTAACAGACTATTAAACCCATAATATCCTTTGGAAGTAGTTAATTTGTCAAATTTCAATAATGAAGCAGCTATGTTTGCCGTAAGTACCGAAAGCAAACCGGCAAGACCGGCAGAGATATCAAGGAATGATACTATTACAAGAGGAATGGCGAACCAGTAATCCTCTGAAAAGAATATCTGTGAGTAGCTTCGGAGTACTCCTTTTATAAAATTTGATAGTGTTTCGGTTTTAATCATTAATACTGTTTATTTTATTACTGCAGATCTGGCTAGAAGTCCGAAGACCGAAGACCGAAGTAAGAAGTTTGTCTTCCGACTTCCGTCTTCAAGCCAAATACTCCGGAATCTCCTCATTTTCCGATATATTCTCAAGTGTTTCAGCACGTCTTATAACATGTACCTCCCTGTTATTGTCTATTAAAATAACATTTGGACGGATAGTAATAAACTGCATCCATTGGGTGGTGTTATAAGCACCTGTTCTTGTAATAACAAATCTGTCGCCTCGCTTCAATGCCGGAAACATCATTGAAGGTCTGATAATATCAATATTCATACATAATGGACCATAAATTGTTGTTTCTTCTACCAGTCCCGAATGACTGTTGACAGGATGGATTTTATGATCGTACCAGAATGATGTAAAAAGAAGGTTTACCCCGACATCGACTATGGTAGCCCGTCTGCTATCGGACAATCGCTTATTGGCGATTACCGAACCTGCAGTGAAACCTGCGTTATCGATAAGTGCTCGTCCTGTCTCCAGGATGAGTGTTGGGAGTTTATCAGGTTTTATCTGAGAATTGATTATTGCCGATGTTATTGCCTCAGCATATTCATCAAAAGAAGGAGTTGTATCTTCTCCGGAAAGAAATGCTCCGCGAAGAGTATTCTTTGAGGCAAATCCTCCTCCCATATCAATATATGAAATATGATGATCAAATTTTTGAGCAATGTTGCAAGCCAGGTCAGCTAATTTTGTTGCAGCAATCCTGTAAGCATCAGTGCTCATGATATAGGTGCCGATATGTGTATGCAACCCCATTAGTTTAAGCTTCGGATTAAGCATTATGCGATTTATCACATCCCAGGCTTCACCATTCTCATAATTCAGTCCAAACCTGTCCCATTTAGGATAAATTCCAATATCCATATTTACCCTTATAGCCACCCTTGCCTCCAGGTTTTGCCTGTGACATATATCCGATAATACATAAAGCTCATCAAGATGATCTATATGTATGAATGACCCGTTTTTTACCGCCTTCTCCAGTTCAGCAGCACTTTTGGCGGGTCCGTTAAAGATTATATTCTCACCCTTAACTCCATTCCTGATTGCCTTATCGTACTCAAAGCCGGATACAACTTCGGCCCATGATCCTTCCTTGTGAAAAATTCTGCAGATAGCATCCATATAATTAGTCTTATAACTCCAGGCCATCTGCACTTTAGGGTATCTTATGCTAAAAGCTCTCTTAATATCCTCCATCCCTTTCTGAATTGCCCGTTCAGAGAAAATGGAAAGAGGCGACCCATACTTATCCATAAGGTCATCGACTTTTATCCCCTCAATTAGTGGCAATGAGGAAACCACTGTTCCAACTCCGTGTTTTGATGGGACACCCGGTGTTAACCTGGTTATTGTTGGTCTTTCAAAAATCAGCTTTGCCATATTTTTTCTACAATCATTTATATTTAAAATAGTGGTATTCTCCCATTCTCCCCTTCTCCCATTCTCCCATTCTTTCTTACAATTCCCCTGTAGTCGTCAGTCTGGAGAAAAGTTCCAGATCAACAATCATATCGTAAGAGTACCTCACAAACATTTTACCAAAATCATATTTCGTGAAGGGTTTAACATCCATACCTAATGTCAGTTTAAGAAGTGCTTCCGGAATATTCTGTCCTGCTCCGACTGCGAGGTATACCCATGCAGGAATACGCGGGTTAATCTCCAGAAGATAAAGCTTATTGTCGGAAGTTCTGATAAGTTCCAGCTCCATTCCGCCCTTCCATTTTGTTTTCGAAATAATTTTTTTTGCCAGATCGAGCATTGATTTATCGTCGATGGTAATACCTCCCCATGCCTTCCCTTTGTCGGTAATGTATTGCTTCCGCATTGGCACGGCAGCTATTAAGTTCCCCTTACCGTCGCCCAGGGCAATAACATTCACCTCAGTTCCCTTGATAAATTCCTGAACAATCACAGGAAGCCCCCATTTCCCAGACATATTCGTGAAATAACCTACAGCCTGTTCTAGTGAAAAAGCTTTGTAGGCATCATAGTATTTACCCTTGATCATAACCGGATAATTCATTGATTTCAGTGTATTATCAAGATCCGAAATACTAAACACATCTGTTCCTGCCGGAACATTAACACCATATTTTTCCCCGTATGCCGGAAGATTTGATTTATGCCTCTCTTCAAACTGTTCAAGTGAAGGCAAATAGGTTTTGATCCCTAATTCTTCAAGTTTCTTCTCAAGTTTAATGAATGAAAATAGTTCAGCATCAAAATTCGGAATAATAACATCTAGTTTCTCCTTCTGATGTATCTCAACAAGTCGATTGAACAAAGCGTCTTTCCCCTCTGCCGGATAAGGAATCATATAGGTCTTATCAACCAGATCGCTCATATATATTCCCGGCTCAAGGTGTTCATATGCCAATCCTATTATCCTAAGATCAAAATCCTTTGATTCCCTCATGCCACGGATTACAGGAATCCCTGGTCCCGGACTATCTATATTGTTAAGTCCGGTTACTGCTACCGTTACTTTGCGTAGATTTGTCATGTTTAATCCTCCATGAGGTTATTCACGCTCAGATCATTAACAAAATCCTCAATGTATCTTTCAATGGTAATTCTGTCAGCATCGTATTTGGCTATCATCAAATCAGCAATCTGGCTGATATTTTTACCTTTTTTTATCATCATAAGGACTTCTTTGCCGGTATTATTAAGAGTGAAAGAGTCGCCGGTGGAAGGATTGAAAACAAATCCGTTTTCGCTGAGAGCTATATTTCCTTTAATAATCATAAGTGCAAATTTAGATTTGTAACCGTTTCATATTAAACTTCAACAGTATTCTGAACAAATGTAACTATGAAAAGGCTCCTGAACAAGAAAGTTCAGCAGACAGGCAGGTTATGTAAGCATAAACCTAGATTTTATCGGTGAAAAACCTTATAGAAGGATTCCTGCAAGAGAAGCCGAAATATACGAAGCCATTGTTCCGCAGATCATTGCTTTAAATCCCAGGCTGGCAAGATCGGCTTTGCGGTTTGGTACCAGTACTCCTATTCCACCTAACTGGATAGCGATTGAGCTGAAATTTGCAAATCCGCAAAGGGCGAAGCTTGCAATAACTATAGATTTTGCACTTAGAAAACCCTGATGTATCATGGGTGTCAGGTCAGAGTAAGCAACAAATTCATTGATTACCATTTTCGTACCCATTAATGAACCAACATGAAGCGATTCTGAAGGTGGCACACCCATTATTATTGCAAACAGGCTGAAAAATGCTCCGACAACATCCTTAAGACGAAGATTATCAACATTCAGTCCCAGTGCATTAAGCGACAACCCTATCCATGAAAGGAAATGGCCAAAATAACCTAAAAGCGCATCAACAAGAGCGATAAGGGCAATAACACCGATAAGCATGGCAATAACGTTTATTGAAATCTTCATCCCATCGCTTGCCCCTGCCGAGATTGCATCCATTATGTTTGAATGCTCTTTTTTTACTTCAAGTTTTACGACCCCCTTTGTTTCTGATTCTTCAGTTTCGGGATACACAATCTTAGCAATAACCAATGCTCCGGGGGCAGCCATAAGACTCGCTGCCAGAAGATATGAAGCAGGCACACCCATTGATATATAAACAGCCATGACTCCTCCGGCGATACATGCCATACTTCCTGTCATAGAGGCAAGAAGCTCCGACATAGTCATTCCCGAAAGATAGGGTCGTATCATTATCTGTGCCTCCACCTGACCAACAAAGGCGCTGGCAACATTCGACAATGCCTCACTCCCGCTGACCCTCATAGCCCAATGGACAAAACGTGCAATCACTGCAACAACTCTTTGCATTAATCCAACATGATATGCCATAGCAACCAGGACACAGACAAAAATAATTGTGGGTAGTAATATGAAAAGGAAGACACCACTCTTCACTATTCCTTCAGGAAGGATCTGAGTAACTTTCGTGAGATCACCAAAAACAAATAACCCTCCCTCTTTGGAAAAATCGAGAAGCTTGTTAATT
>Ga0209538_1001694_pt1 | contig 11522 bp, 10 predicted proteins | sample BarGraNGADG00211_2_FD_184492 | JGI IMG/M metagenome (GOLD analysis project Ga0209538, IMG submission 184492) | Arctic peat soil microbial communities from Barrow, Alaska - Barrow Graham LP Ref core NGADG0004-211 (SPAdes) (version 2) | ecosystem: Environmental > Terrestrial > Soil > Wetlands >... | reverse complement strand
ACTCACGCTCAAAATTTTAAATGAAAGTAAAAGAAAATATACTGGAAGTTCCTAAACAAGCGCTGACACGGAATCTGTTAATGAAAACAGCCCGCGAACTGGTTGCTGAAAGGGGAATTTTGCCTCCGGCAAGCTTTACGCTGATCAGTCAACTTGCTGATGAGGTTATTAGCCGAACTAATATTGACGGTCGTTTTACCGAGTTTACGATGGTACTCTGCGGAAATGAAATCTGGCGACAAGTAGTAGCAGCAACGCCCTTCAATCGTCGGCTTCTGCTTTTACCGCAATGCCTGAAAAACAACAGCAACTGCAACGCGGTGATAGATCAATTGGGGTTGATTTGTGCGGGCTGTCAAAGCTGTCAGATCGATTCTATTTTGCAAAAGGCTGAATCGCTTGGTTACGCCACGCTAGTTGCTGAAGGAACTACAGTAGCTGTCAGTTTAGTACAGGAAGGAACAATTGATGCCGTGATTGGTGTCAGCTGTATGTCGGTGCTTCAGAAGTCGTTCGAGCCTGTTTCGAGGGCAGCTGTGCCGGTGATCGGCATTCCACTATTGTTCGAAGGTTGCGCCGAAACAGATGTGGATAATCGCTGGCTCAATGAGGAATTGATTGCTTTTCAGGAGAATGATCGCTTTCGAACTTTGTCGGTTTCAGCCTTAAAAGATAAAGTCCTGCAATTCTTTTCAGAAGAAATACTTGCAGAATCTTTCGTCCCGATTGGTGACCGCACCAGTCAGCTCGCTATTCAGTCGATGCTTGAGGGTGGAAGGCGGATTCGTCCGTTGCTGACGGTTCTTGTTTATTCGGCCTATTCACCCTTCACTTCAGAAGAAATTCTTTCGGCGCTTTCGGTTGTGGTGGAGTGCTTCCACAAAGCATCGCTCATTCACGACGATGTGGAAGATAACGACGATTTTCGATATGATACCGAAACCATTCATAAACTTAACGGAACCGCAGTTGCGATCAATATCGGCGATTTTCTGTTGGGAAAAGGTTACGAACTGCTGGGTCAACTTCCGCTCGAACCGGCAAAACTGGTTGCCTGTTACCAGTTGGTTTCCAGTGGCCATGTGGCCTTGTCGCTGGGCCAGGGAGCCGATTTGCTGGCCAGTTCGCATCACACCATACTTCCGCTTGATCAGCAACTCGAAATATTTGAACGTAAAACCGGCTCTGCTATTCGGGTAGCTTTGCTGCTTGGTGCGGTTGCTGCCAATGCTCCTGAAAGTGATTTGGCTATTCTGAAAGTATTCTCTGGTTACTTCGGAATGGCTTACCAAATCAAGGATGATCTGGATGAATTCCGCGAAGCCAATGAACACACCCAGCCCGCAGATTATCCATTGCTGCTTTCGCTTTTGGCCGGTGATGCCGATGAATCTTCACGGAAGAATCTTCAGCAGATGTATGCTGAAAACGATCAGAAGCAAATTGCCGGATTGATTCGCGAACGGGGAATCGATCAAAAAGCGGAACAACTCTTCCGTGAATTTACTGACAAAGCTTACCGCGAACTCGACAAACTGGAAAATCTGAAGATGAAAATCAGTTTGTACACGGTTCTGGGCAAAATATTCTGATTGTCGGATCGTGAATAAAACTTCCCAAAATATTCCTTTTTACAGGCAAATGATCAGCCTGCTTCAAAATGCATTTGCATTACTCGACGAACAGGGTAGGGCAGAAGTTATGCAATTTATTGCCAGTCAGCAGAATCCGGATGGTGGTTTTCATGATCGCGGAGGAAGATCGGATCTTTACTATTCGCTGTTTGGGATGATGATATTGAGTGTTAGCCCCCTAAATCCCCCGATGGGGGACTTGGAGAATGGCGATGGTGCATTGTATCAACTTCAGCAATATATAGTCGGCCAATCTAGCTCGAAAATACCCGGTTTTATAGAGCAATGTTGTTTGGTTTTGCTTCAGAAAGAATTGAAATCGGGTCGCTTTTCGAGAATGAAAACGATGATGCTATTGGGTCGGTCGTTCTGGAAAGAGCGTCATTCGATCAACCTGTCGTACCGGAGTTTTGTACTATTCCTGACTTTGGATGCCGTTTTCCCATTCCGGGGATTTATTAAAATGGCTTCCAAAAGAATGTTGGCACAAACTGCAGTCGATGAAAATTCACCCTGTTCGGAAGTGGCAGCTAAAGTATTTCTGCAAAAGATGATGAATCAGGATGGTTCGGAAGAACAGGAACTATTGAAGTCGTTTGCCTGCGAAACGGGCGGATTTAAAGCCTTTTCACATCTTCAGCAAGCCGATATGTTGTCAACTGCTGTGGCTTTGTTTGCCTTGAATTTTGCTGAATGTGATCTTCGACTATTTAAACCTGCCTTCCTCGATTTTATTCAGCAAAACTTCTCTTATGGCGCCTTTCTTTCAGGCGATGGCGACCAAACTGCCGATGTGGAATATACGTTTTATGGGTTGTTGGCACTCGGCGTGTTAGTAGAGTAATTTCAAAAGATCGGATCCTTTGAAATTACTCTTGCATCTTTATTATCTTGCATCTTTAATCAGCACTAGAGAAATGGCAACCAACTCGGAAAATCTCCAAACCCAATTTGACGAAATCAGTAACCTCTTGCTCCAAAAGCGCAATGCTGAAGGTTATTGGAGCGGACGCCTTTCGTCGAGTGCGCTCGGAGTGGCGGTAGCCATCACGGCCCTACATTTTTACGATGCGCAGGGAAATGAAGGTGAAATCTTATCTGGACTGAACTGGCTGGGGCAAAACGTAAATGCCGATGGTGGTTTTGGCGATTCACCCGAAAGTGTCAGCAATGTGAGCACCAGTTTGCTTTGTTATTCGGCTGTCAAGACTTGCAGTCGGGATAATCAGGAGGATTCGCTGCTCCTGAAAATTGGTGATTACCTGCGTTCGCAAAACATTGATGTGAACTCAGAAAAGCTGATTCCGGCAATCCTCGATTTTTACAAAACAGATCGGACCTTTTCGGTTCCTATTCTGACCATGTGCGCCTTATGTGAGGTTCCGGGGTGCGAAGCTTTCAATTCCATTCCTCAATTACCTTTCGAACTTTCGCTATTGCCACGTTCATTTTACAGCATGTTAAACCTGAGTGTGGTGAGTTATGCCATTCCGGCTTTGGTAGCGGTTGGTATTGCCATTTTTAGGTTTAAGAAACGAAAAAATCCGCTGATGCGATGGATTCGTAAGGCTTCAGTAAATAAATCACTGGCACTACTTCGGAAAATTCAACCAGAAAGTGGAGGCTATTTAGAAGCAATACCTCTTACTGCTTTTGTGTGTTTGTGCCTGGTTGAGTCGGGTTACCGTGATCTGGAAGTGGTGCGAGACGGTATTGCTTTCCTGAAAAGCACACAGCGCGAAGATGGCAGCTGGCCCATCGACATTGATCTTTCGACCTGGGTTAGCACACTGGCAGTTAAATCGCTTCGGAATAATGTAGATAATGTACTTGATTCCACAGATAAACTGCAAATTACGAATCATTTCTTGTACATCCAGAATAAACATATACATCCGTTCAATGGCGCTCAACCTGGTGGTTGGGGTTGGACTTCTCATTCAGGTTCAGTTCCCGACGGCGACGATACTCCCGGAACCATTCTGGCTCTGTTTGCTTTGAATCAGGAGAATCCTGAGGTTATTAAAAAACCTGTAATAGTTGGTCTTTTTTGGTTGTTGCAATTGCAGAACAATGATGGTGGGTTTCCAACCTTCTCGCGCGGTTGGGGAAAATTGCCATTCGATCAGAGTTGCTCTGATTTGACCGGACATGCTATTCTGGCAATGGCTAAAACGGATCATGTTTTTGGGGATTCAATGAGTAGGAAAGAGTATTCCGGAAATAAAAAATCATTTGTTAAAGCACTGATTTATCTGGAAAAGCATCAACATCAGACTGGATTTTGGTTGCCGCTTTGGTTTGGGAACCAGCATACTGCCGATCATTCAAATCCGGTTTATGGAACGGCCCGGGTGGTATCGTACTTGAATGAAACGCTGGGAACAAGTTTGGGGAATGAATATACTGTGATTCTGAAGTTGATGATTGATCGGGGTTGCCAATACCTTTTGTCGGTTCAGAATCAGGATGGAAGCTGGGGCGGGGCTGCCAATATTCCCGGAAGTATCGAAGAGACTGCGCTTGCAGTAACTGCGATGGTCAGGAATGGCTATCAGGAAGAATGTGCTTCAGGAATTTACTGGCTGGCCGAAAAAACAAAATCCGACGGGTTGGTTGCTTCACCCATTGGACTGTATTTTGCTTCGCTTTGGTATGATGAAGAAATGTATCCGATAACCGCGTATTTGGAATGTTTGGCTGCGGCGATGGAGTAACTGAATTGCGAAATCAGATTCATTCCAACGCAAAAACCCCCTTCCGGAGAACCGAAAGAGGGTTTTTATATTTATGTATTGAAGGGTATGTTCGGTTTATTACATCATTCCGCCCATGCCGCCACCCATTCCACCGCCCATAGGTGGCATGGCTGATTTTTCTTCTTTTTCGTCAACCAATACACATTCGGTAGTCAGGAACATACCAGCAATTGAAGCTGCATTTTCCAAAGCGATACGTGTTACTTTTGCAGGATCGATTACACCAGCTTCGTACAGATTTTCATATACGTCAGTGCGGGCATTGTAACCGAAATCGCCTTTGCCTTCGAGTACTTTCTGAACGACAACAGCACCTTCCTTACCTGCATTGAAAACAATCTGACGCAAAGGTTCCTGAATAGCGCGTTTTACGATTTCGATACCAGTGGTTTCGTCATCGTTTTCGCCGGCTAAACCTTCCAGAACAGCAATGCTACGGATGTAAGCAACACCACCGCCGGGAACGATTCCTTCTTCAACAGCAGCACGGGTTGCGTGTAAAGCATCGTCAACACGGTCTTTTTTCTCTTTCATTTCAACCTCAGATGAAGCACCTACATAAAGAACCGCAACGCCGCCGGCTAATTTTGCCAAACGTTCCTGAAGTTTTTCTTTGTCGTAATCAGAAGTAGTGGTTTCGATCTGTTTTTTGATCTGGTTCACACGGGTTTTGATAGCTTCTTCGTCACCGGCACCTGCAACAATGATTGTTGTTTCTTTGTCGACGGTAATTTTTTCAGCCTGTCCCAACATTTCCAGGGTGGTGTCTTCCAGTTTCATGCCTTTTTCTTCGGTGATTACAACACCACCGGTTAGAACTGCAAGGTCTTCGAGCATTTCTTTTCTGCGGTCGCCAAATCCTGGCGCTTTTACGGCGCAAACTTTAAGCGAACCACGCAAGCGATTTACAACCAATGTAGCCAGTGCTTCACTGTCAACATCTTCAGCAACAATTAATAGAGGACGACCAGTTTGAGCCGATTGTTCCAGAACAGGAAGCAAGTCTTTCATTGAGCTGATTTTTTTGTCATGAATCAGTATGAAAGGACGTTCCAATTCCGCGGCCATTTTTTCGCCATTTGTAATGAAATATGGAGAAATATAGCCACGGTCGAACTGCATACCTTCAACAACGTCAACATAAGTTTCGGTTCCTTTGGCAGCTTCAACAGTGATAACACCTTCTTTATTTACTTTTTCCATTGCTTCGGCAATCAATGCGCCGATTTCGCTGTCGTTGTTGGCAGCAATTTTAGCAACCTGTTCAATTTTGCTGAAATCGTCACCAATTTTCTGAGCCTGATTTTTGATGCTTTCAACAACTTTGATTACAGCTTTGTCGATACCACGTTTCAAATCCATTGGATTTGCGCCGGCAGCAACGTTTTTCAAACCTACTGAAATGATAGATTGTGCCAAAACAGTAGCAGTGGTTGTTCCGTCACCTGCATCGTCGCCGGTTTTGCTGGCTACTTCTTTCACCATCTGAGCGCCGATGTTTTCGTAAGGATTCGAAAACTCAATTTCTTTCGCAACAGTTACACCGTCCTTGGAGATTTGTGGTGCACCGAATTTCTTTTCAATAACCACATTGCGGCCTTTTGGTCCGAGGGTTACTTTTACAGCATCAGCCAATTTATCAACTCCTCTTTTCAGGAGGTCGCGGGCTTCGATATTGAATTTAATTTCTTTTGCCATTTTTTAATTCTTTTTAAAATGTTATTAATCAGTTATTCAGCAATAAATAAAACATCAGTTTGCGACATCAGCAGGTAATCAGTTCCGTCGATGCTTAATTCAGTACCGGAATATTTTCCGTAGAATACTGTATCACCAATCTTGATTTCCATAGGTTCATCTTTTTTTGGCGAACCAACTAAAACCACTTTACCAACCTGTGGCTTTTCTTTTGCTGAATCAGGAATAATGATTCCACTAGCTGTTTTCTTTTCTGCTTCCTTAGGCTGTACTAATACTTTGCCAGCAAGGATTTTTCCTTTTAAATCTGTCATTTTTTGGATTATTTTATTTGTTAGACATACATTTTTTAATTTTCGCCATTCTGATTTAGCAGATACTATGCCAAAGAGGATATTGACTTAAGTTACGTCAAGAGTTTGACATTTTTTCATCCAATTCTTTTATTAGCAAGATTTGTTCAGGGTAATTTGCTGAAATTTAGTTGATTCGATTGTTTTGTCCTGTCTGTCATTTTGCGTGTCAGACTGTCAGTAGCCTCCCCCGACACCTCCGAAGGAGGGGAGAGAAAAACCGGTTACCGTAGATTTATCCTTTGACGTAGTACTCATAATTATAAGCTTAAACGTTATACTCTTCGCTTCGTCAAGTCTCCCCTTCGGGGAGATTTAGAGGGGCTAGTAAATCTCCACGTTCGAAATAACCGGACAAGCTTTCGAATCTTTGATAACAATTCGTACTTTTTGAGCTTCAACCGGATTGATGCGCAGAATACGTTTGTAACCGATGGTGGTTCCCTGCGCTGCTTCCTGCCATTTACCGTCTTTTTCAACTTCAACCGAAAAGCTTTTTACCCGTTGTCCAAGTTTAATATATTCCTGAACAAGTACATAACTGATCAGTTTGTTTTCACCCAGGTCAATCTCCAAACTTCCGGAGTTTTCCTGATCGTTTGTTGCCCAGTAGGTTTCTTTGTTTCCATCGGTTGCCTTTTTTGCTCCGAATTCAGGAGAGTTTCCCCGAACGGATGAAGCTTTTACTGATTTGTTCAATGCGAGATTGGTTTTGAACCGTTCGTCGATCAGCTTTTTCCAGCCTTGCAATGATGCCACATCTATTTCGTTGATCAAACCGCGCCGGTCGGGTGGAATATTCAGAATCAGGTTGGCACCACGGCCCACCGAACTGAGGTAAATATCGAATAATTGTTCCGGAGTTTTTACCAGCGAATCCTCTTTGGCATGGTAAAACCATCCCGGACGAATGGAAACATCGACTTCGGCAGGTATCCAGTTTTTTCCATTCTCATTTCCGGTGTTTAGTAAATTCTCAATACCGCTTTTGCCGGCATAAAGAGTATCACCGGTAATGGTATTCCAGTTGGTTTCGTTTACAAATCCACTCTCGTTGCCGCACCAGCGAATATCAGGACCAGCATCGCTGAAGAAAATCACATTAGGTTCCATCCCGCGAACCATCTTCAGCGTTGTTGGCCAATCGTAATAGGTTTTGCCGTCAATTTTCCGTTTTTCGTTTGCCCCACCATAAAAGCCATCGCCACCGTTCGCGCCGTCAAACCACATTTCGAATACCGGAGAATGTGCTGAAAATAACTCTTTTATCTGATTTCGGTAATATTCAACGTACGTTGGCGTGCCATAGTCTGAACGATTGCGGTCCCAGGGAGAGAGGTAAACGCCGAATTTCAGTCCGTCGGCGCGACAAGCTTTCTCAACTTCGTCAACCACATTGCCTTTCCCGTTTTTGTATGGACTGTTTTTTACCGAATGTTCGGTGTACTTGCTTGGCCACAAGCAAAAACCGTCGTGATGTTTGCAGGTCAGTACCAACCCTTTCAATCCGGCAGCCATGATGGTTTTTGTCCATTGTGTCACATCCATGGCAGTAGGATTGAAAACCTTTTCGCTTTCATCTCCAAAGCCCCATTCTTTGTCGGTAAAAGTATTGGTTGTAAAATGAACGAATGCATATTGTTCCATTTCGTGCCAGGCCAGTTGCCGGTCGGTTGGAACTGGCAAAACAGGTGCGGGAGGAGTTGGTGTTTTCTGGCAGGCTGAAAAAACGATGAAGAGATTCAGTAAAATCATACTTAATCCTGAAAAAGATCGATTCATGATGCGTTGGTTTTCGAATTAGGTTAGGTAGTTGGAATAAAAAAAGTCTTCAATGATTTTGCATTGAAGACTTTCAGATATAGCATGTTCAGATTTTAAACCTGAAAGGTTTTCTTATTTTGCAGAGTCAGGTGAAGCATTGGTTGCAGGAGTTGCAGTCTTTGCATCAACGGGAGCCGGGAAACTTGGAACCTGGTTTGGATCAACTGCATTTTCGATCTTATCTTGTATCGCCGACCTAGGACCACCTTTGGCGCCTCTATCAATGAATGCAGTGCCTGCAATTGAAAGAAACAATAACGCTCCGGCTAATGTCCAGGTTGCTTTTTCGAGGAAGTCGTTTGTTTTGCGAACTCCCATAATCTGATTTGACGACTGAAAATTACTTGCCAAACCTCCACCTTTTGAGTTTTGAACCAATACAATCAAAATCAGTAAGATACAAGTAATGAGTAATAGAATGGTGATAAGTTGGTACATGTTAATAGAATTAATTGTTCATTAAACTTTTGATTTTTTCAATCTGACCGGCAAAGTAAGTACTTTTTTCCGGATATTTCAAACTTAATTTTTCAAATATCTGGATGGCTTTTTTGTAATATCCTTGCTGGGCATAGATTGAAGCCAGTGTTTCGGTTACAAAATCATCATTTTCAACTTCTTTTTGCTTTTGGCTGTCCATAGGCGAAACTGATTCCTGCTCTTTTACCGGTGGCATTTTGGGCTGTGCCTCGAGAAACTTCTCGATCAGACTTAATTTCTTATCTGGTTTATTCTGAATCGCCCGGGCAACTTCGCCAAGTGTTTCTTCTTTCTTCTCGGGCATTTGAAGCTGATATTCTGTCGGAAAAATCAGGTTATAAATATCACGTTCTTCTCCGGAAACCGGTTCTGGTGATTCGGGTTGCAGCTCGGTTCCACTTGCTTTTTCATTCAGGAAAAGAAATAACTTACGGCGGTCATGAATCCGTATAGCTCCATTAATCAATTCCTGTTCGAAGGACGAATCGTTCAGGTTTTTCAGGTTTTTCAGATAAAGTATCCAGCCTGTTTCAAATGCCGGATGCCGCTCTGTAAGCTCTTTCAGCAAAGGAAGAGTTTCCCGGTTCAACTTTTCAGGAGTTTGTATAAATTGGTTGATTTGGTTGGCTGTCATGGGTTACCAGTTTGCAACCGAAGCATTGAAAATATCGTCGGTTAATTTTTTAATGATTTCAGGAACCAGACTGTCTTCAACCGCGCTGAGTGAATTGTTGCTGTCGAAATCTTCGTAGGCTGTAAAGGTCTTTTCCCAGTCTTGTTCGTGGTCTTTGTTATTGGTAAATTTAACCTTGATGGTTATGGTTAGCCTGTTTTGAGTAGCGAGATCGCCTTGCGAAATATTTATCGGCCTAACTTCATAATCAGTTATTTGTCCTGAAAATTCAAGGTCACCACTTTCAGATTGCTGGTTCATTGAGGTTTGCTTGATCAGTTTGTCCTGTAATCCTTCGGTAAACAGCTGGCTTAGGTTTGGGTTTACCAGTCTGGCACGATTCGGGAAATAATCGACCATAAATGTTTTCACGTTAGTTGCGATGTTAACACCTGTAAACGAATATTTGATTTTACAGGCTGTAAGGACTGAAGCAGCAAAAATGACTGAAAATAGTATGAGTATTGAATTTCGTAGTTTCATAATAATTAATCGATGTTGTATTCTTTGATTTTCCGGTAAAGGGTACGTTCTGAAATGCCCAGTTCGCGGGCTGCATATTTTCGTTTTCCCTTGTGTTTTTCGAGTGCTTTCTGAATCATTTCAACTTCTTTATCTTCGAGCGAAAGAGATTCTTCAACAAATTCTTCGGTGTCGAAAATGTGTTGGTTTGCCACCGGGTTAATTGTTACATGGCTTGGTGCAGGTTGTTCGTGGGCATAATTGCCACTTTCGGTTTGGTAAAGTTTCCGGATCAATTGGGCATTGTCGTCACGAATATTGGCTACTGTTGCTTCATTTTGAAGGATGTCATGCACCAGTTTTTTTAGGTCGTTCATGTCCTTTTTCATGTCGAACAGAATCTGATACAGAATTTCGCGTTCGGAAGAAAAGGTTTTTTCGTCGATTCCATGGTATAAAGCTGGTAACTTATTCACGGAGTTTACAGGAATGTAATGAAGCAGGGTTTTTGCATCAATTAGCCTTTCTTTTTCGATGATCGAAATCTGTTCGGTAATGTTTTTTAACTGACGGACATTTCCGGGCCATTGATAATTGATCAAAACAGAAACTGCATCATTGTCGAGCCTGATGGCTGGCATCCGGTATTTATCAGCAAAATCGGAAGCAAATTTGCGGAAAAGCAAATGAATATCCTCGGTCCGGTCGCGTAAGGGCAAAACTCTGAGCGGCACGGTATTCAACCGGTAGTATAAATCTTCACGGAATCTTCCCTTTTCAATGGCTTCGGCGATGTTCACATTGGTAGCGCCAACAACCCTGACGTTGGTTTTGATTACTTTCGATGATCCTACTTTCATAAACTCGCCGGTTTCGAGCACACGCAGCAACCGAACCTGAGTTGAAAGCGGCAATTCCCCAATTTCGTCCAGAAAAATGGTGCCTCCGTCAGCTTCTTCAAAATAGCCTTTGCGGTCGGCCAGGGCGCCTGTAAACGAGCCTTTTTCGTGTCCGAAAAGTTCGGAGTCGATTGTTCCTTCAGGAATTGCGCCGCAATTGACAGCAACGTATTTTCCATGTTTGCGGGCTGAAAACTGGTGAATGATCTGCGGAAATGATTCCTTTCCCGTTCCGCTTTCGCCGGTAATCAAAACTGAAAGATCGGTGGGAGCCACCTGAACTGCGATTTCAATCACATGCAACAATGCGGGTGAACTGCCAATAATTCCAAATCGTTGTTTTATTTCCTGAATATCCATCGTTAGGACAATATGTTTAACTTTGCAAAATTACAATTTTAACGTTTAAGAACTGTTTAAAATTAAATTAACTTTGATTTCAATGCCTTAAGCTACGCATGTTTTAACATGTTTTAGCTTTTTGAACTGAAATTTTCAAATTTAGAATGCAAATGAACTTTATCGCAATTATACCAGCCAGGTTTCAATCGACCCGTTTCCCCGGAAAACCACTGGCTTTACTTGGCGGAAAACCAATCATCCAGTGGGTGTACGAAAATGCCAAAAAAGCGCTGGACGAAGTTTATATCGCAACCGACAATGAGCTTATTTATCAGGCTGTTGAGGCTTTTGGTGGAAAAGCAGTTTATACTTCGGCAGTCACCAGAGCGGAACAGATC
>Ga0209538_1001692_pt1 | contig 11531 bp, 10 predicted proteins | sample BarGraNGADG00211_2_FD_184492 | JGI IMG/M metagenome (GOLD analysis project Ga0209538, IMG submission 184492) | Arctic peat soil microbial communities from Barrow, Alaska - Barrow Graham LP Ref core NGADG0004-211 (SPAdes) (version 2) | ecosystem: Environmental > Terrestrial > Soil > Wetlands >... | reverse complement strand
CCTCATTTTCACCATCCAGACGGTGTTCGTAGATGCGATCTGGTTTCTTGCGATTAAGTACGGTTTCTAACCCTCCTTCAATATAGGTTCGACGAACTTTGCTCACCGTTACATTGGACACATCGAATGCTTCACAGATAGCCTGATAGTTCCAATTCGCTCCATTTGTGCTACTGTCTGATTTCAACAATATCTGTGCTCGACGTAATTTCCTGGCTGGTGCTGTACCGGTAGAAACGAGTTGCTTCAATTGGGAACGTTCCGTTTCGCTTAGTTTGACTGCATATTTTTGGTTCATGGGGTTTGTCCTTTATCTTGAAATGGTTTCCATAAAAAGGATGCAAACTTCATGCCATGTCAAACTTTTAGCCTTGACAGACTACTAGAGCAAATCTAACCAAACCGACTAAATACGTCAGCAAGATGATGAGTTCGATGCAACTATTAAGATGATCCGGGATTTTCTTACCGTCAAACCACAATAGTTAGACGATCTTACCTGTGTTCTCTAAATTAGCGGTAAATAATAGCAAAGTTTTTGACGAGCGAAATATTTTTTGGTAGTGGGAAGTATTTTTCGCACATTTAGGAATCACTTGGCAAGTATTCTTCTAAATGTTGCATATTCAGATACGTTTTCTGACCCCAGTCAGATTGTTCAATGTACCTCAACCGAGCACAAATGAGCATCAATGCGGACTGCCCATCCGGGAAAGCACCGACTGCCCTGGTTCTGCGCCTGAGTTCCCGGTTCAGGCGTTCCATCGCATTATTCGAGCGGATCCGTCGCCAGTGCTCCCTGGGGAAGTCCATATAAGTCAGGGTTTCCCAAGCGCTTGCTTCCACCTTTTTCGCAGCTTCGATGAGCTTCATCTCTTTAAGTTTCTCGATAACGTCCTCAATCTTCAGGCTGGCTACGATTTTGTCTTACTGAGCATGGATTGCTTTGAGCATGGCTGCCACCAATTTTACCTTTCCCCGGGGTACCGTAGAGAAAACGTTCCTGTAAAAGTGCACCACACAGCTCTGGTACCGTGCCCCGGGATAAACCTCATGCAAGGCCTCCATCAACCCTAAACATCTATCCCCAATAAAGAGCTGGGTTCCGGCAAGTCCTCGTGCTTTCAGTTGTCTCAGAAAGGACAACCAGCTATTTTTGTCTTCTTTCATCCCTTCGCTAGCACCAATTACTTCGCGCTCCCCACGCCCATTCACCGCCATAGCCACCAAAATGGCTACATTTCCTTAACTTCCACCCCAATTCCGTTTCAGATACAACCCATCCAGATAAACATAGGGGTAAACACCCTCCAGCGGCCTCTGACGCCATGCCTCAATCTGCTCGTATACTTTCCAGTTCATCCGACTGATACTGCCAGCACTGACTTTGTTGTCCCACAAGATCTGGGTGATATCTTCCACCCGCCGCGTTGAAATCCCTGCCAGATACATCTCCACCAAAGCCTCTTCCACACTCGTTTCCCGCCGTTGATATCTCTGAATGATGGCACTCTCAAATGTTAAGGTGCGTAACTTCGGAACTTCAAGTTCAACTTCTCCTGACCCGGTCAAAAGCTTGCGCTTGTAATGCCCGGCACGTGTGTCTTGCCTACCCGCTGTCCGTTCATATTTCTCTGCGTTTGGCAGCCGGTTGGCCTCCTCATCCAAAAAACCGTTCAGTACTTCCTGAACGCTTTGGCGCACTAGTTCCTTCAGTTCAGCCTTTATCACCGCCTCATTTAATTGTAAAATCTCACTTGACATGGTTCTTGCCTCCTTGGTTGGTTTGGTTTGTCAACTTCATCTTACCAAGTGTTGTGAGGACCATGTCCTTTCTAAATGTGCGAAACTTATGTTACCTTATCGAATTTAGTCAAATTTATCCGGAAAACAATTGCCCCAATAATACATCACGATGTTGATTTGTCAAAAGAGAAGAATCGGGAACATGTCGACTAGCTGATAAATAATTGTTGAACCGTTGTTCTCCTCTCCAAGTAAACGCGGACAGCAAATTGAACAATATTGTTTTCTGAAATTTGCATATGAAGTATATAAGTTCTTATACTATTTCAATAAAATGATTAAAATAATTAATTACCTTTATCTGAAAGGTGTAATTACGAAAGATACAAGGCCAATACCAAGTTTCCTAGGGTCGTCACCAATTCCAGCAGCTAACGGCGACATTGGATTCTTAATGTCAAAAACGATCTTTAGCTCATCATAATTTCCAATCACGTTATCCTTTGGTATAGTAACCGAAAAGGTTTGCCTACCCGCGGGTACTATAAAGGCACCGACAGATTTGTCATTCACCAACACCAAAAAATTAAGCTTTCCACTTGGCGCAAATATATCAGTCGTAAAAGTAACTAGCAAGGAGTTGTCCGGGATTTCATTTAACTTCAAAAACAATATTGCTTGCTTGCCCTCGCTCCATCTACCCCAGGCTTCTATGCCACTCCAGCCGGAGACAAAATACTTATTGTCATTTTGATCGTTTCCAGCCACCGGTTTGGCCAAGTCAATCCTACTCGGCTGGATATCTACATTGTAAGAACTGGGATCTATGTAATCCGTGTCATAAACAAGGAAAGCATTGAAAAAATCAACAACGCTATGGTCAAAATCAAACTTGTAGATCCTCCCATTTGCTCCTATATTAAGTAAACTGGGCTCCAATTGATAATATGTTTGAAGATAGGGCTGGCCGTCATTTTTCTCGTAGACAGAAAGATACTTAGAATTAACAGTATTCATCGCATAGATCCTAAGTTCATCGATTTCGCACCTAGTTATTCGCTTATTATCCAGGTCGACGGTCAAGTTTTTGATCTTGCCAATATATATCACGCCTTCAATCGAATCCCTATTAGTGCGCACTATGTATGTTGCCTTTGTAGGTACGTATTCAATAGTACCTGAAAGTTTGCCCTGCGCAGTATTTTCACTAATAATTCCACCCAGAAAATCATCGATATAAATGACGCTCTCTAAGTCTTTTCCCGAGTAATAATCAAAAAAATAATCGCTATATTCGGACGTTGGAAGATAGGTAGGCACTACTTGAGAATTGATAATTACTACATCATCAGAAATTTCTTGAATAGCTCCGTCTTCAAGTGCATACTGTAAAGCTAGTACATTGTTGTAAGTCGCGCTATCATAAGCATCCATTTGCGCTCTTCCATACTGTTGGTTAATCAACAAGATAAAAACCGACAGAACAACAAGCAATATATTGAGAGAAACAATAATATTTTTTTTTGTGTCAAACCTCTTTACACCCTCTCTAATAGCAACATAGACTGCTACTACCAGAATTATTAAACCAAAATACTGAATAAACACAGGGATATGCCCCGCCCCCCATCTAATTTCATTCTGGTACCTGGCCGATATTCCCATCAAGCTGGATGGCATCAACACCATCATGAATCCCAAAACACCGAGAAGGAAAGTGGTTCTTTTGTCAATTTTTGAATTCGTTTCTGTTGTTTTATGTATAAGAAACAGCGCAACTAAAAACAAAAACACAGTTAGAATATCTTCGATCGTAATACTGCGAAACAATTCTGGGACCACGGTTTGGTATCGAGCCCAGTTGTTAAATATAAAGTTACTAAGGGGAATTGTTGCCACCATTTGCTTTATTGTGGCCAGTGTAGTTACAGGTATATTTACATTAAATGTTGTGCCGGAATAACCGTTCTGGGCCGCACCAGTTTTAATGATCAGATTACCGATAATGAAAACTCCAAACAACACAATATGCACGATAGAGCGCCTGGCGGTAATTTTTAAATCTTTCGTCGCAAAATATGCCAAGAGGATAAAAATCGGAATGAACACATAGGCAACTTCGTAAACCAACAAGCCCCATAGATATAATAGGCAGCTGATAGTCAGCCATCTTTTTTTATTTTCACTGCAGTACTTCCAAAAAAAGTACATGGATGAAAACAATATTATGAATAACAGTTGCATAAGGCCGTAATAGGACAAAATGGGATGATGAAAATTATAGTGGATTTGAAAGAACAAGGGCGACAATAGCATCGAAAACCACTTAATTTTATAAGAACCTGTCCATTGATAGACACATTTGCCAAATATCCAGATATTTACACAGATTAAAATCAACACATAGATTCTATACTGCAATAAATTAAAAAATATCATCGGGATAGTTGTGGGAAAAGCACCTATCATAATTCTACCCATGCTGATTTGTTGTGCTAGTTGACCATGTAAAAACTGAAGAAAATTATTAAGCGTGACACCATCAAAGAAATACATCCCTTTAAACAACGAAGAAACCAGATCATCATCCGCATAAAGGAAATTGAGGGTATCTCTCAAAGAAAAAAAGGCTGTAACAAATATTAATAATTCTACAAATACGGGCAACCAAGAATCAGTATTTTCAAGAACAAGGCGAGTTTTTTTTTCGCTGGCTACGTTATCTTTTAGCATAAGTCGATTTCTCATACTTAATTCTTTCAAGGAATAAAAGTTATTCTGCCTCGTCGTAAACAACCAGAACACAGAAGAATAATTTCATTATCAGCTGCAATTCTACAACAGATTGTCTCATTATTCTATTCTCAAATCCACCAAAAAAAGGAATTTTAAATGTTCTTTCATTACAGTCACTGACATTCTTATTAATATTAGTTATGAGCTTCTATGAACTATTCTTCTTTAAGTTAGTCGTCACTCTCAGTATTATTCTCTTGAAAAACCAACTTCTTATTTAAGAAATACGAAAGGATGGCTAATGGGAGAAGCATGATTGCTCCAGCTGCCAACATGTTGAAGCCAGCAGCATCAAAGCGACTCAAAGCAAACAGATTGACCAGATATGTAATCCCGTACACTAGAAAAAATCTAAAAACCAATGAGGATTTTTTATTGTGGAATACAATTCTACCGGTTGTAAAAAAATTAAATATGACACCACAGACCATTGACAACAAGGATGCAATTGCATAGTGGATGTTGAGCAAGATAAAGATCGAGTAAATCGTATATCCAAAAAGGGTGTTTATTCCACCAACAACGAGGAAACGTATAAAACGAATTGACCAGGCTTTAGTTACAAAATTTTTGAACCGTCCTTTCAGGGTTTCTTTTGAACGTTCATACGCCTGCTCGTCCTCTACCATTAAAAATTTATCCTTTCCTTTTCAACAACCAACGGCCGGTGCAGAACTTGAGTATAAATAGCACCAATATATTCGCCAATTACCCCCAAAAAGAGAAGTTGCACAGATCCAAGAAAGAATATACCAATGATTAAAGGTGCAAGCCCAAGAGAAAAGTTTTGCCAGTTAATTAATTTATATATTAGATAAATAAGACCAACAATAAAACTCAGCAGGGAAGAGACAAAACCTATTAGGGCAGCAACTCGCAATGGGACCTTTGTGTTATTTGTGAATCCCAACATTGCCATATCGTAGAGGGTTCTAAAATTGTTTTTCGTGATACCGTGTTTTCTCTTTGGTTGTACAAACTCAATTTTTGCTGCAGGAAAACCAATTTCAGCAATGAGCCCTCTGAAATAAGGATAAGGGTCGTCAACTTTGCGCAAGATTTCTATCACTTGTTGATCATAACAACCAAAACCAGTAAAATTTTCTACTAATTGAACATCTGAAAGATTCGCAAGGGTTCTGTAATAAGTTGTTCGAAGGAAATACATTATCTTCGACTCTTCGCTTCGTGTTTTGACACCCATTACTACTTTAAAACCCTCCTCCCATTTGCCGATAAAGTCTTTGATCATTGAAGGTGGATCTTGCAGATCGGAGGCCATGCCAATTACCGCGTCACCCCCTGCCTGTAAAAGACCATAGAAGGGAGAACGTATATGACCGAAATTGCGTGAATTGACAATCACTTTAACGCGTTTATCATTGGCTGCCAATTTCCGCAGAATTGATAATGTTTGATCCGTTGAGGCGTTGTCAATATAAATATGCTCAAACTTATATTCCGGCATTTCAGACATAGCTTCAACAATCTGAGTATGCAGTATTTCCACATTTGCTTCTTCGTTGTAGCAAGGCGTAACGATACTAACTAATTTCATACTGTGTACTCTCGCTCCACAATCAAGTTTTTCATGCTCTGAAAAACATTTATTAATTCATCACGGTTCAAATCATCGACTCGCACCAATTCGTCATTTTCGACCAACATCACAAGAGCTAAACCTTTCCCCGTCCGTTTTTTGTCTTTACCCATCGCTTCAACGATTGCATCTAAGTTTAATTCGTCTGGGCGGAGAGGGGTTACCAGAGCAGGAAGAAGGAGCGACTTTTCATAATTCAGACATTTCCTCTCAGATAGTACGCCTCGAGCTACAGCGATCCGATTGGCGATAATCATTCCAATCACAATAGCCTGTCCATGTGGAATTCGGAAATTAGTTATGGATTCAATTGCATGGCCAACACAATGGCCATAGTTTAGTAAATTTCGTCGACCAAGATCAAATTCATCACCAGCTAAATAGGTTAATTTAATTTGTAATGAAGAATAAATAAATTTTTCAATTGTCAAATTATCTTTATTAGATAGCAATTGGAAATTTGAAATTAATTCTCGATAAGAAGATGGACCACCCATTATTTGCAGTTTAATGATTTCACCCAAACCGCTATAATAATCTTCGTTTTTTAAAGAATTGACGAAGTTGGGATCAATCCATATTTTAGAAGGAGGATAGAAAGAACCGATAAGGTTTTTATACCCCTTATAATTGATTGAAGTCTTACTACCGATACAGCTATCTGCTTGTGATAATAAGGTTGTCGGAATCAGAATCCAATTAATTCCACGATATAAAGTAGAAGCTACAAAGCCCGAAACATCCTGGAGGATTCCTCCTCCAATAGTTATCAAGGTGAGATTTCGTTTAGCTGAACTATTTAAGAGAAAATCGTAAATTTCTTGGACTCCACTTAGTGTCTTTCGCTCTTCCAGAGCAGGGAAAATTAGCAATATCTCTGTAGGTATATTCTTCAAAAGAGTACCTTTATAGATACGATAAACATTTTCATCAATTACAAAAACCTTATGATCCAAATTCAATAACTCATCAACGAAATCATCAATTGGGGCAATATTTGCAGAATAATTCTTAATATTCGACTTTACATCAATTACATACACGTGAACCCTCCATCCATGACCAGGCATTGGCCAGTTACATAAGAATTGGCATCAGAGCACAAAAAAGCTACAAGCCGTGCTATCTCTTCAGGTTCTGCAAGGCGGTTTAATGGGATTTTTTTACAAATCTCATTGATTTCTTCGGGAGAGTTATTTTGCCGGGTCAAATCAGTATTTACAAAACCTGGGGCAACTGTGTTTACAAGGATATTGAATGGCGCCACCTCAACCGCCAAGGCTCTAGTGAAACCATTCAATCCATCTTTGCTAACTGAATAAGATGATCTGCCAGGTTTTGAAACTAAGCTCCATATAGAACTGATATTAACGATTCTTCCAAAATGCTGACCTATCATTCCCTGCACGATCCCCCGTGTAAGCCGCATGGGAGCTATGAGATTTACTTGGATGGTGTCAAATAAATCCTCATCAGATAGGTTTTGAAACAAATCAATGCGATTGATGCCAGCATTATTAACCAGAATATCAACAAAGGAAGGGAGGTTTTTTAAGTATTGGTCGATAGACTCGTTTGATTCCAAATCCATCTCGCTATGCGTCGGCGCAATTACTTTAATTCCATCTTCAATCAACCGTGCGGCAATTGCTTTTCCAATCCCTCGCGAAGCTCCGGTTATTAATGCTGTTCTTTCTATCATGCCACTTGGCCACCAGCTTGTTCGATCAAAGTCTTATACCGTTTTTCGAGCATATTTAATCTGGTGTTATCTTCCATGGAGATCGCGTTGTAGTAATCCCGTTTATTTCGAAGCCATAAAAGTTCAAATCCTACAGCTTTTAAGATACCCTTATCTGGATCTTTTACTAATGCAGAGGGACACTGAAAAATAACTTTTCGGGTTTCAAATCTATCTAATGTTCCTGCAGGAAGATCGCGTAAAAATGGGATTGAGTGTGCAGAGACCCCACCTCCGACTGCGTTTTCCATACCTTTTGTTTTGGATTTTATGAACAATTCTTTGGTAATTTCAAACACTTTTTGGCTATTAATATCTTCTCTGCTCATTCCTAAAGAACCAGTAAGATCAACACGCCCCATTACGACACCACTAAGGCAATCAATTTCTTTTAAAGCTAACATTTCATCAAAATTATTAAAACCTGTGATCGTTTCAATATTTACCACAAATTTGATGTCGTTTCTTTCGTCTTCCGGAAATGCTAATTGGGTTGCCAGAAGAAATTTCTTTAATGCAAAGGCTGATTCGATCATTGGAGCCACAATTCGCTCAACACCTATCGTTCTACACTCGTACATATCTCGAAGAGCTTCGCAGCCACCAATTTTTATCGTCAAACCTAACCCTGACCGCATTACTACTTCTTTCAATCGAAGGGCTTCTTCAAGCCGGGTACCTTCCGCTTCGAATTCCGCCTTTATTCCACTTACCGCATGATTCTCGCGAAGGTCTTTTAGGACATCAACCATTTTATGTTCAAGTGTATTCATTAGTTCTTCTCCTTATAGTGGTATTTTTAGTTTTAGACTTGCCAACGAGGTATGATCATATTAGACATAAATTCTTCATCGTCCAAGAAAGGATACATATCTTCTAAAGGACTGGAGATCATTTTTCCATCTGCCAGTTTTTTGGAACTAATCCGGGGCATAAACAATTGTTTCGGGTCCATTTCAACATCACAAAGGACAGGTCCGTTAGACTCTAATACTTTAATAATTTTACTCTTTATATTTCGCATTGAAGTAATCTTCTGGGTTTTTATGCCGTAGGCCTGAGCGACTTTGCAGAAATCAGGCAAACCAACCCCACTGACCGAGCTTTCTCCAATGAGGTTCCCATCGAAAAAGTTATTTTGGGTTGTCCTGATTGATAAATATCCTCCATTATTAAATACGAATATTTTTATGGGCAACTTGTGATAAATGACTGTTGCCAATTCTTGAATATTGAGCTGGATACTCCCGTCGCCTTCTAAACAAATCACCCGTTGTTTATTTTTTGCAAAGCAAGCACCAATTGACGCTGGGAGGCCATAACCCATGGCTGCGCAACCTGAATTGACAAGATGACGCTGGCCATGTTTTATTTGCATCGCTTGGATTGGAATAACGCAAGAAGAACCATTGGAGCTGACCACCACGTCGTCAGGTTCTAAGCATTCCGATAGAATCTTGCTGAAGACGTAGGGGTTGACGCACTCTTTTTGTTTATAGTATTCAGGAAGCACCACAGGATAGCGGTTATTACGATCGTCGCACCATCGCAGCCAATCTTTTTTTTCGTTGACCGGATTAAGCATTACTTTTTGAGTCAATTTTTGAATAAACTCACCTGCATCAGCATGAATTGGAAGATCGATTTTTATCGTTGGTTTCTGTAATTCATTTCGATCTATATCAACAGATATTTTATAAGCCGATCTTCCCACAGCGGCATAAGTGTACCCAATTTGCCGCACGTTTAAACGGCACCCTATACTCAGTATGAGGTCAGCATTCTGGAAAATAAAATTAGCGCCTCTTTGACCAAGGGTACTTGGTCTGCCAGCATACAGAGCGTGGTCCGAAGGAAATAGGTCAATGGCATCCCAGGCTACTTGCACCGGTATTCCCAGTTTTTCTGCTAGAGCGAAGAAATCATCTGCTGCAGCTGCCAGACGGACTCCTGCGCCAGCCAGAATCACAGGCCGCTTAGCGAGACCAATTTTTTTTAATACTGAGTCAACTTGCCGGTCCAGTTCTTTGTTTTCTACAACTTCTTCACTCTGGTAGTGATCCAAGTTGGTTTCATCGACCAGACTTGATTGAACATTCAGGGGTATATCAAGCCAAACTGGACCTTGGCGACCAGAAGTGGCTATTTTTATCGCTTTTTCTAAATGATATTGGATGGATAAAGGATCGGTAACCATCACGGCGTATTTTGTTATCGGCCTGACAAGATCAATAATATTTGCTTCCTGATCTCCCAGTTGACGCAAGGGAAGGCCAGTCGATGCAACCGTTGTGTCATATCGAACCTGGCCGGATATATATAACACTGGGATAGAATCCAACCATTGGCCTAAAACGCCTGTCATAGCGTTCGTTCCACCTGGGCCGCTGGTGACACAGACTACAGCAAGGCTATTCTTTAATCTGGCATAGCCCTCTGCAGCCATGGCGCAAGCCTGTTCATGATGGTTACATACATATTTCAGCCTGTGTTCTCTACCGATAGCATCATTAAGGAACATAGCTCCGCCACCGGTGATCATAAAGATATGTTCTACCCCATGATCAGCTAAGTACTTGAAAACATAATCTGCAAGTCGAATTTTCATAATGTACCCAATTGAGATGATCCAATCGAACTATTACTTGTCAAAAGTATAATTGCTCCTTCTTCAAGCGTTGGCGTCAATTATATCCCAAGCTATGTTTCTGAACTTTCTCAGCAACAATTAACTCGAAATACTCTTCCAAACCCAAGTCAACATATGCGAGAGAAGCAGATGAGACAAAACGAGCTGCAGGTTAACCGCTTTCTGATATTCTATAAACCTTGATGACCAAATTCGGCGTGGGTTGGGGTTGGGTAGTCTCCGCAAGAGACTTGATTGCTATTGATTTTCAGAGCTATGTTATAGGGTTGGTCAGATTTCCCACTTAATCATACTGCGATATTCCAAATTGCATGGACTGAGTTATTATCCGACTGGCAGGGTGTAAAGTCTGCATTAACTTTTATTGCACTGATCTGAAAGACATCGCAAGTAAGATTCCCAACAACATCATTTAATAACAAGGAATCACCCCCAGTGAAAAAACGTAAGACATGCCGATCTCGACAATTTCTTGGCAATGACTTCAAAAACAATCATGATAATGCCTTCCTCAACGGGAATTTTCGTAACAAAAAGGAACGAAGCAGTTTTGGTTGTGAGCTACCAATGTTCATAATGAAAAGCAGGCGGAACAATACCAAACGACCCACTCTCCTGTTTCCAGTTTGCCCAGGTCAGCATGGCAATCGAGATTTGAGTTGACGCTCATGCATGAATTGCCTTAGACCAGTAACAACAATTAGTGTAACAATAGAGAACATGAGCAAAGGATTGAGAAAAACAGATATGCTGGCTTCTGACAAAACGAGTAGATGATAATAATCTTTCGGTATTAACAATAGTCCAAACAGGACAAGATAAAGCCAATCAATCCTTTCATGTTCAGACTCATTAATAAAAAGAAATAAGGGTATCATCTCAATAAATGGGGGAAGATTAAAAGAAACTGAAGCCTATTAATTTTTGTTATAGGCTGTTAAAATTTAATAATCATGTTAGACAACCTTGATCTGAATGCCATACAAGACGAAAACACG
>Ga0209538_1001691_pt1 | contig 11532 bp, 6 predicted proteins | sample BarGraNGADG00211_2_FD_184492 | JGI IMG/M metagenome (GOLD analysis project Ga0209538, IMG submission 184492) | Arctic peat soil microbial communities from Barrow, Alaska - Barrow Graham LP Ref core NGADG0004-211 (SPAdes) (version 2) | ecosystem: Environmental > Terrestrial > Soil > Wetlands >... | reverse complement strand
GATTGGCGTTCAGCAGGCACCGTAACCAACTTAATTTGGGCCGATGGGGCCACTTCCCGGGTCAGTGTCAGTGTGACCAATGCCGCCGGTTATTGGGCCAACGGTGTCCCTGATCCCATGTATAATACCTATCTTTATCCATCAAGCGGCAACATCACGGCGACCTTAACCGGCCTGCCGGCTGGTCATTACGCGTTTTACCTTTACGGTCACGGGGTCGCCAACAATCAAAACAGTCTCTTTGAGGTAAGGTCGGGGGCCAACAACTACGGAACGCTGGGAACCACCACCGATTCCACTTGGAACAGTCCGGTTTGGGCGGTCGGGCGGCAATATGTGATCTTTCCGCTGGTAGGGGTCGCAACCAATCAATCGGTTGACATTACCGTCAAGCCCGGACACTACGGACTTCCGTTCATCAATGGCATGCAAATAGAACTATTGAGCGATGGCATCCCCTCGAGTTGGCGTCAGCAATACTTCGGCAGCGACGAGGCTCTGACTGAGCGTTCGTCGGCCATCGCTGATCCCGACGGTGACGGCGCGAGCAATTATCAGGAATTTTTGGCGGAAACCGATCCATTGGATCCAAAATCCGTCAAGCCTCAGGTGTCCCTTATAACCATCACGCCCACCAAGGAGTGGTTTACTAATTCGGTCACCGTCACCCTCGCCACCACGGTTAGCAACGGCGTGATCCGTTACACCCAGGACGGAACGGCTCCCACGGTTTTCTCGCCCGCCTACACCAACGCTTTCCGCTTGTTCGAATCGACTCCAGTAAAAGCCCGTGTCTTCGTTAATGGCTATCCGGTTTCGGAAACAGCCAGCGCCCAATTCTCCCGGATCTACGCTATTCAACAGTTAATCAACATAAACTTTACGGCGGATAAGAATTCGGGATACGTAGTCAAAACCGGTCCGGCAGCCGTTGGCTTCACCACCAACGACTTCTGGAACGTTTACAGTCGCGACCCGGATACCCAGTATAATTGGCGTTCAGCAGGCACCGTAACCAACTTAATATGGGCCAAGGGGGCCGCTTCCCAGGTTAAGGTCAGCGTGACCAATGCCGCCGGTTATTGGGCCAACGGCGTCCCTGATCCCATGTATAATACCTATCTTTATCCATCAAGCGGCAACATCACGGCGACCTTAACCGGCCTGCCGGCTGGTCATTACGCGTTTTACCTTTATGGCCATGGGGCCGCCAACAATCAAAACAGTCTCTTTGAGCTAAGGTCGGGGGCCAACAACTACGGAACGCTGGGAACCACCACCGATTCCACTTGGAACAGTCCAGTTTGGGCGGCCGGGCGGCAATTTGTGATCTACCCGCTGGTAGTGGTCGCAACCAACCAATCGGTTATCATTACCGTCAAGCCCGGAAAATACGGTCTTCCGTTCATCAATGGCATGCAAATAGAACTTTTGAGCGATGGCATCCCCATGAGTTGGCGTCAATTATTCTTTGGCAGCGCAGTTGTGGATGAGCGTTCGTCGGCCAACGCCGATCCCGACGGTGACGGCGCGAACAACCTGGAGGAATATCTGGCAGGAACCAATCCCCTGGATCCCCAATCGGTGCTGAAGATATTATCCATCCACACCGTGCCAGTGGTCACCTGGAACAGCGTTTCCAACGTGGTTTACTTCATTTTGCGCAAAAACGATATGGATTCAACGAATTGGACGGCTGTTGCCCCCGTTCAGGCCAACGGCTCGATCACTTCCTTTACCGACTACACCGCGACGAACAACAAAGCGTTCTACTGGATTACGCCAAAACCCTAATATGGCGCAGAGCGCCTCACCGCTTTTCCGCCAGCACCGCGCAATTCCAGGCTAAAAATTCCCGGATCACGGGGAGGTGCATGAGAAATGCAAATTCAGGATAATACCTGGGCGCAACTTTGATCAGTCGCAGCGTGGGCAATTGTCGAAGCTGCCGCAGCGTGTGTCCTATGTAGGTCGGATACAAATTTTTGAACGGCGTATGAATCCGTTTTTTCCCAGTCAACTTGTCATAGACCAGATGTCCGCGGGTAGCGCCCAAGTAGTGGAACGGAGAAAACTCGTGTCCGCCCCAAGGGGATAGCCAGTTTGTCCAGCTCAGGAAGAGTCTCCCAGAGGGTTTGAGCAGGCTCCCAACGTTGGCCAGAAACTGCTCCGGTTTTGAAAGATGCTCGTACACATTAGAGCATAAAACGATATCGTACTGTCCCAGCGTGGTGACATCATCCTTATCCACGTTGAACGTGCGGTAATTTTCGCCAGCGAGGGAGGGATGAAGGCTGTTGGTTTCGTCCGCAAACGTGACTAAACAACCACGCTTTTTGAATTCCGCGCCGAAAATACCGTGGCCGCAGCCCAAATCCAACACCGTAACGCCGTTGCGTATGACCGTGTTATTCTTCTCCATCCAAGCCATGGCGTCACATGCCTGCAATAAATAAAAACCCGGATCATCCCGGTTGACCAAATGATGGAAAATCAATTTGTGAATAATCATATCATGTCCCGAACAATGTCTCGATGCCATGCCTGTCTGCCGAAGCCTCGAACCATCGCAACTTATTGCACAACTTTCGGTAGCTAGCAATCCGGATTTGGATTAATTGGTCTCATGGAAGTCGCTTGTTGGTCCGAGCCGTTTTCGGCGCGTCCTCGGCGGGATTAACGATTTGCACCAGCGTGTGCTGCATGACCAGGCTGGGATCCAGACTGCTGGAAACCAGCCGCTGGTTGCATTCGAGCAGCAGTCCCATGGCCCGCACGAGTTCCTCCGAGGTGTAGCGCCGAACCTGCGGCAGGGCCTTGAACAACACGTATGGACTCATGGCCGCCGGATTGTACCGTTTGTCCGCCGGAAAGGCATCCGCCGGCAGGCGCTGAAGCTGCGCGGCGAACCGTCGATAATCGTTCTCGGGTTTGATCAATCCCTGGCGCAGCATTTCCTGCAGCAGAATCAGGCCGCGCACCTTCGAGATGAGACCGTACAGCAACCCGATCTCGGTTTTCTGGCTGCCCAGCTTCACCTCCCACAACTCGTCGTCCAAGGCCTTCAGCAAACGGGGCAGATGGCGATCCCCCAGCGCTTCGCCCAGCGCAAAGGCGCGGGCTTGTTTGCTCCGGGTGACGATCGCTTGGACATCCGGCAGCTCGATCAACACCCGTTCGCCAACGTACAACGCCAGTTTCTCCGCCTCGTTGTTCAGTTGTCGGAGGTGGGGCCCCACGCAACTGACCAGCGCCGCCAGCGCTTCGTCGGTGATCTCTTTCTGCAACGATTTGAGCTGGCGCGCGGCCCAAGTCTCAGCCCGGTCCGCCCAATCCCGGCTGTCCACCGACAGGCCTTCATGACCTTCCACCGTGCCGATCTTTTCCAGGGTTTTGTAGAAGGTTCTAACCCGGTTGACCTTGCCGGCGCTGATGAGCAGACGCACGTTGGTCCAATCGAACGCCTTCAGATCCTTGGCCAAGTCAGTGAGATTTTCCGTGACGGCTTGGGAGACGCTGGTGCGGTCTTCGCCGAGAAAACTGCAATTCTGGAACCACACGACCTTCGCCCCCCCAAAGAAAGGAAGTGTCTGCAAAGCTTCCCGCAATTTTCCGAGCGCGCGCAACGCGTCGCCACCGTGACTGACGCTGGCATCGATGATTTCGTGGTCTTCACCGCCGCTTTCCTGGCACCACTGGCGGTAAACCTCCTGCGCCCGTTTTTTGACGGTAAACTCATCCTCGCCCCAGATGAGCAGGACGGCGGGCTGGGAAGGTGAGTCGGAGGACATCGGCTGTCAGGCGGTTGCGTCGGCGTCGGTGTCGGTGCCGTTCTGGTTGATGCGTTCGAGCATCTCGGACATATCCTCCACCTGGTCGAAGAGACTGGCGGCCACAAACATAGGCCGCTTCTGAGCGGTGGCCAGCGCCAGGCAATCGCTGGGCCGCGCGTCGATTTCCACGATTTTTCGGCCCAATTCGTTCTGCTGCTGGAGAATCAGGCGGGCGAAATAAGTGGAGTTCTTAAGTTCGGTGATGACGACCCGTTCCACACTGATGCCGAAGCCTTTAAAAATGTTGTTGATCAGGTCATGGGTCAGGGGGCGCTCCTTGGGTGTATCGCGCAAAAACATGCCAATGACGGCGCCCATGTTATGTTCCACCTGAATGACGAACACTTTCTGGTCGTTGCCGACAAAAATCGCGCAACCACTGTTGGTGGGCAAGATGCCGCGAATATCCACCGCCACCACATCTCGTTTCATAAGGTCACTCTACCCGTGCCCATGCAAAAAACAAGCCTTCTTGAAATGGCTTTCGCGTTCCTGCGGCCGCGCCTTTTTCGGCATTGCCAATGCGCCGAAGTCCGACCAGATTCAGACGTGCCTGATGGCCTTAAAAAAATCCTGCATCTGGACCGCCTGCCCGCTTGGCGCGCCGAACTGCGCGATGCGCGGCAAAAGCTGGTCGTAACCAACGGCTGCTTCGATTTGCTGCACGCTGGGCATGTCGCCTATCTGCAAGCGGCCCGCCAACTGGGCGACCTCCTGCTGGTGGGAGTCAACAGCGATGCCGCCATCCGAGCCCTGAAAGGACCGACGCGACCGGTCAATTCCGAATCCGACCGCGCTTTCGTCCTGGCCGCCTTGCAGTGCGTCGATGCCGTCTGCATCTTTCCGGAGGCGCGGGCTGCCCGTTTCCTGGAACAGGCGCAACCCGACATCTACGTCAAAGGCGGAGATTACACCATGGAAACGTTGAATCCGGAGGAGCGCCGCGTGGTGGAAGCTGCCGGAGGAAAAATCATGCTGATCCCCCTGGTGCCCGGAAAATCGACGACCGCCCTAATCCAGCGCCTGGCCGCCAGGTGAGCTCGCCCGCCGCGGATAGTTGTTCCGGTATGACTGCCAACCAGAAACCACGCGTGGTAGTGGGGCTCAGCGGCGGGGTGGATTCCGCGGCCGCGGCCGTCTTGCTCCGTCAGCAGGGCTACGAAGTCATCGGCATCACCCTCAAATTGTGGGAGCCCGCCGATCCCGCCTTGGGAGACAACCGCTGCTGCGGCGTCCAGGCCGTCTATGATTCCCGCGAAGTCTGCCATAAAATCGATGTTCCCTATTATGTGCTGGACGAGTCGGAAGCCTTTCACCGCGAGGTCATCGCCTACTTTGCGGCCGAATACCGCGCCGGGCGCACCCCCAATCCCTGCGTGCTGTGCAATCAGAAATTGAAATTCGGCGCCCTGATCAAACGGGCCGACCAACTCGACGCCCCCTTCGTGGCCACCGGCCATTATGCCCGGGTGGAAAAGGATGCCGCCGGCCGTTACCTCCTTAAGCGCGGCTGGGACGCGCGCAAGGATCAAAGCTATTTCCTCTTTACCCTGCAGCAGTCCCAACTCGCACGCATCCTGCTGCCGCTGGGCGGATGGACCAAAACCGACTCGCGCCAATTGGCCCGCCAATCCGGCCTGCCCAACGCCGACAAGAAAGAGAGCATGGAAATCTGTTTCGTGACCGATGATGACTACGCCAGGTTTCTGGTGCGTGAAGCCGGGGTCAAACCGCATGCCGGTGACATCGTCAACTTGCAAGGCAAGGTGCTCGGACCGCATCCCGGCATCGAGTTTTTCACCATTGGCCAGCGGAAAGGCCTGCGCCTGTCCAGTCCGGAACCGCTCTACGTAGTGGACTTGGACCCGGCCGCCAACCGGGTCGTGGTGGGCCAGTCGGGCGATCTTGAACGGACGGAATTAATGGTGGAACGGTGCAACTGGATTGCTTTCGATTCGCCCCCGGCATCGATGGCGGTTACGGCCAAGGTTCGATCTAAACATCCCGGGGCCGCGGCCCTGGTGACTCCGCAAGCCGATGGCGCCGCTCGGGTTCGCTTTTATCAACCCCAACGCGCGATCACACCCGGACAAGCCTGTGTCTTTTACGACGGCGACCGCGTGATCGGCGGAGGATGGATTATGCGGGAAAATGCGCGCTGCCCGGTCGCGCATTGATTCATGGAATTTTTTAAGCTTCGTCCTATAATTCGATCAATGAAAGCGACCCATCGACACCTGGCAGTACTCGTCACCACGCCGGACCTCAAAACGGCCCGAATCCTGGCCCGGGCGGCCTTAAAAGCCCGACTGATCGCCTGTGCCAATCTAATCCCCCGGATTGAATCGCATTACTGGTGGCAAGGACGCCTGGAGTGCGGCACGGAGATCTTGCTCGTGATGAAAACCGTGCGCGCCCGCTTGGCCGCCCTCGAGCAACTTGTCCTCGCGCATCACCCCTATAACACGCCGGAGATCATTTCACTGCCCTTGGCGGCAGGAAATGCCCGTTATCTGGCCTGGTGGAGCAAGCATGTCACTGCTGAATAATGCCAGCGCGGCCGAGTTGTGACGAACGGATGGTTTTCGTCACCGTTCGCGAACGAAACTTCCTGCGGAGGGGTGAGTTCCCATAATTCCAGTTTCGGAGGGGCGAGCTCCGGGAGCCCCCATCTTTTCCTCTGCCGTTTCAAATATCACGACCGTCCGACATTCGATTAGTCAGGGCGTCGCGGAGCTCCACCCTCCGAAAGGTAATGGCTTCGGGGCGAGCTCCGCGAACCCACAGATTCATGGACTAATCTGGACCTTGTAGAACTGCTGGGGCAGGTTGGTCCGGTTGGTGAAGGTGATTTTATCGTCCGTGGACACCCCGGCGCCGACCAGCCGCCATTCGTTCGTCGTGGCCACGTTGGTCGTCATGTAAACCGAGTACTGCCAGCCCGGCTGGGTGTTCCATTGCAGCACCCGATTGGTTCCGCCCGGGATCGGAGGGCTCTCTTGCACTCGAAAATAATCCGCCCGGTCGATGGGGGACGTCTGCGCCCAATACTCCTGGATGTTGGAAGCCCCATCGCCGTCGGCATCGTCGTTGGCGTTCACCAGGGTTCCAAAGTAGAATTGTTCCCACCAATCGGGGATGCCGTTGGCGTTGGTGTCTTCGCGCATGTAAGCAAAAACCTCGCCCTTGTTGTTCGTCTTGTCGGACTCGGCCACGAGGTTGTCCGGATCCACCGTGATGGACACTAAACCCGTCGCGTTGGTGAAGTCCAGCGCGGGAGAAAACGTGTAGCCGAGTTCGATCGTGTTGCCGGGGAGAACATCGGGAGCCTGCTTCACAACCAATAGGCGAGAGTCGGCGTCGAAGCGCACAAAAACATTGGTGGCGAGGACGGCTCCGCGGTTGCGAATAACGGCTATCGCGACGGCGTTGCCCTCAACGCTGGGATCGATGCGCGTGTCGAGAACTTCCAGGTCCGGCAGGAAAAGGCTCAGGCTGGCGACATTGTTGGTTTCGTCAATGTCACTCAGGGGACCTGCGGCGTTAACGAAGGCCACCAGCGGCGTGGTGTTGGTGTCCGCCGGAGCTGTCCAACGCCACAGCAGGTTGGTAGCCGCACCGGCACGCAGAACCGTGTTCGACAGGGACAGGGTGACGAGCGGCGCTGCCCCGGTTGTTCCAAGATGGAAAGAACAGGTAAGACCGGAGACCGGAAAATCTCCGCGGTTGGTCACGAGGCACAGGATCGTCACCGGTTGACCGGGCACCGGCGTCACCGGATCGCAACGCAGACCGCTGGGGGCGATCGCCAGGTCATGCGTGAGACTACGGGTCAGCATGCACAGGTCGGAGTTGGTGGTCGAAAAATCCTTCTTCATATAGACCAGGCAGAGGCGATTACTGAAGGCAAAGGCGCCTTCGAAGTCCGATTCCGCCGGTGGATTCTGAGTGAGGCGCTTGTCTTCGCTCCAGGAGTCAAATCCAGGATCGTACGACCGATAATACAGATCCATTCCATTGGTTTCGACACCCTGCCAGACCAGAACCACCCGGTCGTCCTTGCGGGCGATGGTGCGAAAGTTGGCGACCGGATTGCTGGATTCCCGCACCAGGCTTGGCGAGCCAGCCTCGAGTCCGGACTGCATCACCAGATTGCTCCCGGACAGCCAGACGAGCTGTTCCTTCCCGGCCGAGTCGAAGCGCGGGGCCGGCGAAGCGTCGGACACGTCGTTGGTGGTGATCCGCATCGGTTCAAACCAGTTCGTGTTCTGGATGCGCAGGACGAATATTTCCTGATCGGTCGATCCGACGAACTGGCCGGCCGCGTTGGTGGCAAACAAAACTCCATCGAGGTCTTGCGAGTACGCCAGGAGCGCTCGCTTGCCGTAGTTGGCAATGCGATAGTCCGAACAGGCCACCAGATCCCGGGTGATGCAGGTGGGTTCCGCGAAGGTGTTGGAGGCGGAGTCCCAAAAGGCATACCAGATCCGGTCCGGCGAGTTCGCCGTGCCGATCAGTTCATTACCGGGATTGGCCACCCAGGCTAGCAAAAGCGTGCCGTCCGGACTGCGCGACAACAGCGGGGAGTGGTCGAGGTACGCATTGTCGGTGAGCGCGTGAATGGGACCCCATTTGGCGGCGCCCACGTTGTAGGCCGCCCAGACGATCTCCATGGCTTTTGCCATCTCGGGGATGTCGTTGGTTTCAGCGAAATTCGGATCCTTGACCCTTTGCCAGGCGACCACGACGGTATTGCTGTCCGCGAAGGCGGCGGCGGGCGAGAAATCGGCGCGCGTGTCGTTGGTGACGGCCACCGGCGTGGAGAACTGGCCTTCCGCCGCGCTGTAGGTGAGGCAGATGTCCGTAGCCCGGACGGCGGGTTGGTTGGTGTTGAACGTGACGTAGACGATGGCCAGGCGGTCATCCAGTGCCGCGATGCTGGGATCGGAGTAAGGATAGGCATGGTGGATGATGACCGACTCGTCAGTCTGAGCGGCGTCTAGCGACTGCGCCCGCAAAGCCGAACGGTTGCCCACGAAGCTGTTGTAGTTGGGACCGGCAAAGGAACTCGCGGAAATGGGCGCGAAACCCGGTCCATCCAACGGGTAGGACTGCGTCCGGAGAATGGGTTCGCGCGTGCTGAGCGGTTGGGCTGTCTCTTTCCACTCGTTGACCCAGGCATGCTCAATGGCATAACGCATCTGGTAGGACCACACGGTGAGCAGGAGCTGGCCCGTGAGTTTGGCTTCAGCCTTGGTCAGGTAGTGTCCTCCGGCCAGCGGAGGCGTCTGGAGGGAGAAGACCAGTTCACCGCCACCCGAAACCTCGCCCTTCAGTTCGCCTTTGACTTCGCCGATCAGTCCCAGCGAAATGCCTTCCTTCATCTCACTGGAAGCCGACCCGAAGGCCAGGGTGGTGTCTTGGGCGACCACGGGTAATTCCAGGGCAAAACCGGCGTAGATCTTAGCCTCGATCTGGGCCAGGCTGTTGAACCAGGCAATGGGACGGCCTATGATAGGCAGGTTGAGGGCTCCTTCGAGCGCGGGGATGACCGTCACCACGCCAACGCTTTTTTTCAGTTCACCATCGCAGCCGATCAGGACGCTGAGCTTCTGCAGTTCCATGCCAAAATTGGGTTTGAACAGGGCATAGCCTTTGCCGCCGAGCTTCACCGCGATTTCGCCGCCCGCGACCTCAAACCCCCCTATTCCACCCATCGCCAGGCTGCCACTGCCGTCGGTCTTGACTTCCGTGTCCATGGAAAACTGAGTCTTCATAATGCCTAAGTTACGGCCACCAACGATCGGGAACAGACTCCAGGCCTTCCATCCAATCGAACCCAGAGACTCCGGATCGATACTTATCTTCATCGGTTCCAGCGGCCATTTCCAGTTGCCGGCGTAAACGAAGACGTTATTGGTCGTTCGGGAGAGGAAAGAGCCGAGCGACTGCGACCAGGGCGGAATGGGAATCACGGCGGGATACACATACTCGGGACGCGACAGTTCGCCAGTCAGGCTGCGCGCCATGATCTTGATGCGGTTTTTCTTGGGATCGGCGTTCGGGAAGAATGGAGCGCCCGCCATGTCGAAAGCCTTGCTGGCGCCACTCGCGGTGGCGGGCACCTCGAACTTGGCGCCCGCGACCTCAAAGATCACCACGCCGGGTTGAAGTCCATTCCACTGCACTTGCGCCAGGTACGTGATGGGCCGGGAGACTCCATAGAGGTAGATGCCGGATTGGATGGGTTCCACCGAGGTGACCGAAGGGAGGTTCGTGGAAACCGTTCGCTTGAGGCGGATATTCAGCGTGCGGAGCTGAATGCCTTCCATGTTGAGGGTGGTGACGAACCGATCATATCCCGGCTTGGTGCAGGAGACATCGTAGGTGTTCGGTTTGCCGATGGTGAGCGAATACGAACCGTCGGACGAGGAGAGCGTGCCGCTGACCGAGGCGCCAGCGATCGGACTGGATGTCCGAGCGTCATACACCACCCCGGACACCTTGGCCGAGGTATTCGTGGCCTGCGCATCAGGCTTGGTGGCGACACCGGGGCAGGCGCCGTAGTCCTGGGTATAGACCGTGCCGTCATAATTATAGCTGGTATAGATGCCGCACTCGGTGGTGCCATTGGCGATCATGCCCACGGTGCGAAGGATTCCGTTTGCGTCCCAGAATGTGTATGGGCCGTGCATGCGGTCATTGAGATAGATTTTCTGCGACTTCAGGTTGCCGTTGTCATACCAGACGGTTTCCATCCCATTCTCCTGACCGTTGCGATACTCGGTGTAGCTCTCCTGCTGTCCGTTTTCGTACCACTTCAGGAGGATTCCGTGGAGAACCCCGTGCGTGAAGGGTGTAATATCCTGAATCTGACCACTCGGGTACCACGATTTGTATAGGCCGTGGCGCTTGCCGTCGCCGTCAAAGGGGGTCTCGCGCGTCATGACAGAGCCAACGTAACCCCAGGAGATGCTGGAGATGGCTTGGCCGTATTCATATCGAGTCTCGGCGGTTTTGTTGCCACTGATGTCCCACTGGTCACTGAGCCCGTGCAACCGCCCCTCGACGCAGTGGGTCTCCGTTCTGGAGCCATCGGTGTTCCAGGTCTTCCATAGGCCATTCAGAAGACCATCCATATATTCGGTGTAGGAATACATCTTGCCGTCTTCGTACCAATAGGTTGCGGTTTCGAGGTTGCCGAAAACTTCATCATGATAGCTCATCTGGCCATTCGCGTACCAAACCCACGACTCCGTCATGAACTTTATGCCATCCACGTAGTCGCCGATCTCCCTGTTGAGGCCGGTGTCATACCATTCTTGGTAAGGACCATTCAGCACATTGCCGACGTACGTTTTCACCTCAGCCAAGCGGCCGTTTAAGTACCAGCTCTTGGCCTCGCCTTCGAGCAGCCCGTCCACGTAATTGACGAGCGTGGCGGTGTCGCCGTCGGAGAAAAAGGTGGCACTGGTTCCGTGAAGAACGCCGTTCCGGTAATTCTCGCGCTTAATCAAAGTGGAGTTCTGCCAGACTTCGTAGAAGCCGTGCTTCACCCATTGATTGCCGGGGATATAGTAGGTATAGTATTCACCGTTGCCGCCAGAGATGCCATTCGTGTAGATCTGTTGCGCCGCCGCCTCCGAACTGGGTCCAAAGCAGGCGGCGATCTGCAAAAGGAGGATCAGATAGAAACCCA
>Ga0209538_1001690_pt1 | contig 11533 bp, 10 predicted proteins | sample BarGraNGADG00211_2_FD_184492 | JGI IMG/M metagenome (GOLD analysis project Ga0209538, IMG submission 184492) | Arctic peat soil microbial communities from Barrow, Alaska - Barrow Graham LP Ref core NGADG0004-211 (SPAdes) (version 2) | ecosystem: Environmental > Terrestrial > Soil > Wetlands >... | reverse complement strand
CCTTTCTTCCGCGCCAACAGCGCACTCCATCCCAGCGAGGGTCGAAGGCCCTCGCCACACACCTCTATGAAACCGGCTCACACCGCGCGACAAGGCCAGTTCCTGGCCTACATCCATCAATACAGCATGGTGAACGGTTGCGCTCCGGCGGAAGCCGACATGCAGCGGTTTTTTCAGATCACGCCGCCGAGCGTGCATTCAATGGTGCTTACGCTGGAACGGCGGGGCTTCATTCAGCGCGTGTCTGGGCAGGCGCGCAGCATCACCCTGATCGTTCCGCCGGAATCCTTGCCACCCTTGAAACGTGCCCAACCCTAACCCATTCAATCCATGACCAACGCAACCAAGAAGCCAGGCGGCTGGAGCGCTGTCCGCCCACACCTCGCCACCTGGGACAAGCCCGCACTGCTTGCCCTGGTGAAAGACCTCTACGCCGCAGCCGAAGTGAGCCGTGACCTAGTCGATGCCCGCTGTGAGCCGGGGGAGTCCAGCGGAGCAACCTTGGAGAAGTTCATGTTGCGTTATGACCCCGCCGCAGATTTCCAGCGAGTGAAATGTCCGGTGCTGGCTTTGAATGGGCAACTGGACACCCAGATTCTGGCCGCTCAAAATCTGCCGGCCATCGAGTAGCTCCGGAGCTTTGGGACTTTGCGATTGCCCACGGTGTAAATGGTTCTTTCGGCGGGACAGCCATAAATTTCGACGCTTTTATGATAATTAGTTCGCGAGCTGTCATCCTCTCGCGCCAGAAGGATTGGCCTTTTTGCAATTGTCTGTATTATAGAGCGCATGAATTTCGCCAAGAGCGCATGGGCGCTGTTCGTCAGCTCGCTGCTGGCCGGCTTGCAGGGGCTGGCCGCCTCCGCCCGGGACAACCCCGCCACCGGCACCCCCGACAGTTTTTTGGGGATGACCAACCTTTACACGTTCCACCTGACGATCGCGCCGGACCAATGGGCGATCATGGAAGAGTTGGATCAGTTCAAAGAGAACGCCGTTCGCCAGCCGCCGCCGCGCGCAGACGTTGAGCCAGGGAGATTCCGGCCCGCGCAACCGCCCGGGAGAGACGGCCCCGGCCCCGGGCCCGGGCCGGGCGGGAACGGGCCGATGATGGGCATCGAGTTCAAGAAAGGAACCGCCACGCTGGAATTTCAGGGCCAGCCATTCGGCGCGATCCGGGTGCGCTTCAAGGGCAACTCCAGTTTCAGATTCGCCCGCAATTCACTGAAGCGCTCGCTCAAGCTGGATTTCAACGACCTTGAAAAAGGCCGGACCTTTTTCGGCCTGACTAAGCTGAACCTGAACAACAACGCCATGGACCCGTCGCAAATCCGCGAGGCGCTGGCCTACCATGTCTTCCGCAACGGCGGAGTGCCGGCGGGCCGCACGGCGTTTGCGAGAGTGTTTATCACGATTCCGGGCAAGCACGACAAAGCTTACGCCGGGCTGTTCACGATCGTCGAGCAGGTAGATGAGCGCTTCCTCAAGGCCCGTTTCGGCACCAAGGAGGGCATGCTGCTGAAACCGGAGAACCTCCCTGGCCTGCCCTATTTTGGAAATGACTGGGCCGCTTACAGCAACCGGGTGCAGGCAAAAACTGCGATCACTGCGAACGACGCCAACCGGTTCATCGAATTCATGAAATGCCTGAGCTTCGCAGTCGATGCGCGTTTTCAGGCTGCCGTTGCTGATTATGTCGATGTGGATGAATTCCTTCGCTTCCTCGCACTGGAAGGCCTGTTATCCAACATGGACAGCCCGCTCATGACGGGCCACAACTACTATCTGTATTTGCATCCCAAGACCCGGAAGTTCGTCTGGCTCCCGTGGGATTTGAACGAGGCCTTTGGCGGCTTCGGTCCCGCCGGCAGCGCGACCGAACAGATGGACTTGAGCCTGGATCAGCCATTCACGCGCGTGAACCGGCTGGCGGAACGGCTGCTGCAAACACCCGCCATGAAGGAGCGTTACCACGAAATCGTGCGCGGCCTGCTCGCCACCAATTTCAATGCGGCCCATCTTTTCCCCGTGATTGATGCCATGGCCGCGACGATTCGGTCCTCGTTGGCCAACGACCGGATGGTTTCCCGGCCGCAGTTTGAGGCGGCGCTTTCGGAGTTGAGCCAGCCGGAGACGCTCGCCGGAGACAACGTCGGGCGTTCGGATCTCCGCCGCGGAGAACCGGGTGGGCCGGGCGGGCCGCGCCAGCCACGGCCGGCCCTCAAAGCGTTCATCAACCAGCGCGCCACATCGGTCCAGCTCCAATTGGAAGGCAAGACAAACGGGTATCTGCCGCGGGAGATCCGGCCGGGGCCGAATGGCGGCCCCAGACCTGCCGGCCCGGCGCCGGGGCCTCCGCGGTGAGGGCTTTCGCCCTGGAGGTCCCGGTTCCGGTCAAGGGCGGCCACCTCCCCGAGGAGCCGGCCCGGGCAGAATCCCGAACGCAGCATCTCCGCGCTAACAACGAGCCACTACTACTAACGGAAACAAAACAGTAGTGATAAAAAGCAACCCTTGTAAAAAAGGAAGAAACATGAGAACCATCCTTCTGCCCGTCGTTGGCTTTGCGCTCCTGTCATGGACTTGTGCTGGGCAAGGAACCCAGCCGAAAGACGCAAGGAAAGCTGAAGTCGGCAAGGTCATGGCCCGTTCCCAGGGTCTGCATGGCTACATTGGCTTTAGCGCGAGCCGCCCGCCCGCCCGGTCCGAGTACAGTGCGGGCATGGGATTCTACTCGGCGGTCTGGCCGCTGATTGACCAACCCCTTGCCAACATTCAGATCGGCCTGGCGGGCTCCTGGATCACGCCGGACAACTCGGACAACAAAGACACGCCGCTCGCTCCGGAGGGCACGCTGGCCCGGAAATGGCCGGAGCGGGGGCCCACGTGGAGCAGCGTATTCCAAACCGTGGAGGGTGGCTTGGGTTACTGGGCGCGCAACCACTTCCGATACGGCCCGCCGAAGTTCAGCCTGAACGCCACGCCGCAGTGTTACGACTACGAGGTCGGATCGCCGGGGTGGTCGTTCTTCTACAGCAACGAAGCCCTGCCGGACAACCGATTGGGTATCGCCCAACTGAGCAACCGGTTGCTGATTCCTCCCGATGCGCTGCCTTTCGAGGGAAATCCCAACGGCCAGTTCCTGGGCTACACCTGGATGGCCTTGCCCTTGACGGATCCCACCATGGGAGACCCGCCCACGGGCGACCAGAGTTGGACATGTTTCCTGAGTGCGGCCAACTTCAAAGGGCCGATTGCCTATTACATCCCGGAGACCTGGAGCAAAACCGGCAAGCTATTCAACTATCCCTTCATCTACGGACGAGGGCTGGATGCCCGCCCGGGCGACATGGGCGGCGGTGCCATGGAGATCAACACCGTGCCGCGCTTCGACAGCGCGGACGCACACGGGGTCGTTTATTCGAAGATACCCAAGTTGCAGTTCCCGGTGGACAATCAGGGAAGATCATTTCTGGTGCAAGACGTGACCTATTACTCGAAGGCGGCCCTCTACGACGCCTTCAAGGCTTGGCGAAACAGCGGTCCGGCCTGCGCCGGACGATTCGACCCAAAAGGCGCTTGGAAGTCCACGTTGACGACACGCTCCACGCGCTACGATCAGGCCGGCAAGAAAATGACCGGTGTCGAGCGGGTCTTTGACACCCGAGTGTTCGAAGGCAACGTGTGGGGCCTGGAGTGGTTCAATAGCGACATCAGCCCCAAAGGCTTGTTCCCGCAGTATTTTAAACATGTTGGCGAGGAACGCGTCGCAGTAGCGGCCGCAGACGTGCCGGCGGAGACGCAGTTGCTGACGCAGGAATTCAAACTGGCAGAGCCGGGTGAGCCCTATACCTCCCCGGACACCGGCGCCTGGAGCCAGCCCGGCCCGAAGCGCGGACCGTTCACGGTCAAGCTCGCCGACGGTTCTTTGGGGACCTACTCGTGGTACCGTTTTGTCGATCAGCCCTCCTTTCAGCAGTATGATTGGAGCGAGGAGAAAAAGGCGGCTTTGCAGGCTTTGGTGGAGAAAATCCATACGCACTGGCCGATTGACCGGGACTACATGGCGCCTCCCAGCCGCGGAGCGCTGGTGACGCTCGATCCGGCCCTGCTCGTGACGCCGCCCAAGGGCTTGGAAGTGGGTTACGTCCCTATCATAACGCATCAATCAACTCAGTTAGCGACCACCAGCAAAGCCGGAGGCTTGAAACAATGAACGGCTCGAAGCTATATGGCCCTTCGGGTAATCGTTCACTGTCAATCGTGACCGTGGCTCTGCTCGGTGTCCTCGGCGGCCCGCTTCGTGCCGAAAATGCGCCCAAGCCTGCCGATGCCGTGCTCAAGGCGGAGTCGTTTAGGCATTACATCGAGGACTTCAACCAGAACGACCATGAACTTTACCTGGGGATCTTCCCGAACGCTGCGGCATGGGATTTTCTGAAGGATAACATCCCCCTCCTCGATTGCCCGGATGAGAACATCCAGACGACGTACTATTTCCGCTGGTGGACCTACCGGAAACACCTCAAGCAGACGCCCGGAGGTTTTATCGTGGACGAGTTCCTGCCGAACGTCGGTTGGGCCGGGAAGTACAATTCGATCAGTTGCGCGGCGGGACATCACCTCTACGAGGGCCGGTGGCTGACGATTCTTTTCGACCGGACGGGACAGCATTACCGCAAAGGCAAAGGGCTGCGCGTTTTCGCCGGTGGAAAAGAAATCGCGGCGGGCGAAAAGATCGCGCGGGTCACGGGAAAACTTCCGGCCGCGGCCGATGCCGTCGATCCCGAGACTTCAGCGGGCTGGAAAAAGTTCGACGGCAATCCCGTGCTGGGCGGGCAATTCGGGACGTGCTTCGACATTTCCGTCCTGCGTGAGGGCAGCACTTACCGGATGTGGCTTTCGTGGCGGCCGAAAAAATCCGTGGCCCTGGTCGAGAGCCAGGACGGCATTCATTGGAGCGAGCCGCCGCAGATCGTGCTGGGGCCGCGCGGGGAAACGGGCTGGGAAAATGACATCAATCGACCCTTTGTGCTCAAGCGGGGCGGCACCTGCCACATGTGGTACACGGGCCAGGTGAAACCCGGCGCGCGGGACGGTCATTCGTGGATCGGCTACGCAACGAGTCCTGATGGCGTGACGTGGAAGCGCATGAGCGACAAACCGGTGCTGTCGTTCGACCAACCGTGGGAGAAGGTTGCCGTGATGTGTCCATCGGTGATCTGGGACGAATCGGCGCAGCTTTTCCGCATGTGGTATTCCGGTGGCGAACAGAATGAGCCGAACGCCATCGGCTATGCCACCAGTCCCGATGGTTTGACGTGGACGAAGAACGAAACCAACCCGGTCTTTAGTCCCGATCCAAACAGCGCCTGGGAAAAACACAAGGTCACCGCCTGCCAGGTGGAGAAACGGGATGGCTGGCACCTGATGTTCTACATCGGCTTTCGCGATGAAGAACACGCGCAAATCGGCATCGCGCGCTCGCGCAACGGGATCACGAACTGGCAGCGTCATCCCGCGAATCCCATCGTGCGGCCGGGCGAGAACAAATGGGACCACAACGCGTGCTACAAGCCGTTCGCCATCTTCGACGGCGCGAAATGGCTGCTCTGGTACAACGGCCGCCGCGGCGGGCTCGAACAAATCGGAGTGGTCCGGCACGACGGCGAGGACCTCGGGTTCCCGTAACGAGTCATGAAAGCCACGCACGTCTGGATGTTTTCTGGCGGCTTTCAACTTTTGAACCATGCAGGATTTTTCCCATTCTGAAACTACGCCGAGAATTTGACGAATCATCTTCCTTGGTCAAGGGGTCGGAATCCGGTATTGCGCTTGAAGTTGGAGCGTATTACTATTTTGGCATGAATACTATTTCGCTCAAACTGCCGGACCATTTGCTGGCGCTGCTCGAAGCGGAGTCTCGGGCGCGTCGCACCACCAAATCGTCGCTGGTGCGGGAGTGCCTGGAGCAGACGCTGGTTACCCGCCCCCAGGGCGCCGAGGTCACCTGCTACGATCTGACGCGGGACCTGGCCGGATCGGTCAAAGGACTGCCGCGCGATCTGGCCACCAACCCGAAATATCTGGCGGGCTTTGGCCGGTGAAAACCGTGGTGCTGCTCGACACCGGACCGCTGGTGACATTTCTCGCCGCCGGGCTCAATCACCATGACTGGGTTTGCGAGCAATGGAAACGTCTTTGTCCCCCGCTGTTCACTTGCGAGCCGGTCCTGACGGAAGCCGCCTTCCTCCTCAAGCGCGAAGGCCGGGAAACCGACCCGCTCTTTGCCCTGTTGGAGCGCGGCGTGTTGCGGGTGAGGCTGGAAATCGAGGATCAACTGGCGGATTTGCGGGCGCTGATGCGCCGCTATCGGGATCGCCCCATGTCGCTGGCCGACGCCTGCCTCGTCCGGCTCGCGGAGCTGCACCCCGAAGGCGTCATCTTCACCTTCGACGCGGATTTCCGCATTTATCGCCGTCACGGCAACAAGGTAATCCCCGTGTTGATGCCCGAGGAATGAAACGATGTTAAAAGTGAAAGGGTCCGACCGACGATGAGAACAGCACTCTTGTTCCTATGCTTGGCGGTTTTCGCTGGCGATGCCCTGGCGGCGACGGATGTCAAAGTCACTTTCACGTTATGACTGCACCGCCGGCATGTGGGCCTTCTTCAGCCAGTTTCTCACCCGCACCCAGGCCGCGCCGAAGATCGTCTCGCAGCCGGTGAACAATATCCAGTTCAACAGCCAGCCAGCGAGCTTCTGGGTGACGGCCACCGGCAAAGCACCGCTGGCCTATCAATGGCAGAAAAACGGAACGAACATCCCGGGCGCGACCTCGAACTGGTTCACCACGCCCGCGACCACTCCCGCCGACAACGGGTCAACGTTCCGTGCCGTGGTCACCAACGACTCGGGCAGTGTCACCAGCGCCATGGCGACGTTGACGGTGAATGCCTCGCCCGCCGGTCCAATGATCACCACCCAGCCGGCGAGTCTGACGGTGACCACGGGGCAGCCCTTCACCTTCTCCGTCACGGCCACCGGCGCGGCGCCGCTGAGCTACCAGTGGAAAAAGAACGGCATGGATATCGCGGGAGCGATCACTGCCTCGTTCACCAATTCGGCGGCCATCACCCCCGACAGCGGCACGGCGTACAGCGGCGTGGTCAGCAACAGTGCGGGCAGCGTCACCAGCTCGGGGGCGACGTTGAGGGTGAATGCCGCAACCGGGGCTCCAATCGTCATCACGAATCCGATGAGACCGAGGGTACTCACGAATCAGACGGGGATCTTCTCGGTCACCGCCAAGAGCATGACGCCGATGAGCCATCAGTGGCAGAAGGGAACATTGACCGCCAACATGGTGAACATCCCGGGCGCGACCAACGCCACCTATCCGACGCCCGTGACCACCCTGGCCGACCACCTGACGCTGTTCCGCTGCGTGGTGTCTAACTCGGCTGGCAACGTGACGAGCGCGAGTGAGATGCTCTTCGTGACCACCGCCGTCAAACCACCCACGGACATCACGAGTTCCCTCACGGCCGCCGGGCAAACGGGAGCCAGCTTTAGCTATACCATTATCTCCTCGGGCGGTACGACGCCGATTACCTTCAATGCCAACCCACTGCCGGACGGGTTGTCCGTGGACCCCGGCACGGGCGTGATCTCCGGCACCCCGGCTGCCGCGGGCACCACCCGCGTCGCCCTCGGCGCCAGAAACGCCGCGGGCAGCGGGCCCACCAGAACCCTGGTGCTCACCGTGACCGTCCCCCGAAATCCCGCCGCCACCAACCTGACGTGGGGTGCGGAGTCGAGCGCCGATTTGACCGGGTGGAACGCGAGCGACACGACTATCCTGCAAAACACCGCCGGTTTCTTCATCGTCCGCGACCATTTTCCCATCGCCACGAACGCTCACCGTTTCCTGCGCGTGAAGATTTCGGACCTGTGAAAAACGCGCCGAAACTCGCCAGGAATTGATCGCCCAGCTCCATGAGAAGATCGGCCAACTGACCGTGGAGGTTGATTGGCTTAAAAAAAAGTGCAAACAACTGGGCCTGTGAGCGCCCGGCAGGAACTGGTAGTACCATGCGAACAGCGGATTTATCCCTACCTGTTGGAAGGCCTGGAAGCATGAGACACAGACGGGCAAGGCAAGGCCTTTGAGAATGGCGGCGGCTTGATCGCGCTGGGGTTATTCATGAGCCAGGGTCGGCAGTTCCAGAACTCCAGCCTCCTCGAATCCGATAAAATAACCGGTTTTCTTATCGAAATTCGGCCGGTAAAGCACAACCCGGCTCCGCGGCGCCCCAACCGACTTCGTCACCGGCAGACCCGCAGCCGACAACAGGGTCTTAAGTTCCCCGGCCAGCGTGGCGGCCACCATTGAGTTGTCCGATTTGTCGGACAGCCTGGTCAGTTTCCAGCCATTTTCCCAATCGAAGCCGAAATCGGCCTTGGCCAAAACATTGCGGGTCGTAAGCCGGTAGGGCTTTTGGTAATTCGGCAGGTACAGAGGCGTCACGCTGACACTTTCCTTGGTCTGTTCTTTGCCGTCCTTGTCTTTCGCCGTCTCGAGGGCAATCGTCGCGGTAAAGTAGAGCTCGGGTTGGTAGAAAATGTACCCTTCCTTCAACGGCGTTTGGGAATCTCCCCAGCGCGCCACCTCGGTTCCGGAAATGGGCTGAATCCGATAGGACGCGCAACCGACCGGAAGCAAGGGCAGAACGAGCAGCGTGGATATCGTTAAGATCTTCATAAGGGATGGAAACTAAAGAGGATTACTTTATAATGTCAACATTATTAGACTGCCGTATTCGGAGGGCCAGGGCTGCATCAAGCTCGTCAATCATAACGTAGCAGCCGACGTGAGTCGGCTCAAACTCTCGAATTATGTGCGGCTTTTCGCATGCCCGGCGGAGAATAATGATCCGGCTCACGCCGGATGCTACGAAAAAAGGCGAGCTTGATGCAGCCCTGTCGGAGGGCGGAGTTACCCGACGCCCATTTATTATGGGGTTCGCGGAGCTCACCCCTCCGACCTTTGCCGGCAACCCACCGAAGCGGAAAAAAGCGTGGGCAAAAGCTCGGGGGTGGTTTAGGATAACGGCCATGGATCCATTGTTAAAATTGTTGCAGGAAAACGCGGCGCTCCGGCCCGCGCAATTGGCGTCGATGCTGAATCTGTCCGAGGCCGAGGTCATCGCCAAGATCAAGGCTTACGAAAAGGACGGGGTTATCGTGGGATACCAAACCGTCCTGAACGAGGAAAAGGCGGGGATCGAAGTCGTTCGGGCCGTGATCGAGGTTAAAATCACCCCCGAGCGCGAAGGCGGATTCGACCGTCAGGCGGAACGAATTGCCAAGTTCAGCGAAGTGCGCTCGTGTTATTTAATGTCCGGCACCTACGACCTGATGGTGGTGGTGGAGGGGCGTCATTTGCGCCAGGTAGCGTCCTTCGTGTCGGAAAAGCTCGCCACCATTCCCGGGGTCATGTCCACGGCAACTCACTTCATCCTGAAGCCCTACAAACAACAAGGCATCCTCATGGGATGGGAACATCAGGATGAGCGGTTGGCGGTGGCGCCGTAGCCATGGATCCGATGAACCGATTGGACGAGCTGTTGGTGTGCCGATTGGACCAGGGGCGCAAGGCGGTGGAACCGTGTACCCTTGTCATCTTTGGCGCCAGCGGCGATTTAACGGCCCGGAAACTCATTCCGGCCCTCTACCACCTTGCCCGCGCCAAACAGATGCCCGGCTCGTATCGGATCGTGGGGGTGGCGCGGCGCGCCAAAACCGACGCCTCCTGGCGGGATGAACTGAAGGAGGGGGTGCAGACTTTCTCGCGCTCCAAATCCGTCGAGCCGGAGGTCTGGAACGCCTTTGCCTCGAATATCACCTATTGTCAGGGCGACATCTCGGATCCGGCGGCTTATGAAAAACTGGCGTTGCACATCGCCGCTTTTCCGGAACAACCATTGCAGCGGAATCTGTTATTCTATCTGGCCACGTCTCCGAGCCAGTTTGTGGAAATCGTGCGGCAACTTTGCCATGTGGGGCTGCTATGCAAGGAGGCAAGCAGCGGGCAATGGCAGCGGGTCGTGGTGGAAAAACCCTTCGGTCACGATCTCGCCTCGGCCCAATCGCTCAGCCAGGAGATGACCCAGTTCATCCACGAGCAACAGATTTTCCGCATCGATCATTATCTGGGCAAGGAAACCGTGCAGAACATCCTGATGTTCCGGTTTTCCAACGCCATTTTCGAACCGCTCTGGAATCGGCAGTCGGTGGATCATGTCCAGATCACCGTCAGCGAAAAGTTTGGCGTGGGCGGGCGCGGCGGTTATTACGAGGAGGCCGGCGCCCTGCGTGACATGGTGCAAAATCACTTGCTTCAGGTGCTGTCGCTCGTGGCGATGGAACCGCCCGTGTCGCTGGAGGCCGAAGCCATCCGCGACGAGAAAGTGAAACTGCTCAAATCGATCCGGCCGCTTTTGCCGGGACAAGCCGGCAGCCAGGTGGTGCGCGGGCAGTACCAGGCGGGCAACCTCGATGGCGACCCGCGCCCGGCTTATCGTCAGGAAGCCAAGGTGAGTCCGAACTCGAATGTGGAAACATTCGTGGCGCTTAAGCTTTTCATCGACAACTGGCGCTGGTCCGACGTGCCGTTTTATTTGCGCACGGGCAAAAACCTGCCGCTGAGCGCCAGCGAGGTGCGGGTGCAATTCCGGCGTCCGCCCCGCGTCCTCTTTGCCGCCCAATGCGGGGTTAATCTGGACACCAACGCCATCACCCTCCGCCTCCAGCCCAACGAGGGAATCACGCTCCGGTTCAACGGCAAAATTCCCGGCACCAGCCTGCAATTGCGGCCGGTGCGGATGCATTTCAGCTACGACAGCGAATTCGGGGCGTACACCCCCGAGGCGTACGAACGGCTTTTGATCGAGGCGATGGCCGGGGATGCGACTTTGTTCATCCGGCGTGACGAGGTCGAAACCGCCTGGGGCATCGTCGATGCCATCCGTGCCGACTGGGGTGATCGACCGTTGACGGAGCGCGAATTTTATCCGGCCGGCACCTGGGGTCCCCCGGCGGCGGACGATCTGTTGGCGCCCTGCGGTCATGCCTGGCGCAATCCGGATCCGCCGGCGCAGTCATGATAAGGAAACCAGCCGCGCTCCGTTATGGCGCATGAACTGATTTCCTTTTCGGATGAGGCTGTGCTGGCAGAGGCGGTGGCGGCCAGGTGGCTTGACGCCATCGAGGGGGCGGGCGACCGGCCGTTTTGCGTTGCGCTTTCGGGCGGGCGCATCGCGCGCCATTTGTTCGGGGCCGTCGTCGCGCAAGCCCGCCTGCGGAAAACCGATTGGCAGCGGGTGCATTTTTTCTGGGCGGACGAACGGTGCGTGCCGGCGGATCATCTGGAGAGCAATTACAAAATCGCCCGCCACGAACTGCTGCTGCCCACGGGCATTCCAGACGCGCATGTGCATCGCATTCCCGGCGAGCTGCCGCCGAGGCAGG